>MDTB01177285.1_pt1 | contig 24229 bp, 24 predicted proteins | sample 811161 | NCBI WGS metagenome assembly MDTB01 (sample SAMN05326650, study PRJNA326480) | marine metagenome | isolation source: seawater | place: Mediterranean Sea | collected 2009
TGGTTATCTAGTACGGATTTATCAAAGGTGATGAAACAATATGAAAGAAAACATGATAATTTTGATTTCATTGGTCCATCTCCTATAGATTATGATGCCGTGGACAGTTATGGAGACCGTGTTTGGGAGGAATTATATAGTTTTGATCCCATGAAACAAATTAAAAAGGGTAAACGAAAGGTAGGTATAATCTTTAATACGGATGATCATACGAAAGGTGGTGCGCATTGGATATCATTATTTGTGAATTTAGATGACGGAAACATGTATTTTTTCGATAGTGTGGGGGATAAGGCCCCTTCAAACGTGATGAAGTTTTGCAACACCCTTAAACAAAACGCAAAGGGTTTAGATGGTGTTCCAGAGTTTACGTTTCATGAAACGCATCCTCATTCACATCAAAAGAAAGACACAGAATGTGGTATATACAGTTTATTTTTTATAGCGAAGATGCTTGAAAAACAGGATTATGATTATTTTAAATCAAAGACGATAGGCGATAAAGATATGGAAAAGTTTAGACAATATTTTTTCAATAAACCAGGAACATATTAGATATGGAACATTCTATATTTAATATTTATATATAGTAATGAAGACAGAGAAAGATTTATTGATGATGTATCATACAGAAATACGTAATATAGGTTTATATACATCTATTTCATTAGCCGCGCTTGCATATTCGCGTTCATATAGAGGAAAGGGGTTTTACAGAAATATAGCAGGTATATTTTTAAGTTTAGCATTCATCTTTTTTTCAATTATAATAAACCGATATTTATGGTTGGATGTAGAAGAGTTTTTAAAAGAAGTGGATTCAAAGATGATGCCTAAATGGTTACAATTATTGCCATTAATAGGTGTATTTCAGGTATTGATTGTGATGATGAATGTATATACATTATATTTAGAGTTAACTAAAAAAAAATAATGAATAAATAAATTAAACTACAAATATAAATACAATATTTTTAATTGTATTTATATAATAGATGAGTATAAGTATTTTATTAAGAGGGCATCTTTTTAGGAAGTGTTCCAAAGAGACGCAGATTGATTTATATAAAAAAATGATATCACATGTAATTAAACCATTAAAGAAAGAATCTAAGGATATTAATGTAATTATTGTATCTTATAAGGACGAAAATAGTGTTAGTTTTATTGGAGAAATATTTAAAGATTATAATTATTTTTACTTTAAAATACCTAGTAAAAAGTCTCAAGCCGTGTGTTTTGTTGATGCTTTAAATGTAGTTTTAGAAAATAAGTTATTAGAAAATTGCGAAGGTCTTCTAATTTTAAGGTCCGATTTGTATTTTTTACAAGATATCGATTATCAAAGAATAGATAGAAATAAAATTTTATTTCAATGGAATTTATTACATCAAAAGTCAAATGGCGAGGCGCCAGATCAAATCCAGTTTATAGGTGGAAATTTAATAGAGGAGTTTATTAAAAAAACGAATGAATTTCGAATTGATACGATATGGAAGTCATCTTTACATAATCTATATAATTTTTGTGTGTGTCATTTTGGAAAAGAAAAGATTAGTTATTTAAACTATATTGCAGACCCAGAATCTAATAAGGATAAATGTATAATACGAGGTAATCCAAGACCTCGTTATGGGATAGGTAATCCTTTATATAATTATTCAAGATATATAAATAGATGAATATCTTTATCTAAGAAATAGAGTAAATATTATATTCAACATTAAATCTACCAAAACTGGATTGATTATCATTATTTCGAGCTACAATGGTATCGGCTATAATGGTGGATATTTCTTGGATTAGGTTATTATAGGTATTTCTATCTTCTAGATTTCCGTTAATAGTAGTATTAATTAGAACTGAGTTATTAGAAATATCAGTAACATTTTCATATGTTATCATTGTATTATTGGAAGAGTCTATGTTGTTGTTGTTGTTGTTGATTTCATTTATTTCAAGTATGGAACTATCCATTTCAGGTTCTGGGAGAGTGGAATTTTCAGGTAATGGAGGTGCTTCTGTGGGAGTATTGCCGTAGTCGCGGATGTCGTATCTACATACAGGACATCTTACGGAACCATTAAACCACCGCCGCAGGGTTCTTTCATTAAAAATATGTCTACAATGTCTAATTTGCATGACAAATTCATTATCATTAAATGAGTCATGACATATGGGACAGGTGGTATTTATAGGATTTTGAATGGTGCTGAATGGAATAACGTTTGTGGCTCTATGTATTTGTGAAACAGTGGGTCTCACCGTTACGGGACTAAGATTATTTAATAATTCTTCGATACCATTTCTGGAGTTGGATATGGTGTTAGTTTGTGTATTGTTGGAGAATGGATTAAATAATACGGAGGGAGTTGAGGGGGTTAAAGTGGTAGGTGAAAAAATATTAGAGGTATTATTTCTGGACACAAGATTATAAGTATGTGTTTCTGTATTTCTAATAATAGATACAATATTATTTAATATGGGAGTCATACTTTCAACATATTCAAAATAATCATTTTGCGTTCTTAGCCTTGGCATACTTATTTAAATAATTAGAAAAATAAATTTAAATATAAATTTAAATAATAAATAAATAGATGGAAATAAAAGAAGAGACAGGCAATGAATATAAGAAATATAAAAATAAGGGATTAACCGGACTAGCTAATTTAGGTAACTCCTGTTATAAAAATTCTTGCATGCAAATATTGTCACATACATATATGTTAAATGAATTATTGGACGACACTAGTTTAAAAAAGCGTCTAAATAAGGTGCCGGATTCTATTTTATTGGTGGAATGGGATAAATTACGAAAGTTAATGTGGAGCGAGAATTGCGTGGTTAGTCCTGCGGGGTGGGACCAGGCTGTAACCCAAGTATCAAAACTTAAAAATATGGAAATGTTTGCGGGGTTTTCACAAAATGATTTAACAGAGTTTTTACTTTTTATTATAGAGGGTTTTCACAATGCTTTAAAACGAGAAGTAGATATGAACATAAAGGGAAATATTAAAAATGACAAGGATAAATTAGCAACGGCATGTTACAAAATGATGATTAATATGTATAGTAAAGAATATTCGGAGGTTTTAAAAATATTTTATGGGATACATGTATCTCAAATAGTATCTAATACGGGGGAGGTATTAGGAAATTCTCCAGAGCCCTATTTCATTATAGATTTGCCTATAAAAGAGGTAGAAAACGGAAAATCTGTTACTATAATAGATTGTTTAGACGAATATATAAAACCGGAAAAATTAGAAGGAGATAACGCATGGTATAATGAGAAAACGAAAAAAAAGGAAGATGTAAATAAAGGGCTTGTTTTTTTTAGTTTTCCGGAAATTTTAGTGATATGTTTTAAAAGATTTACATATTTAGATTATTCAACACAAAAAAAAGATAATACTTTAATAAATTTTCCTCTAGAAGATTTTGATCTTTCAAAGTATTGTCGGGGATATAACAATAAGGAATATGTGTATGACTTATACGGAGTATGTAATCATATTGGAGGTCTTAATATGGGTCATTATACTGCGCATATAAAAAATGCAAATGGATTTTGGTATAATTTTAATGACACTGATATAAAAAAAATAGAAAATCCGTCGAAAATATTAAATACCAATCACGCGTATTGTCTATTTTACAAAAAAAAATTAACATAAGATATATATAATGGATGCATTAGACATAAATTTAACATCTGTAAATTCTGGATTGTTTGATTATATAAATAATATAATAGGAAGATCGCCATTAATTTTGATTTCGGTATTGACAATGGTTATATTGTTTGTATATTTAGTTCCACATTTAGGAAATGTTGCAAATGAACAGGAATTTCAGTTTTTTGATCAATCAAATGACATATTTGAAATAATACTGTGGTGTATATTTGCTTTTTTGGTGCTGGTAAATAGTGCATATTTTTTATTTGGTTTGGACGTAGATACAGCAGTTAGAAACATGTTTAGTGGTGATAAATTAAATGTAGATTTAAAAGTAAAAGAACGTTCAGAAACAGGTTCAAATAATTTAAGATCTTTACAATCATTACTTGGAGATTTATATGTTTTAAAACTAAATGAAGGTCAAGACGATGAAGGTTCCTTTGTTGAAAAAGCAAAACCAAAAAAACAAGCAAGTGTAAAAACAAAAAATAAAACAAATGAAGAAGAGGATAGAGATACAGTAAAGATAAATGCAACAATAACGCCAAAAAAAATAGTTGAATCAAATTCTGGTAAGGAAGTATTCCATGTTCCGGGAAATAAATATAGTTATAAGGATTCACAAGCATTATGTAAGGCGTATGGTTCACGACTAGCAACTTATGAAGAGGTTGAGAATAGTTATAATAAAGGAGGGGAATGGTGTAGTTATGGATGGTCTGACAATCAATTAGCTTTATTTCCAACACAAAAAGAAACGTATAAAAAATTACAAAAAATGGAAGGACATGAGAATGATTGTGGGCGGCCGGGAATAAATGGGGGGTATATAGACAATGATAAGATAAAATATGGAGTTAATTGTTTTGGATATAAACCAAAAATGAAAGAAAATGACAAGCCATTAATGGAAAAAGAATACTTGTATCCAAAAACGGAAAAGGAATATAAATTTGAAAGAGATGTAGATAAATGGAGAAATAAAATACCAGAAATATTGGTAGCTCCATTTAATAATAAATCCTGGAGCCGGGTTTAAAAAATAGGACTATTTAAAAAATAGGACTATTCGATAAATATGTGTAATATTTTTAGTGAAATGAAAAGTCCAAATATGAATGTCATGCCCATAAAAATATCTGCACACAATATAACCATCACTAGTCCAGTAGAGTATGTGTGTTGATACGGATGGTTAATATAAAATATTCCAAAAAAGTTTTGCCTTTGTAAGTAACGGTGATGATGATGATAAGGTTCTTCATATTCATTTTCATATTCATTTTCGAGCTGTTGTTGTTGTTGTCTGTCTTCTTGTTCCTTTTTAGAAGTTATTAAACTATTACACATAGGGCATTTATTTTTTTGATATTTATTATATTTTTTGTAACATTTAACATGCACACGGGATTTACAATTGCAATTTTTAGACTTCGTTAAAGTTATTAGTGGAAGATATTTAGATTTATCTTTTTCATTTAAACAAATAAAACAGGTCTCTTTATTCATAAATATAATATTAATATTTATTATTAATATTATATATAAATGGAAATTACAAATATAAGTATATTTAAAGTATTCTTATTATCAATCATATTTTTATTAGGATTAATCACATATTCGTGTGATAAAATGCCAAATAAAGAAGCATTTAGTGTGCAGAGTGATTGCCCTGATATATTAATTCAAAAGGATAAAGAATTATATTTAAAAAATTCAAAAAAGGCGGAAGTCCCAGGTATAAACCCAATAAAGTTTAATAATTTAGAAGAATATATTGAATATGTCAAATGGCAAAAGTCGCGTGGAATAAATTGTCCCATTTTATTTTTACAACATACATACAATGCTCAAGGTGGAAGTGAGTATCATATAAGACCGGATCCACTAAATTTGCAAGGTGGATTAATGTATGAAACAAATGAACGGGATTCCGTAAGTGGTAGAGATATAACGGATAAAGAGATGGTTCAAAGAGCGATAGATGAAATTCAGTTGGATCGTCTTACATTTAAGGCAACATCAACAGAGAAATCTTTATTGTATGATTCACATAGAGATGATACGCCATTTAATAGAAATCTATTTCCAGGATTGGACCCACATAATCAATATATTGGACTAGATGTTCCATTGGATAATGTATATAAATCACATAAGCACAAAGAAAAGAGTCCAAATGCAATGGATACAAATTGGGGAGGTATAAAATATAGCAGAGAAGTTGTAGATAGTGGCGCATTCGATAAAAGAACAAGAAAGAGAGATTTGATAACTTAGTTTTCGTCAATTAAATTATAAGCATCGTCGCAGCATGATTTAAAGGTTTTAAGCGAATTGATATGTTCTATTTTTTTAAGATTACTATCGGTTAATCCCTCGCTGGTAGTTATAGTATCCGATACAATGGATTTAAGTATTTGAGCATCGGCCCATGTTTTAGTATTGCTAACAATATCTTCATAATTATTTCTATATTTCTCAATATGAAGACTATCTAACACCTTATTTTTTTCGGTTTTAATATTACTAGCCACAGATTTGGAATTACTTGCTGGTTCAAAACCTTCTACGGTATTTGTGTTTAACATGTGTTGATTTGCACCGATTTGAGAAGATACTAATATAATTAAAAAAATAGAAAACAAAAGGATAATGCCATTGGACATGGTTGGAAATTCAAAGTTTAAAAGATTCATTGTTTATAATAAGATAATATAATTATTGCATTAAATAATCTTTTATATTTTTTATAGCAGTTTTATTAATTTTTCTTGTTGTTTTACTGGTTTCTATATATAAATCATTAAGACAATCATCGTCTTCCTGTAAAGCAACAATTAGGTCGATCATAGTTTTAAATTTTTTTGTTATGGATTTAGCACATTGGGAGCTAATACCTGGAATTTGTGTAAGCATAATTTCGCATATATTATCTTTATCAATATTTGATTTTTTAGATGTTTTTATAACATCACTGTATGATTTATCTTCTAAACACGACTTATTGTTAATAATGTCGGTTACATCTTTTTGTTTTAGTATTTTTTTAAGATATTGAAATAAAAAAAAAGCGGTTTCTTGTAAATTGTTTGTTTTTAGGGTAGAAAATTGTTTATTGTAATTTAGGCTAAAGAAGGTGGAAATAATTGTATTTTTTTGAGGAATATTTATGTTGCCTTCAATAATATAAGTGATCAGATGATTGTGTAAATTGAAATGTTGTAAACGATACGATTGCTCTAAATATCTACCGTCTTTCAAGCTGGCTAACATATCGGATATTGATTTTCTTTCAAATATAAGGAGGGGAGCTTCATTATTCGTAATGATTGCATCACCTATATCTAATGTTTTGTATTCGAAGTGATGTTCAAAGGAATTTTCATCTATAGGTGCGTTTGTATATAAATTTTTTAATTGATTATAAAGTGGTTTTTCTCTTGTATCAATATAAAATTTATGCATAGATAAATACAAAGGATGGTTTTAATTTGGTTAAATATAAATATAAATATAAATATGTTTTATACATAATGAATATAGAAGTTCTTAGCCCAATGATAGAAATAGATATAGATGCATATGAAGATTTAAGTTTTAATTATTATTGTGAGATTTGTTGCACAGAATTTAGTGTGCAACAAACAAAATACGAATGTGAAAATGCAATGTGTAATCAAAAAATGTGTGATTCGTGTTATGAGGCATGGGTAAAAACAAAATATGAAAATAAATGTGTTTATTGTAGGTCTCCTTTAGAAATAACCATAGATTACAATGAAGATTCTGTAAGTATGGATGACACAAATATACATATTGAAAATGTAAATGTAAATAGAATCCGTCCATGTTATGGTATAATATGTTCAGTAAGCTATTTTGGAACATCATATTTATTAGGATGGATAATTACAAATAGAACAGATGGCATCTTTACAATTATTAATTTTATTATAGGGATGCTAATTACGCTTATGGCATGGACTTTTTGTATTGCGCCGAGTATAAGAGAATAACATTAAATATTATTAAATATTATTAAATAATATTAACATGAGTAAATTTTATGGTATTATTTCAGGATTATTTATGAGAAATAAATTTAAAATAGAAATTGAAAACCAGAATACTATTTCATATGAATGTGTCATATGTTTTATGGATGTAGACTATATTCCATATAAATATAAATGTAGCAATGAAAATTGCAGTCAAAAAATATGTGACGACTGTTTTTTTTTATATTTACAAAATAAAAATGACTGTATGTTTTGTAGAAGTGAACTTATTATTACGAAAGAAATTCATGATGAATTCTATAAAAGATTTCCTTCTAATAAAATAAAAAAATCGGCCTTAATTAATAATGATATTAAATTTATAGTTTTTTTTACTTTATTAGTTTTTTGTTTTTCAATGGGTATTCTTTCATTAGTAATGTGTCCAACTAAAAAGAAATGCATTACTTTATTTGAATTTAATCATACAAATCATACAAATAAAAGTTCGGTATATTTATCAGAATTTAATGTTTAAATAAGTATATGCCCATTTTAGTTTTAAATAACTGGCAAGGAATGTTAGGAAATACACTATTACAAACATATAATTGTATATTAATAGCAATAGATAAGAAATATAACATTCGTTTGCCGGATACAAAAGATAATCATAAATTTTCTAACTATTCAAACTATTATAACAAAAGAGATATTATTTTGTATCCTGAAACATCAAAAGAAGAGATTAAAAACAGGTACAACTTTTATTATCAAAAATGGTTACCTGAATATGAAGAGTGTTTTAATAAAAATCACGAAAAAGCGATTGAAATACTTAAATCGCTATTGGTTTTTAAGGAGGAAGACGCAATATATTCAGGAGACGATACGTTAATTATTCATATGCGTTCAGGAGATATATTTACGAATTGTCCTCATCCAAAATATATTCCTCCACCATTGGAGTTTTATATAAAAATCATAAACAAAAAGGAGTATAAAAATTATATCATTTGTACACAAAATGGTAGAAATCCGTGTTTAAAGCCTTTGGAGAAAATGGAAAATGTGAAATGGAGTGGTGGTCAATTATTAAAAGATATAAAATTAATAATGGGAGCAAAACATTTAGTATTTGGTGTAGGTAGTTTTGTTCCGTCTCTTTTAATGTTAAGTAAAAAGATTCAAAAAATATATGTTCCGTCAAATTATGGAATACCTGGTATATTAGAAGGAGAAAACTGTTTATTTAATAAGAAATTAGATATTGAATCTTATGATTATACGGATTATCTATTAAAAATTGGTAGTAAAGGAGTTAGAACTAAATATGCCAGAGAAGTTATGTTATTGTGGCCTAACTGTAATCATCTTGAAGAGCCAAAGAAACCTTTAAAACAAGATGATAAACCAAAGGATAAATCAAAGGATAAATCAAAGGATAAACCAAAGGATAAACTAGACAATAAGCCAGTCCATAAACCTAAGCCTAAACCAGAATATATGTGTTATAAAGATATAACGGACGAAGAGTTAAAAACATTAAAAATAAAGAAATTAATTATTAAAAGTGGTAATTATTTAGATTGTATAACGTTTATTTATGAAAACAATAAGAAACGTTTATACGGCGAAAATGGAGGAAAAGATACAAATGAAATCGTATTAGATGATAACGAAATAATCACAAGTATTCAACAAATTTATTCAAAAGAATATCTTGGAATTGGTGTGGTTGTAAATACATCAAAGAGAAATAAATTAGAGTTTAAAGGTAGAAAAAATTATGGTCCAGGTGACTTAAAAGAGGTATTTAGTGAAAATAACAAAGAAATTATTGGCATTAAACTAGAAGGAAACGAGATTGTTGGAATAGAAACAAGATAATATTAATATTAATAATATTAATAATCTTACGTAATATTAATAATCTTATATGGCAAAACGGGTAAAGTTTAAATTAAATGAAGAAAGAATTAATAGTTTTTTTGGGGTAGCGTTGATTATGTTTTTGGTAATTGTATTAGTGATTATATAATCAAGAATTATAATAGTAAAACGATTTAAACCATTTAAACGATTTTTTTGCGTTCTATTTCATATTCATTTCTTAGATGTTGACATTTTATAAAATCTACATATGTAACGAATTCTCGAATGAGATTCGTTACATCAATTGGTAATGGAAGAAGGTAGATGCATATCGGTGGATATGTATATAGTGCCTTTTTTTTAGCGATTAAATGTTTATAATTGTGATTATTGGTTGCAAAGTACTGTTCAATTAATGTAAGACGATCAAAATAGTTTTTTTGAAAATAAACCATAATATTTTCGAATGGGGGGTCTAAAGGTAAATATTCTGATTTATAAATAAGTGCCTTTCCGTAGGCTGATTCTTTAAATTCTGCGTGATTTTTTCCATGATATATTTTTAAGCATTTTTTTATCGAGTATAAAATCTCTCTATCTGTGCAATTAAAACAAATATCTCTTCCGCTATGTATAAGATTAATAAGAACTAATCGTTTACCATATAATGAGGAATGAGACGTAAAGTTATCTTCAATATTATATTGGGAAGCGTGAAAGTTATACTTATAATTAAATAACTTATCCACAGCCTTTCTGTAGTTTATTACTATATTTTTTAATGGGTTTTTTCTGTAATTAGGATTCATAAAAGATGATTTTGCGGTTATCAATGATGAACTGTATGGTTCACTCATGTATGTGTATATACATATCAGTTATGTATTTATTTAAATTTAAAACATATTTTAAAATGATTTAATAATATAAAATCAATTAACTTAACATGACAAACGAAAACGAAAAGATCTTGTTGCAAGATGACGATATTATAAAAACAGATGAGGGACTTATATTTAATCCATATAACCCAAACAACATAGAAATAACGAAAAAAGACGTGGAAGGCATATTGAGAAATTGTGGCCTACCTGGAATAGTGCACAATTTAGATTTGTATAAGAGGGCATTTGTTCATCGTTCTTATACAAAGCGTCCTATGTTAGAAAATGAGGAGCAGAATATAACAATTATGTCACGTCCGGCAGGTTGTATGACATTAAAATCAAAATCGAATGAGAGAATGGAGTTTTTAGGTGATGGTATATTGGAGGCTATTACAAAGTATTATTTATATCGTCGTTTTCCTAAGGAAAACGAAGGGTTTATGACGGAAAAGAAGATTGCTTTGGTAAAGAATGAATCGATTGGTAAGCTAGCGTATATGATGAATTTAAATAAGTGGTTAATTATTTCGAAACATGCGGAGGATAAGAAAATAAGAACCAATTTAAAGAAATTAGGGTGTTTATTTGAGGCTTTTTTGGGAGCGGTATTTTTGGATCATAATAAGATTACGGTAAAAGATGAAGAAAAATGGTTTGAGAATTTGTTTGTAACTGGGCCAGGATTTCAAATGTGTCAAATTTATGTGGAAACCATATTTGAAAGATATGTGGATTGGACCGAAATCGTAAATAATGACGATAATTATAAAAATAGATTGCAGGTTATAATACAAAAGGAGTTTAAAATAACACCGGATTATTTGGAATTGGAGGAGGTGAGCGAGGAGCACGGATATTTCATGGGGGTGTTTTTATGTTTGGGGCAACCTATTCATGAGGCTAAGATAAATGAAGCGTATAATATAGATGATTTTGCCAATTTTCAGAAAATTAAAGACCGACTAGAGGTGGAAACAAAAATGATAATTCTTCTTGGTAAAGGAATTCACAAAATTAAAAAGAAAGCAGAACAGGACGCATGTAAAGAAGGGATATCTAAAATAGCTTTAAAAAATAAACTTGAACTATAAAATTCTTTTATATACATATACATATAGATATAGATATAGAATATGAAGGCTATGAAAAATAAATTACTATATTTTATATTTTTTTATTTAGTTATTTTGTTTATTACTCCCAATGGGTATTATTCATTTTTACCTGTTTTAAACGTATATCCCACAAATACAAAAGAGGTAAATTTGGTAATAGACGCAGTTAAAAATAGAAACACAGATGACATTGTATTTTTTCAAAAAACCGATCCTTCTGTAACACATGCATTTGTGGATGAGGTGGATATGGAAATTGCTGATTTAAATACTATAATAACAAGCTTAAATCCGGTAATTTTTCTAATAAAATGTCTAATAAATCGTGCTAGACCATATCAAATAGATCCAAGTATAGATATATTGGATTCAAAAACAGGGTCTACGCCAAGTTATCCGGCAGGACACGCATTTCAGGCATATTATTTGGCGAAAGTGTTAAAAAAGAAATATCCGGAGAAAGCTAATGTATTTGATACACTAGCAAAAAAATGTGATGATGTAAGGGTAAAGGCAGGTATTCACTATCCTAGCGATGGTGAATTTGCAAAAAGACTTGTTAATATATTGTATTAAGTATAAATAAAAAATCTAGCATTTGAGATTTTTTATTTAAATATAAAATCTATTGAAATAATATATGTCCGAAGGAATACTTGAAAAAATGCAAATTAAACCACAGGTAGCAGTAAGAAAACCGGTTGTTTTTAAATTAGGCGAGGTAAAAACATTGCAGGTATTAGATAAAAGGGAGGAGGGTGGAATATCCCGGGAGGAAATAATGAAGGAGCTACGTAAACATAGAGTTGTGAAACAAGGGGAGGCTTTAGAAAAAAAGGAAGAAAAAACAGAACCAAAAAAGAAAATAAGATTAATACGAAAAAAGGTATCACGAGATCGGGAAGACGGAACCAGAGAGTTAAAGCCCGTTAAAGTTAAAAAGGTAAAAGGAAAACTGGTAAAACTTGGGTCTATTAAAAAAGATACAATTTCGGTCTTAGGAAAATTAAAGGAACGTCAAACCCAAGCACCTAATTTAAAAGTAATTGCGGAGGAAAGAGAAAAAGGAGAGTTTAAAGAAGCGGAGATAGACATGACTAGACTTCCCAAACCAATAAAGCAGGTAAACATAAGAGCATCGGAATATTATTTAAATAATCGAAAGAAATTTGTGAATTTTATAAATGATTTATACAGTAAATACGATGATGATATTGTCAATGACCAAAGTAAAAATGAGGAGGCGGGGGTGGCATGCGCAAAAGCGAAGGACCCGAAAAGAGTATTTAAATTACTTACGCATCAAAACATAGTCCGAGATTATTTGAATATGTATACTCCTTACCGGGGATTATTACTATTCCATGGTTTAGGTTCTGGTAAGACATGTTCGTCTATAGCTATAGCAGAGGGTATGAAGAATTCAAAAAGGATTATTGTTATGATTCCTGCTTCATTAAAAATGAATTATATTGAGGAATTAAAAAAGTGTGGAGATGCGCTATACAAAAGAAATCAGTATTGGGAGTTTGTAAAAGCAAATGGAGATGAAATGATATTAAAACAATTGCATGATATACTTTCATTACCCATGGAGACATTGCGTAACAAGGATGGTGCGTGGTTGGTAAATGTAAAGAATCCTTCAAATTATGAGAAGTTGTCGAGAGATGATCAGGTAAATTTAGAAGCACAGTTGGATGAAATGATTGGTTATAAGTATCAGTTTATTAATTATAATGGTTTGCGGGCGGATAATTTACAGAGTTTTAAGGAAAATGGAAATTTATTTGATGATTCGGTGGTAATTATAGACGAGGTTCATAATTTCATAAGTAGAATAGCGGGAAGATTAAAAATGAAGGAGTCATTATCCTACAAGTTGTATGATCTATTGTTAAGTGCAAGAAATTGTAAAATGGTTTTACTAACGGGAACACCTATCATTAATTATCCAAATGAAATTGCCGTAATATTTAATATATTATGCGGCTACATAAATGTATGGAATATACCATTAAATGTAAAATCTTCGCGTCAAATGAATAATGAGGAGATAACAAGAATATTGAGAAACAGATTAAATATGGTGGATTACATAGAATATAATCCCAAGACTTTTATGTTAAAAATAACTCAAAATCCGTATGGTTTTATGAATTCGAATAATGCCGGTAGACATTCAGGAATGAAAGCGGTTGAAAAGGATACTATGGAAAAAACGGATTATATTAAGCTATTAATAAAAAATTATGAAAAGGAAGGAATAAGAGTGGATGAAAGCATGATAGATATGGATTTATATGGTGAAAGGGGATCAATAAGTGACGACGGTTATTTAAATGTAATAGAACAAGTATTAATGAAACAAAAGGTGGTAGTAAACAAAAAAGACATTACTGTAAATAGGTTAAAATTATTGCCAGATAATTTCGATGATTTTAAGAGTAAGTTCATAGCCCCAGATAATAGTTTAATAAATACAGATATGTTGCGCAAAAGAATACTTGGAATGACTTCTTATTATGGGGATTTAGAAAACTTAATGGCTAAATTTGACCCAGATATTGATATTAAAAATATTGAAATACCTATGAGTGACGAACAGCTATTGGTTTATGAATTAGCGAGAAATAGCGAAAGGGAATTGGATAAGGCAGGAAGGAAGAAAAAGAAGGGTCCAACGGATGTGTATCAAGATAGTGCATCAACTTATAGAATTTTTTCACGCCAGTTTTGTAATTTTGTTTTTCCGTCGGAGATACAGCGACCAATGCCCCGGGATGGTAAAGAGCAAGCGATGGAAGAGGACAAAGAATCGGGTATAACACCAGAACAATTAGAAGCGATTACGGATTTAGTTCCATTAGAAGCGCAAATGCAGGCGGATGGTCCAAGAGTCGAACCCGACGAAGTACTAAAACTAGAGGAAACATCAATAGAATTATTGGGCGAGAATTATGCTGAAAGAATAGAAGTAGCTCTAGAGCAATTAAAGGAGGGAAAGGACCAGTATTTGTCGAAAGAGGGTTTACAGAGATATAGTCCAAAATTTTTACATATATTAGAAAATATCTTAGATACGGAAAGACACCAGGGTTTACATTTGGTATATAGTAATTTTAGAAGTATGGAGGGGATAGAAATTCTTAAATTAATATTTGAAGCGAATGGTATGGCAGAGTTTAAAATAAAAAAAATGGGTGGTTCGTGGGTTTTAGACATTAGTCCAGAAGATATAAGCAAACCTAAATTTGTTTTATATACAGGAAAGGAAAATACGGAAGTAAAGGAAATTGCAAGAAAGGTATACAATGGAAGTTGGGATACGATACCGCAATCTTTAGCAAGCCAACTTCGAGAGATTAGCCAGAATAATAATATGGGTGAGGTGATAAAAGTATTTATGATTACATCTTCAGGTGTGGAGGGAATTTCATTAGAAAACTGTAGGTTTGTTCATATAACAGAACCATATTGGCATCCTGTTCGAACACAACAGGCTATAGGTAGAGCCAGAAGAATATGTAGTCATTACAAGTTGCCAAAAGAATTACAAACGGTTACGGTATTTCAGTATATTATGGTGTTTTCGGATGAGCAAAAAGAAGGTAAATTATCCGCGGAATTAAAGAGGTTTGATACAAGCAAGTTGGATAAGAAGAAATTTATAACGAGTGACGAAGCCTTATTGGAGATATCCAACATAAAAAAAGAGTTAAATAAGGAGGTATTGCAGGTAGTTAAGGAAACATCTATAGACTGCGCATTACATGCGGCTAGAGAAAATAAAGGACCATTAACTTGTTTTTCGTTCGGTGGGGATATAACGGATGAACATTCATATAAACCCGATATAGATCAGGATGATATAGATAGAGTAGATAAATTAAATAAGGAAGTAAAGCAAATAAAAGCGGTTGAGATGAAGATAAAGGGGCAATCTTTTGCATATAATAAAGAAACGGGGGAAGTTTACGATTTAAAAAGTTATAAAGAGGTATTGGCAAAACGTCGAACAGATCCAATTGTAAAAGGAAAAATAGTTCTAGAAAATGGAAAAAAGAAGTTTGTTAAAGTATAATTTAGGAATTATTATATATTTATTTATAATTAAATATATATATGATTGACTTAACTTTAAGTAAGGGATTTAAAAAAAGGCTTTATGATTTTTTTATAATTGCAATTGTTTTTGGAATAGCTTATTATGTAGTGAGTTGTATGTATGATATGTTTAAGAGTAAAATAGTGGAAGGAAATACTAATCAGGATTATACGGTGGTGTTAAATGAAGAATGGGATACTTATCTGCATGGAAAAAAATTTGCACATGGTGAGGCGATTGGAAATTGGGTATTAGATAGCAGCGGTGACTTTTATGATTACGATGAAGATGATAATGTTCATATTGTTGAATATAATGGCACGAACAAAGGTTTATCAATGGATACTTATATGGACGCGTCTGGAGGTGAAGAGATAGTGGTTCAAACATCGGTAACTGTGGATAAAGATAAAAACTATGAATTGGATGCAAGGATATTTATAGAAACGGACCACAACACCACCAGTACAAATATATCAAAATATTACATAAGATTATTTGATGAAAACAATGAGAGTTCAAAAACATCCTATGTTCGCACCGTGGATTCACAAGTGGAAAATAATGCAAAAGGAGTAACTCTAAGTTATTCGAGTGGTAATATTCTTGACGAGGATCAGGTTCCATCAAATGCGTTTTATAATATAAACGGAACATATTATACAAATAGTACAAAATTATATATAGAGCTTGTGTGTAAAACAACCTCAATAAGTGATGAAACAAATCGTGTAATATGGGGACCAATTGTATTAAGAACAAAGAAATGTCCATCATCAAAATGTAAATTTGACCCATGTAAAAATCCTCAAGTACCTGGAGGTGTAAATTCTTCAACGGGTAAATCATGGACAGGAAATAATTATGAAGGTTCATTAGATTTGCCGACCATTGGTGTAGATGGAATATCTTATTTCTATAAATTGATACCTCAAACGTGTGATCCAGATGTAGAAAATTGTTTTGACACGGATTGTAATAATTGTGAATCGGGGAAGTTATATATGGATCAAACGTCTTTAAATAATGTAGGTTATAGTGCTCCGGATGATTCTGCGGGAACCATAATAAAAAAAAATACATGTTCAGGTAAAACATATGAGAGATTAGACCAGTCTATTTTTGATGATACAATAGATTCGGGAAACAGTGTAATAGATAATGTTGGAAAAGGAATATCTAATTTATTTACGGGGGGATTTACTTCTTCAAAAGGATTGCTTCAGGTAGCAGGTGGTTCTGTTCAGGCATTAGGGGGTGGACTATATAGTTTATTTGATAATGAATCAGGTGAAGCAGTGATCGTTGATGGTCTAGCTAACAAGATAGAAGGTGGAGAAAACATAGTGAAGGGGTTAGTAGAAGCAGGTAGATTACCAGTAAATGCCGTTTTTAATGTAGATTTGAAGAAAATAGGTGATAAAAATATAAGTGAGGTAATAGAAGAGTCAAGTAAAGACGCAGAAGGACAAAAGGCGTTGAATACAGGTGCTGGCGAAAATGGAGGATATGTTCCGTATGAAGCTTCGATCATATTTTAATATAAAATATAATTTATATATATATAATGAAATTTTTGGAAAAATTTATGAAAAAAAATGAATCTATGATTTGTTTAGGATTATCCTTTTTTTTAATTTTATTTCTTTTAAATAATTTTTTTTCTTTAGAAGGAATGGATGAAGCAGCCATGATGAATATGGAAGAAAGATTTCCAGAAGATAAAAGTGGCGAGGTGGTTGTTTCAAATAATGATATTGAAAAAGTTAAACTTCAAGAACAAATAAATGTAAATAAGAACAATACGGATAAAATAGCAGCAAAGGTTAGAAGTTTAATAGATAAATATGATGATCATACGCATTCTCATGCGAATGGTTTGGCAACTAGCGAAACAGATCCAACATTAAAAACCGAAGGGGAAACTGGTATAGCGGCAACAGAAATGGAAGAATATATGGAGTAATCAGGAGATAGAATCGTTATCTAATTTATCTAATTTATCTAATTTATCTAATATCTTAACTTGATTTTCAAGTATTTTAGTTTGATTTGTTGTGAGGATTTCTAACATATCAAATAATTTTCCATTATCGTTGACGTGTTTAACTTCGGTATCATGGGTTTCAAGAATGATATTTTCCGGTTCGTCTTTAAATGTAATTTTTTTTCACTGTCAAGCCATTTTTTAGCTTTTTTTTGATCATAGGATGTATTGATGCTTTCAATTTCAATATTTCTTTGTTGAATGGTTTTTTGTAGAATAGCATCAATATTTTCTAAGGGCTCATCTTTTTTAGAATTATCATTGAAGTCAACTTCTTCTGGTTTTTTAGCAATAAGTAGTTCATCCATTTCCATTTTTTTTTTATTAAACTGGTCACTTATTTCCTTTGTTCTTTGATTTTGTATGTCTTCTGCAGTATAAGCATTTTGATTAAGACTATCATTAAAAAAAGTGGGTGTGCTTTGAAATGTATCTAATTTATAGGTAAAATTCTGTATAAAAATTTTATTTTTATCAAGAAGGGTGTGATTATTGTATTGTTTATCTATTTCATTCATAGTAGTTTCAAATTCAAATTTTATACTTTTTTGTAATGAGGGAGTTAGTGAATTAAATTTTCCGGTATCTTTTAAAACATCCCAGAGCAGCATTTTATTTTCGTTTGTATTAAAAGACATTTATAAATAGTATATTTTTATTTTTAATTTTTATTTTTTAATTATTATTTTTAATTAAAATAACTTGCTAGTGTTTTTTCTTTATTGCACATTTTGATATATTTAAGAAACAGTAATTCTTTTAATTCGCGATTAGCAATTTGTTCTATCTTTTTTTCTAATTTTTCGGGGTCTTTAATTGTTTTTTTATGTTCATTCATTTCTTTGATAAATCGATTCATTTTAAATTTTTTCTTTTTAAATTGAGGAATGTCTTTAATAACCAGCGCATATATTTGCATAACTGGTTTCATGATTTGATTTGTGATGTAGTGTTCATAATCAATAGGTAGATTATTTTCGTGAATAAAGGATGGACTTTCTATTTTATCACCCTGTAGTGCTTTTTTATCTTTATTGACAAAATAAGCGAAAGGAATTCTATCTCCAGCGCCGGGTTTATTACCAGGGTCTCTTTCGCCCATTCGGTCGGCAAGAACTTTATGAGCAATTTGAAGGGGATTTTTATAATTACCTCGAAGGGATTTTGTGATAATTAATTTATCTATTGAAACATCGCCTTGAGATATTTTGTGGAGCATGCTTTCGAGAAAATCTATGGATTTAGGAATACTTTTATCTTTCATGAGAGAGTCAATGATGCCACCATAAACATCTTTAACGATGGGTGCATTATCTCTTCTTTTAAGAACAATGCCCATACTTTTCCGCTTACCTTTATCTGGATTATGTTCATATAGAATTCCGCAGTATTTTTTTTTACCGAATAGAGCGAGTGGCCAGAATGTTTTTTCATATTCAAGGTCATGAGGGTTTTTAAGGAATGTGGTGGCTAATTCGCCGGCTTCTTGTGCAATTTCGATGGTTAATTCGAGGGCTTTTTTATTTTTAATGGGTGTTCCGTCTAATTCTTCAAAATAGAAGCAGAAGAATACGGAATCCGTGTCGCCATAGATGTATTGTGCTTTACTTCTAACTTTCCCGTATTTTTTGGATTCGCATATAGCATCTCCATAAACGTCTTCAATAATACGTTTTCCATAAAGGAGAAGTTTTCGGCCAGTAGCGGTAGTAGATGCGGCCACATCTTTTTCATAGAAGGTGCTTGTTTTAGCTCCGGTTTGTCCATATAAAGAATTTGCGGTGAGTTTAATGGAGAGTTGACGTTTGTCGAGAATATTTTTCATAAATGGGTCATTTTCTTTGGCCATTTGTTTTTTGGTGGCTTTTCTGGATGCCAAAAGTTCTTCAAGAACCGATGGCATCACGGCTTTTTTATTGTCCGGATATTGAGCAAATCTGCATATTTTATAGCCTTGTTTTACTTTTATAGCTGCCGATTTTGGTGTTTTCTTGACGTATTTAAAGGTATCGTATGTTACGTCAACGTATTTGTATTCTGGAAGATTATCATATTTAAAGTTACCATTTTTATCTTTTTCGCCGGTTTCAGCAATAAGATTATTATCCAGATCAAATTCTTTAGTGGATACTTTACTAGAATGACAAAGGTTTTCACTAATCATAGAAGATGGATATAGGGAACTATAGTCAACACATGCTACGGGGTCTTCCATATACAAACTTTTTTTAGGTTCAAGAACAATTGCCCCCTCGTATCCATCATTATCGGTGGATTTTTCTATGGTTGGCATAAGTGTATTTTTTTCCATACATTTTTTTGAAATAAAACTGGTTAATTTAATTCCTTGTCCACGCAAGACGAGAAAGCTAATGGGAACGCTGCATATCTTAGCCATTTCTATGAATCCAGTCATGATATCGATTTTTTTCAATAGTTCTTGAACAAGATTGCAATCTTGAATACAGTATTTTGCAACCACTGCTCGGTCGCGGTCGCTTCCTCGCGCCAATCGAAATATGTCTTTAGGACCAACATCATCTTTTGCAAGACACCATTTAAGGGATTTTGATTGGTCGGGATTTTCTATGCCTTCAATATGAAATAGATTGTTTGTTTTATCGAGGTGAACTACTTTAAATTTAGCGCCATTTTTATAATAATCGGTGCTGTGAGCAATTTCTTCGATATGGATGTAGGAATGTAATTCTAGACCAACGGTATTTTGTGCTTCAAGTATGGTTGTATTTGTATTTGCATTATGAGTGATTTTATGAATGGAACCACACATAAAATAACCCGATACATAATCTAATTTATAAGATTCGAGGTTGAAATCTCGTCTAAAGTGATTATAGAGATCGATTTGAACAATGCCATCCATTTCTAGGTATTTAAGGTCATGTTGTCCACTTGCGAGGACAATACTGGATTCTTTTAGTATTGATTTTTCAGTATTATCATAAGATATTTGCATAAATTCATCTTCACAGTTATTTTCGATGCATCGGTCTACCATGAAGGGATAATCAAAACCAAAAATATTATATCCAATAATAAATTGCGGACATTCTTTTTTAATAAGATTCGTCCATGCGAGAAGAACCTCTCTTTCAGTATCATAGCATTCTACTATCGAGTTTGGAAGTTCATCAAGAGATTTGCATCCATTAAGAACAATAATATGATTAAGGTATGGTTTTTCTTCACCATAACGAATAAAGGTGGAACCAATAAAGGTAACAATGTCGCCCTTTACTTTAGGTAGAAATTTGTTGAATATGGAGTTAAGTATAAGAAACTTGTTATTTTTATTGTATTTATCGTCAAGAAGGATGTCGATAATATTTGTTGTATCTGTTTTTTTAATAAAGTCATGAGTTTCTTCGTCATTTTCATCGCAATAATCATATATATATTTTTGTTTACCTTGTTTTTTTTCTTTAAGGTCTTTGTTTATGTTTTCAATGAACCCTTGACTAATCGTAAATTGAAGTATTGTTTGAATAATGCTATCTATTTGATATTTTGTTTTATGTTTTACTGTATATATTCTTTCTATTTTATCCAATGTATCAAAATCAAATGCCGTTAATATGGATCGTATAAGTAGGGTTTTTACGGATTCATCGTTGTATTCGTTTTGTTCATAGATGTCCATGATATTTGATGCTAATTTGCTGTAATCCTTAATGGGCAATGGGAAATCACCGTGACTACTGTCGGCTTCAATATCCATACTGCATATTTTATAAGGAACATTTGAATCATCATTTAAGAACTCTATATTTTTAAAGGAAGCTTCATATTCATATTTACAGGAAGTTGTAGATAGGTGTTTATTGTAGGTTTTAACGTTGATCCAACCAGAAGGACTTATATCAACTAGATGAAAGAATTTAAGAAGTGGGGGTATGTCACTCTCGTAAAGTTTAAGGTAACTTCCATCAAATTTAAGTCCTAATTTTTTTAGTTTTTTATCTTTATTATAAACGTCATACCATAGTTTTCTTATTTTATAAAAGGTCATCATTGAAGTGCATTTAACTTTCATAAATGGATACATTTTATTTCCATCAAATCCGTATAATTTTTTTTTTTGAACTACATTATAACTAATGGTGTCTCCGCATTTAATTTCAAGAAAATCAACAAAATTTTTGATAGTGTGTTCTTGTTTCCATTTTGTCGTGGATGGTAATTTTATGTAAAAGAACGGTTTGAAATCATTAATCCATATGCAATGGGTATCTCCTTTTTTATCAATACCGAATAATTTAATGGAAAAGGTGCGTGTTACGCGTTCTTCATCGCTGGCACTATCATCATCCGTTTTATTAAAAGTATCTTCTGCTTTAAAATCGTATAGTTTACATGAGATATTCATGGTTATTGAATATAAATAACTATATTTATTTATATTCAATTTTTGTATTTTTTAGTTTTGTTGTGTTTTTTAAATCGCATTTTTTTGGTTTTTATGTTATGATTTATTTTTTCGGCAGAAGAAAGTAATTCAAGTAATTTATCGTGTATGGTTTCTGGTAATATATCATCATTTAAAGGGACCGTGGGTATATTTTTTTTAACTTGTTTTTCTTTTAAAAAAAAGAGTCCAGACGGAACCGCAATATTTTTGTACAAGTCACTTACTTTGGTTCCTCCATTTTGAGGGGTGTTTAATGTAGTGGTTGCGGATTTATTATTATTTAAAAGAAAGGATTCAACGGAATACCCACCACTTTTAATTGTATTGTCTTCTTTATAAAGGGTAAAGTCATTTTTATCCATTATAAATAATTAAAATAATTTATTTATTTGTAAAACGCTTAATGTCTAATTGTTTAATAGCCTCTCTTTTATTTTTTATATAAGATACAATTCTTTTTGATTCGTCTTCATTAAACAATTCATTTAAACAGTGGGCAAGAAATTTAAAGGTTAAATTTTGTTGTATGGTATTATCTGAAAATTTAAGTTGTCCATCGGAGATTTCTATGACCGAGTTTTTAATATTATTTTGTTTTACGTGGGTGATAATAGTTTCCGTGTATTTGTTTTTTTTTTCCCTAATTTCTCTTGTTTTTTCATTTAAAATCTTAAGTTGATTATCGAGATAAACCCAATTTCTTACATTATCTTCAAATGTCATTACACTTATGTTATATTTTTATTTTGTAAGTCCATTTTTTTCCATAGTAGCATAAATATTGCTAAAATTAAAAGAAAACTTATAATTACAAACAAGAGAGATAAATATATATATGGATATAGTTCTTGTATAATCATATCAATGAATGGTTTCATAAAAAGTTTAATTTCATGTTTAACCTCTTCTTTTCTTAAAAATTCGAAACATTTATTATATAATTCATCTGACAGCATTAATATTTTAAACTAAAAAAATAGAGTTTTTTTTTCTTAAATACTTTGATTTAGTTTGATTTTAGCAAATAATTTGTAATAAATGATTAATGAACAAGATACAGAAACCGACTAATAATTTTGATTTTGATTCTTTAAGCTTATCTCATCCTAATGCATTACAAGGGGGGTCCTATTTTACTAAATTAAACTGTAATGGAGATAGTTTATATATTCAAGGAATTCGTTGTTTAACAAAACAAGGAATAGTGAAAACAGATAAAAAGACGTATTGTGATTTAATGTATTCAAAAGATGACGAAGAATTCATTGAGTGGGTAGAAAATTTAGAGAAACATGTTTGTAAATTAATTTATGGAAAAAGAAAATCATGGTTTGATAATGATTATGATTTAGAAGATATAGAGGGGGCTTTTACGCCTCCAATACGTTCATATAAAAGTGGAAAACATTATTTGTTGCGGGTAAATATTTTAAAAAATAAGGAACTAAATGAAATTATGTTAAATTGTTATAATGAAGAAGGAAAGCTAATAGATTCAAGTAGTATTAAAGATGGTGTAAAAATAATTCCTTTGATAGAGGTTCAGGGAGTAAGATTCTCGTCAAGAATGTTTCAGTTGGAATTTATGATAAAGCAAGCAATGGTTATAAATGAAAGAAATTTTGATAATTGTATGATCATCAATAAAGCATCTTTAGGGGCTTCTCGGGAATCATTTCCAGAAAAAGAGGCAGTGCAAGAGTCCGTGCAAGAGTCCGTGCAAGAGTCCGTGCAAGAGTCCGCGCAAGAGTCTGTGCAACACGTATCAAATGCTTCTGTAGATGTATCTATGGTTACCACGGATGTCTCTAATGTTGCCACGGATGTGTCTAATGTAACCACGGATACAATAGATAATGTCAACATAGAAGACGATGATAATTTAACATTAAGTGATGACGATCAAGAGGGTGTGGTAAAAGAGGTAACTAGTAAACAAATAAATAAACCTGAAAATATAGACAATGAAGATGAAGATGATGACGAAGATGATGAAGATGAAGATGAAGATGAAGATGAAGATGAAGATGAAGATGAAGAAGATGAAGAAGATGAAGAAGATGATTTGTATAATAAAA
>MDTB01097156.1_pt1 | contig 24226 bp, 25 predicted proteins | sample 811161 | NCBI WGS metagenome assembly MDTB01 (sample SAMN05326650, study PRJNA326480) | marine metagenome | isolation source: seawater | place: Mediterranean Sea | collected 2009
CTTGAGATTTTAACTTCGCTCTTATTTCAGCCAATGTAGCCATAATGTAAGCCTCCTATTTTGCCTATGTTTGTGCCTAAATGTATATTAAGCATTTCTTAATATACTACTATATTTATTAAATGTCAAGATTATTTTAAGTAAACTGACGGTATAATGCCTGTAAATCTTGGTTATTTGTCTTTTCTGCAATATCACGCATTTGTTTTATGATGCCTATCTCTTTATTGTAATATTCAATAGGATCACCTCTTTGCTTAAGAACATCAGATGCGTATATCCTCAACTTAATGTCGGGAAACTCTCTATCAAATTTGGTAAAACTTTCAAGAAAATCTTCGGTGATTGTACCTTTTACATTAATATATAATTGGACTTCGTCTTCCGCACCATTAAGTATACCTTGTATTTCCTTTACCTTTTCTATAGTTTCGCTATTAGAATTATTTTTAAGATTATGAATAACCGAAACTCTTCTGCTCCTGCTTTGCACACCTAAAAATTCTTTGTCAAACCTGATTTTGTCAGTTTCGCCACAGCAATAGAAGTGTCCCATTTTATTTTTTAGTTCATTAAATGCTTTACTCCAGTCTTGCATAAAATTTATTTTATAAAGTTTAAGCACTCTAATTCTTGGTAACGATGCAATTACTTTTTGTAATTTCTCAACATTGTCTTCTCTGTAATCTATGTAAAAAGGCTCAAAATTTGTGGTGCCATCTTCCTTTGTTTGTGATATAAATTCATCTTGCCACTTGCCCCAAATACGCAAACTTTCTTTTCTTTTGGTATTCCAGTATTCGTTTTTTTCTCGTTCATAACAGAATTCACAACCATCAACTTGGTCACCATCAAGCATTTTCTTTCTTGCAATTTTTAAATTTTCAGTATTTTTCCGGTCTGACGCTGGGTCGTATTCAACATCTCTGTTGGCTCCGCATACTTTGGTTTTATTTCCTGGCAGGAATGTTAAACTTGTCCATGGATATGTGCAAAATGTCTTATTCATATAAAAATTGCATTTCTGGAATAGCATCAGTTACTTTTTTTCCTCTAGATGCTTCCATTAATTTGTTGTGATTTCGTAGTTTTTCTAAGATTTGCGGATCTTTTACTTCAACATCCTTTTCAATAATTTTAGCAAAGTTAGGAAAACGATCTTCTAAAGTTTTTGCATATTTTATCCTTTTTTCAAGTGGCATAACATAAGGAGACAGGTGATCAACTCCCCACACACTATTGCTTATTACTTTGTATTGGTACTTGTCATCTAGATATTCTAGTAATTTTCCAATATTTAAAATATTATAGACTTGTAATGTACTGATAATTTTAATATCCCAATTTTCATGTAAGTCAGACAATAAGTTTAAAGTGTTTTCACACTTTGACCATTTTGCTGGGTATCTTATGTACTCGTTAACCCGATCAAAACCATCAATACTGTATCTAAGGTATCCTTTTTTGAATTTATTAAGTATTGGTATGAAATGTTTTGGAAATTGTTGACCGTTAGTGACAATGTCTATTCTAATGTTTTTGGCATACTGGGTATGAGAAACATCAGTGATAAAATCCATAACGTTTCTATCAACCAGAGGTTCACCACCTCTAAATTCAAAAAAATTAATTTTGTCTAAATTGTTTTTTACTTGTTTTATGAAGTCAGAATTAGCAATGCTCAGTTTGTAATGACTTTTTGCTTTATCTATCTGGTCTATTTTATCTTTGTCTAAAAACTTACTGTGTTTCTTCCAGTCCTTGAACAAAAAATTACTACTGCCAGGACCACACATAGTACAACTTGAATCACAGGCAATACTGAACCTAAAATCATACCATTGAGGTAGTGAAACCGAGTGGCCTGCTTGGTGTTGTCCTACCCTTTTTTCGATTTCAATGGGATCAAAATGAGAATTGTATTTTTTACGCATCGTGAATACACCTTGATTGTTATGCGTGATGCATCTCGAACACGCTTTGTCAAATCCTCCAGTCAACATTTTGTTTCTGAAGTCCTTCATGTATTCGCTGTTCCAAATGTCATGAAAATTATCAATATTTAGGTTAAATTTTTCAGAGCCTGGGTTATCGTACGTGCCTGTTTTTGTGATTCCTTCAGATTTGTTGATGTTGCAACAAATTTTTGCCGTACCATCATGTCTAGCACTCAATCCAACAAAGGGAACATTGCAAAACGGTTTCATACTGATATTTACTCTAGATTTTAGGCTCTATTATAGTCATCTTCATACCTAGTGATGTCATCTTCTCCAAAATATGAGCCTTGTTGTATTTCTATAACAACCAATTGGTCTGTATGATGTGTATTTTCTAATCTATGAATAGCACCTTGGGGTATATGAACTTGTTGTCCTTTTTCAAGGTAAATTTTTTCTTTATTAAGTGTTACTCTTGCGTACCCTTGTTCAATTATCCAGTGTTCTTCCCTTTTTTTGTGCGATTGTAGGCTTAATTTACTTTTAGGATTTACTTTGATTACTTTAACATTAATGAGTTCATTCTTGTAGATTTCCTTGAATGATCCCCATGGTCGTTTTTCTGAATTAAGATTTTGCGAGTCTAACGATGTCTGCAATTTCATGGTCTGCTCTTGATTCTATTGCAGTAATAATCTTTGCTCTCTGCTCGTTCAATGATTCTTGTGATTCTACTCTTTGGTCTTTGTCTTTTTTAAGTTTGTCAAAATTTCTTGAAAGGTATTTCATAGCCAGTTTGGCATCATGAGTTTTAAATGCAGATTCGCCGTCTTTATCTAAAACGTCATAAGTCATCTTACCGCTATCTTTGTCTGAGTACATCGATACGTAAGGTTTGATGTCCTCAAAAGTGATTTCTTCGCCTGCAAACATTGGCTCTTTAGCCGGAATGCCTGGAAGTTCTTTTTGTCTGTCGTCTTTTTTATAAACTGACACTGCTTTTTGTAATTTTGCTTTAATTTCTGGAGATAATTCAGATGAGTAGTTTCCTTGTGGTACTAACATCTGCATCACATAGTCTTGTACTATAGGTCTAGCGTCTGCTCTCTCGCCATCTCTGTCGTATAAGTCTCCTAATTCGTCGTATAGACTGTCATCGCCAAATCCTAGTCTTGATAGCATAGTTGTGGCGTTGGTTGCGTCTGTTCCCACGTCAAACTGATTTTTCATAACCGCTTCTAAATCTTCTATGTCCTCGTCTTTATTTGGAAGCGACCAAGTCCCTTCGGTAACTCTGTTTGCCCATGATTCAAAAGAATCTTCTTTTGCTTTTCCTGTTCTGTCTTTTTTAGGAGCAAAAGCACCAGGCTCCATTCTTACTTCATCCGCATAAGATGGATCTGATTTCATTTTTTTGTAATCGTCGATATATCTTTTTGCAAGTTGAACTGCAATTTTTTTATTTTTTGAATGATCTTCATCTGGCTTGAAAAACGGTTGGCCTTCCTGGCTAATTGCATCTGCTACTCTTGAAGCAAAGTTTGCCACTCTATCATCTTGATTATCTTTAGTCAACATTCTAGATGCTATATCAGATAATATAGAACCAAGCATTGTGTTTTTGTCATTAAATTTTGTGACCGATAACATTTTATCGGCCGCATCGTCTTTCCTTAACACTAGTTTTTTATCTGGATCTGTTAAAAAAGAAGTTACTATTGCACCGTGATCAACTGGTGGTTCGATTTTAGCGTCCTTATCTGTTGGCTCGTCATCTGGTTTATACTCACTCATTATTTTATGAATAAGTGGTAATGCCTCTTCTACTCTATTATCTAAATTTCTTAATGTAAATTTTTCTTTGTATGAATTTGCTGTTTCATCATCTAAAACAATCTCATCAGATTGTTTGAAATCTTTTACTGCATTTTCATAATGTCCTTGTTTTGCAATACTTTTTACATATGTTCTTAAATTTTCTAACTTTAATTTTGTTTGCTCGATAATATCGCCTGCTGAATCATTTAATTGATCTTTATGAGCAACGTATCTTGAAAATGAATTAAGTTTTGCAATATCTTCTGATGTATTAATAATATGCTGACCAAACTCGTCATGAGGTCTGCCACCATTTGCAACGTGTCTTGTCATTGCTCTAGCACCTGCTAAATGAATCACTGGATACTTGAATCTTTCACCGTCATCGTTTTCAATGTATAAGGAATTAATGTGTCTAGTTCTTGCACCTGGAACAGTTTCATCAACTGGACCAGAATGCCTAACAATTAATCTTGTTTTATCAAGGTTTTCATAGGAAGATTTTGAAGTACCTGTAAGGCCCTCTTTGACTTCTACGCCTGCTAGTTTTGTAATTCTGTTAAGTTCTTCTGACATTTCATCAGTATTTACCGTTTGGTTCGTGTCTGCAAGATTCTTGTAATCCTGCTTCGTTAGGTTAGATTTAGTTATGTCTCTAACGTCAAACCCTAACTGGTGTTGTACTGCAAACTGTTTTAGTTCATGTAAAAATGCATAAAATTCTGCTTTACTATCTTCGTCTATTTTCTCAGTCAAACCACGATTATAGTAGACTTTCATAGTTTCATCTTCTGCTAGACTAACGCTCATTCTGCCGAATGTGTCAGCATCTTCCATATATTCAAAATCAAAAAATCTTGCTTCTTTTGGATCAGCAGTAGGACTTCCTTCAGAATCTCCGATTGTAATATTCGAAAATTTAGACCTAATTTTATTAAACAAATCGCTTGAAATTTGTGCGTTCATAAATGTATTTATTGCTGTTTAACTATTAATGTAAGTTCCTTGCATAAGCATATTTCTGTTACCCCTATGATATCTAGCCGCTATTACTGTGTTTGCAAAGGATTTGAGTTGTTTTTTTTCGTCTTTTTCTTTATGCCAGTTAATTTTATTGTTAGCAGAAACTTCACTCAATGACACTTTTTTTTGTTTTCCTAGCCATTTAATTTTATCTTTTTTAGGTTTAAAGTTAATATTTGAGCCAGGAACATGACAAGTAAAATTACTTCTTTCAAAGTATTCAATCCAATCATAATTCATTTCAACCAGTTTGCCATCTTCGGGATTGTAATCTATAGTCAAAAATAGTCTCGGTAATACTTTAAATAAATCCTCCAGTTCTTCATTCCACCCATGACTATTTTTCACATATTCTTTTATGAGGTTGAAAAATTTGATGTTAATTTTCCACTCCTTATCATACAAAAAATGAAACAAAAATTTGTCTTCTTGTTCATAAAAATTATCATTTCCTATCTGATCAATTTTTTCTTCGAGAATATTTTTTGGATTATCTAAAAAATTTTTAATTCTCTGATGTTCTCTAGTAACAATATCTTCTTTCATAAGCAGATCAAAAAAGCCTTTGTAAAAACTATAAAAACTTACGTTCATTGTGTTTCTCAAGTACATAGATAGATATTTTGTAATGTTACCAGTATGACAAGCAATGAAAAGTTTAGTATGCAACTTCATTGTTATCCAATCTTCTCTAGTGTATGTTTTTGTACTGACAATAAATTCTTGTACATTTGGATCATCTTCGTCCATGTGAAAAAAATCTTCTTCTAAATCTGCCTTTTCTTTTTCATTTAACATATGTTTTTCGTGTGGTAGGTGCCTTCTGTGTACAGTTTCAATTTCCCATTTCTTTTTATATGCAGGATCGTTTGCAGGAGCATTGGGTAACATCTGAAAATCGTAGGCCTGTAATTCATTGTGTATTCCATATTCTGCTGTGTCAGTGAGTGCAGATAACCATAAGTCTATTGTATCTCCAGGCATTCCCATGATTAATTGTGCAACGGTCGGCATTTTATTTTTCTGCATATCTTCAATTATTGGAATTTGTCTAGCGACAGGAATATTTTTCCTATCGATACAATCTAAAACTTCTTGTCTTGTATGTTGTAAACTGATCAAGTGTTTTGTAACAAGTCCACAGTCAAAAAACATTTTTCCAATTTCTAAAGATCTTTCAGGAGTGTTTTTACTTGGATTGTACTGTATTCCTTTAAGCCAATTAGTTTTTTTCTGTAGGCTGTACAATTTTTTTACAATATCAATATCTCTAGGTAGGATTCCAAGATTTGCACCTACGTGCCACATCCATGGAATTTTTAATTCGTGAGCGAAAAACTCTAGTTCTTGTTCAATTCTCTCCATTGGCACACGTCTTACTTTTTGCATCGTTGCAGAACCCCAATCGCAAAAACTACACGCAAAAGGACAGCCTCTATCAGTTTCCCACATGACAACTCCTGCTTTTGTGTCCGGATGATCAACGTGTTTCTTTTTAAATTCTAACAACCATTCTTTATTATGCAACCATGGACTGGATCTAAAATCTTCTAATAGACTTATTGGACCTATGCCATCTCTTGTAGCAGTGCCTGGAGCATTCTTGTCTCCTTTGAGTAGACTAGCAAATGCCTTTTCTCCGTCGTGGTGTACAACTGAATCAATCATTGGATATTTGTCCCAGAATTTTGGATTTTTATAATCTGGATGAGGACCGCCCGCAATTACATTTATCGATGGATTTATTTTTTTTGCATGGTTGGCTATTTGGGTGTTAAGTTGCCAATTCCATTCATAACAACTGAGACCTAAGACGTCTACATCTCTGAAGTCTATCCCGGCAACCATCTGTTCTAATGGTCGATTTCTAAATAAAGGATCTAACCATTGAACGTTTTTAATATCAGTCTGGCATTCGATATAAGTTTTTAAGTTTAAAAATGTAGTTGGTAGATATACTCTTGCGTCGTAAATGTTAGGACCAGAAATTAGTACTTTCATCCTAAACTCCTAAATTTGCAAAAATTGGCATTGGAGCCACAAATTCGGAATCTCTATCTGTCCATTTTTCAAAAATCTTAGGATCAAAATCTGCTAATACTTTTATCATTCTTGTCATTAAAAGACACGCACTGACTAAATCGTCATGCTGTCCTGGTTTTGCTTTGTATGACACGCCACTAGCAACATAATCTTTGAGTTCTGAAATTAAGGGTTTACTATTAATAATTAATTTTTTATTTTCAATTAATTCTTTAAATTTAGCACAGGCATCAATTTTATGTTTGGCAGTGGTGTTAAAACCTCTCCTAAATTTACGTCTGTGTCCTTTTCTTATTGGTTCAGATATAAACATACCGGGTATATTTTCTTCACCTATCTCCATTACTCTCTGCAATGCCGCTTCACCTAAAGTGTTATTTTCCATTGAATAAAATATTTGAGGATTTGAATTTTTATCTTTTTCAATAATGGTATCATGTATGTACTTGTTGATGCTTTGTAAAATCCTTATTTGTTGGTTTGCTGGAGTCATGTTGTGATGCCATTCTGCAACTTGCTCAAAGGTAGGAAGTTCAACTACTTGAATCGCTGAATAATCCCCACCAGTTCCTAAACTTGGATCTAATGAAACCATATAAGTTCTTCCTGGTTTAGGTTCTTTCCACCAACGAACTTGTCCCTGATTATATATTGGATTTTGTCCTTCCAATTCTGCTAATGTAATTGCATTTACTAATGTTTCGTCAAAAATTAAAAATTCACACTCGTGTTCTCTTCTAAATCTTTCTTCGCCTATTCTTGCTCGTTCTTCAACTGCCCAAGTTTCATCTCTGTCTGGATGTTCTGACCAGTGGGCCTTCATGGCATAAAATCCATTTGTACCAACTATGTTGTCGTTTCCAAATTCATCAAAACGTTTGTTTGCTTCCTTCCAAATTAATGCAAACTGATCTTCGTCACTGTTTGGTGTAGATGTGATTAAACATTTACCACCAGTTGACAATGTAGGTGAAAGTGATGTCCAAAATTCTACTGCCTTGTCGGGTGGCTGAACGAACGCAAACTCATCACAGTATATCATAGATAAGGACATACCTCTACCTGTGTTCTCTGTCGTTGTGGTTGCCATAATCTTTGAACCGTTGTCAAATTCTATACTATTCCTATTGTAAGAATTTACTCCGGCTTTTATCCACCCTGGCAACATCTCATAGGCATACCGCACCCTCGACATAATGTCTGATGCTCCTGCGTATTTGTGTGCCGCTATCAATATTTGAGAATCAGGCTTAAACATAGCATACCAAATGATATAACCTGACGCACAGGTAGTTTTGCCTGTTTGTCTAGGTAGCATTGATATACTAAATCTGTGTGAATTATACGATTCAATCAATCTTTCTTGATATGGATAAGGATTAAAAGACATTTCGCCTTTCGTTGGGTGTTGTATCTTCATAAAAGTTTTCATGAAATACAAAGGGCCAGTTTTTTCATCCATACACTTTTCAAGTTGTATAACCTGTTCTTTCGTGTATTTGTGTTTCTTATTGGCTCTTTTAACCTGTTCTGTATCTAAAGAAACGTATGCCATAGTGTTGTATTTAAGTGAATAATAACCTAAGATCTAATCTTCTGCTGGTATTCTGATATAAGTTTTTTAAAAAAATTATTTGTTCTTGATCCGTATGTGGGTGAAACCTTTTCCAGCCATTGTCTTTCATGAAATCTACATATCTCATTATTTAAAAGTTGATGTAAATTAACATCTTCCTTGTACTGGTACAGCCACTGATTATAAAAATTATTACTTTTAAATAAATTATCTAGTTTGATTAAATTATTTTTATTTGTTTGATTGAGAGTAATATTTTCATAACCGACCTTTGTAAAAACTTGAACAGCATTATTAATTTCATGCATTGGATAGATTGTTAGTACCGGACATAAAAATCTTTCTTGAGCCAATTTCCAAAGTAAAAAAATATGTCTAGTAAGTTGAATACTTGAATGAGGATATTTTTTATTTTTAATATTCTTGCTATATTTAAAACTCCAATTTTTCAATAGACTTTTTTCAATATGTTGTAAGTCTTTATCTGATAATTCTTTTTGATTTTTAACACCCGATGTTACCTTACCAAGATGTAGTTCGGTTTCATAGTCTTGAATTAATGCAGACAGCCATCTGTCCCACGGATTACGCCATAAACACCAAATCTGTTTTAGTTTATCGCTCTTATCTAACTTTAAAATATCTGAATTTTCATTGAAGTATTGTGACTTAACATTTTTATTATTCCATAAGGCATACAATGATGTTGTTGCACATTTGGGTAAGCCAATCCAAATCGAATCTTCAATCAACCCGTAAGAATTGTGGGCCATTAATCTATGTTTGCTCATGTAGATTTTTTATTTTGACATGGCTTGTTTTGTTGCAGTGGCATACATAACTGCATCTGCATCTTTGCCATATCTCTTTTTGAATCCGGATTTGTCTTTTTTCATTCCCTTGACGATTTTTTCACGTTTATTCATTTCACCTTTGGTCATGCTTCTACCTGATGTAGAATGTTGTCCGCCGTGTGCTTCAGGAGTGTTTAGTCTTTTTTTTTCTCAGCGTCTTTTGCCGCTTTTTTCATTGGCTCAGTTTTGTTTCCATCTTTATCTAAGTCAACGTAATCAGGCTTTGCCGCTTCGTTCGCCGCTTGTGTATAAGCAGTTTTAAAGTTTTCGTATTGTGCTCTAAGATCAGTCGCTATTTCGTCTTCAGTTACTTCTCTTACTGCTAGTGGGTTATCGCCTGGATATTCTTTTTTCACTTGTTGTTTTTGCTTATTCATACCACCTGACATTTTGTTTACAAGTGTGTCAACATCATCTACTTTTTCGTCTGGTGTGTTTGCGTATGTTTCATCTGCTGGTTCGTCTGCCAAAGATTTTGCAACAACATCTCTCATTGCATCCATTCCCATTTCTGGTTTTTGCATTGGCTCTTGATCTTGTTCTGGTTCTTGTTCAGGTTCCTGCCCCATCATATCTGGAGTTACTGGTTTTACACCTGCAAGTTTTAAAATTTGCATTAAAACACCTGCTTCTTCTGGTGTATCAGCAGTCATTTGAATTGCTTCTTTAATTTCTTTTTTCTCTTCTTTTTTACCTTTGTTTTCCATGGTACTTGTATTTACCTGTTCAAAATCGCTATCTCTTAATGTGTGCTCTTCGTCTCCAACTTTAAATTTATCACCCTTTTTAAGGCCTGACGCTTTTGCTTGTTGTACTGCCTGTGCGAAAGCATTGCCTTCGTCTGTGGGTTGTTCTGAGTTCATATCCATATCCATATCTATTTTCTGGCCTTGATCATCGAACTCTTTTTCAACTTTATCCATTGCAATGTTAATTGAGTAGTTTTTCATTGCATCTTTTTCCATTTTAGATTTTGCTTTAAGATCATATATCACTTTATCTTTAGGCATTTTAAGGTCTCCGTCGTCATTTACGTAGTCGCCTATCATCTCTTCAGCGCCTATAACGGCATCTTTTACTCTACCTTCGTCTGTTTGAATTTCCTCTGGATTTGTTCTCTGCACATTGTCTAATGCATCAGCAACTATTTCAGGATTAGTGTCTGCAATTTCTTTTAATTTTTTAAGTACATCTAACATTTCCATATTATTATCTCTTTGGTTTAGGGTTTGTTGTTTTTGTTAATGGTGATGGCGTTGGCTTATCTTCTTTTTCTTGTACATCATGCTTTTCGGGTTTTGCCGCGTACTCGTGTCTGTGTGTAGTTTCACCATCTTTTTTGTCTTTTAATAATTCTTTCAAGAGACTCATATTTGCTTGAGTTGAATGGAAATCCTCACCTTTTACTTTTGGTGCATCTTGATATTCTAAGTCAAGCAATCTTGTTTTATATTCTGATTTTGCTTTTACTTTTGCTTCTTCTTGATATTCTTCTGTTGGTTCATTTGGTTTTCTAACTACAACAAAATTAGGTGCCATTCTCATATAATCTGCAACCAACTCTCTTAATTCCATGACTGATGCTGGATAGTGTGTAGTTACATCAAAAATTGTTACTTTTTCATTTTTAAGATTTGGAAAATCCAACGGCATTTCTACAATTGGAGTTGTTTTGCCAGCAGAAAGTTTTGCTACTTCATATTTCTGTAGGCAAGTTTCTAATTTAGTACCAAAATCCTTATCTAAATCGCCAGCGACCTTTATTCTATAGTCATATTCTTTAGATGATTCTGTTAAATATTTTGCGAATTCACTCATAGCACGTTTATTTAGTCTTTTTTATTAAGTTTTCTCATCAATTCATTACGGTTCGTTATAACGTATCCGTCCGCTTCTATAGGTTCTGGGTCGTCTTTACCATCTTTATCGATCTTATGTTTCTTTAATTGTAGTTCAACCATCTTCAATTTCTTGTCAATTTTGCTGGATTTGGCATCAATGGCATTTCGTAACATGGTACTTGCAACCTCAAATATACGTCCACTATATCTGCTGTCTACATTCATTCCCAAGTCCATCAGATTCTTATATGATTCTTCAGCCTCACCGGCTAATTTATCAAGTTCTAGATCTGACAATTCGCCCAGACCTTTCACAGCCGGCAGTGCCTTTTCAATTTTGTCAAACTCGGCATAAGTTTTTTCTAATGCTTTTGCAGTTTGAGGATCTACGTTTTTAGGAATAGTTTTCCCATTTGTATCTTGCCTTTGTGCTTCTTTGGCATCAACTTTTTGAAATGCTTCTTTTATATTTGGTAAATTTAAAATGTCTTCTAATTTCTTTGTCATTATATTATTTACGCGAGCCGTTGTGGAATAATTGTTCTTCTGATACAACTCTAAATTTTATTTTTTGTTGTTTTGCATAGGCATTTGCCGCTTCCCATTTTGCATTGTTAATTATTACCTGTTGCTGTTTTTTATAACTCCTACCTGCCTTTTCCATAGTTGTTTGTGCCGCTGGTTTAACTTCAATTAGTTCTGCGTGTTTACGTCCACTCTTATCAACATAAACTACAAAAAAATCCGGAACGTATATTGTATATTTTCCAGTGAACGGATGCCTGTAAGGTATCTTTATCGATTCACTTGCCCATTTTGCCACGTTAGGATGTTCGTCACACAATCTCATGAATGCGTGTTCCCATCCTGATCTATATGTTGGAGTTTTTAAGCCAATATATTTTTCTTTATTCTTAAGATTATATTTGCCGTGTGCGAACTTCATGGGTTACCCCAATATGTTTCTTGAAACTGAATCTTTTGCAGTCTTTTTTGATCTGGTGCCTAAAGCACTCGATCTAAATCTGTTGGCATTTAGTATCATTGTCACAACCTCATTTAGTTGTGCAGGATTTGTGTTTCCAAGTTTTTGTAAAACTTCCTGTGAGTTAATATTATCTACCTTTGCCTGTTGTAAAATTATGTAGGCTAATTGTTCTGCTGGTTCTCTGTCGAATCCACGTTTTACAAAAAAGCCAATAGTAGCATCATATTCACCAACGTTGAATTCAAGTGGTTCCACGTACTGATTATTTGTTAATTCGTCTATAGATTTTTTTAATGAATCGTTGTTTTCTGATGGTAAATTTGAATATACTTTTGTCATTATAAATTAGCCTTTTCTGCTTCTATTTCAACTTCGTTTGTTTCTCTATCTATTTTTATATATCCATCTGTTACTAGTTGATTTACATTTGCAACTGCTTGATTATTGTATGTATTTTTTACGCTATCACTTTGAGCCGCATATTCAATTTCACTTTCTGCGACTGATAGTCCTTTTCTTGATCCAATGTCTTTAAAATACATTGATGCCGCAATACTTTCTCTTACCTGTGTATTGCTGTTGACTAAATTTGTTGCTTCCGTAGAACTTAAAAAATTTACTGTGTCCTGCGTTGCTATAACAGTTGTTGACTGATTATTTTTATCATCAATTAATGATTTTGCATTAGCGACTGTGCCTGCAAGTGCAACTGTTGCCGCCGCGGCGCCTACGGAAAAATCTCCAACTGGATTAGCAATAGTACCAGCACTTTCGCCTATTTTTTTAATCTCATCTTTTACTATTCCGCCTATCTCTTCTTTCAAGGCATCTTTTGCTTTTACTTTTTTTGCATTATTGTAAGTGTTGATTCCTTTTAAAATTGTACCTAGTCCAACTTGCCCCCGCTGTACATCGCTTATCACTGAACCTATGCCATCTACTATACCACCAGGACCAAAAATAGATGTAGTACCTCCACCTAAAACTGATAATGGTGATGGTTCTAAATCATAATGTACCGTTGCAAATCCAGGAACGCCTCCTCCTTTTATTAATCCAGATCTATATAATACTGTTTCGTAAAATATTTCCATCGTGTTTTGCATAATACCTTGCCCGTCTGCTTGATCTAAATTGTCATGACTGAATGACCCTATTACTGGATTTATTAAGGAGAACGATGTAAATCTTTGTTTGTGCAAAACAAAAATATCTATTCCTCTTATGAGTGGTTTCTTACTAACCACTGCTGTGTCCATACCAAATTGTGTGTTCTTTATAGCATCTGCATTGTCATATAAAGTATCTTTGTTCATTGTTCGCATATTTGGATCTGTCACAATAGAGTCAGCAATATGATATTCATAATATGATTTCCAAAAAGCATTCACAGTATCAGCGTTGTCATCATGAAAAGTTATATTGACTGGTGAATATTGTATTCTCGTTGCCACATATGTTTTTTTGTTGTACTGCTGTTTCTCTTCTAAGTTCAAGTTATACTTAGGAAGGTCAATTGCTTTCACAAGCATATTAAGATCCAACATAACATTTTTGCCAAAATTTTTGTTTTGTAAAACTGTTGAATCTATGTCAAATACTACATGGAATAAAAATTTATTTTTTGGTGCAAGTTTAAAATTGTCATCAAAATACAGACGCGATGCGTGTCTGTAATCTTTCATTCCTGGTAAACCGGAAGAGAATCCTTTTAAGAAATTGTTTATACTTGGCATACTGTATTTATAGTCACAAAAAAAGCGCCATAAAAGGCGCTTTCCTTGTATTATATTTGAAAATTATTATACTCCGCCACCTGTTGCAAGTGTGCCAAGAGTTCTAGTTACCGCACTACCAATTCCTGTTCCTTGTGGAGTTTGTACTGCGTTATCGTATCTGATAGCAAGTGTTATTGTTGCTGGATCAGATGTTGCGTATGCTAAAGTGTTGTAGTTAACAGACTCGACGTAAGCACCGTATAATTCAAACGTTTCTAATACGCCTGGTGCCGCCGCTCCATTACCACCGTCTAGCATTTCAATTCTAGTTGTAAATTTGTAATCTACGCCTGAAGAAGCAGATGCTTGTTCAAAGAAATCAAATTGTTTCTGTACTTGTTCACCAACTAATTTAGACACTGCGTTGTTTACGTCATCTCTAATTGTAAGTGTTATTGGTGCCCAAGTGTGTTTTCCTGCCATGTATACTCTTGAGTTATACACGTCTAAAGTAATTTGGTCAAAACTTAGATCTGGTCTTGTTACATCAACAACTTGTTTTGTAATTTCTGATCTAGGAGTAGATATACCAAAGTTTTCTAGTATCACTCTAAATCTGTATTGTAATTTCGGCATCAGCAAACCTTGGTTTGCGGCGCTCTGATCACTTGCTAGTGGTACTGTAAATTTTGATAATGTTGAAATTGCCATATTTTATCTTCCTCTCTATTTATTCTGGTTACGAACCAAGTTGTGATATCTCTCCAGTGTTTTTTAGTCTTAATGGTATGTAAATAAATTCAACCGATTTCACTGGTTCAATTGCTATATCAACATACAATTCATTTCTGTCTATTCTTGTTGGTGTGTTGTTTGTGGTATCACAAACTACCAAGAAGTCATAAAGTGCTCTTTGACCAACTAATTCTAGTAAGAATGATTCAACCGCTTGTTTGATTTCATTTCTTGTCAGTTCATCATTTGGTTCAAAAATAAATGGTTTACCTATTTTGTTTAATTGTGTTCTTAGGTAAACTGTCAATCTTGATACGTTGATTCTATCTAATGCACTTGTCATTGTTGGTGCAACTTTAGTTAGGTTACCGTAGTTAACAATACCTGCACCTGCAAAGAATGTAATTGGATTGATCTTCGCTGTGTGCATCGCATCTCTTAAACCTTCATTTACTGAAATTGTTTCGAACTCTCCGCTTGTTGAATCAATATATCCAACTGCTGTTGCGTTATCTACAACTCCACGTCTTGTTCCTGCTGGAGCGAACCATGGGAATGCCACGTTGTCGTTGTTTGCTAACACTCTCATTATCATATGAGATGGTGGTACAATGATTGATTTACCACTGTTGTCGCTTGTTCTTCCTGATGGATAAAACACGCCTAGGTATTCATCACTTGATACTAAACCTTTATCACCGTTATCAACTGCGCCTGCGTTGTTGTTAGACCAGTTAGATAATTCTGTTGCTGTTGAACCTAATCTAAATGGTGTGTCTCCAACAACAAATGCTGTGTAATTTCTATCAGCATTTAAGTTTAACATATTTGCAATCAATTCTGGATAACCAGGAGCCGCCATAACGTTGAATCCTCTTTGATCTTCTCTGATTGCTTGGTTAGTGTTTACTTCTGCTTTTAGTTGCTCAATAATAACTTTTCTTTGTGCTTTTCTACCCATGTTTGGAGAACCGTCAAGTTCGTTAGCAGACCTGTTTACCCATCTGTCTGGGAAATAAGTTGCAACAGACTCATTGCTCTGTCTAGTGTTACCTAAACCAGTTGATCCTGAACCTGGATATGCCGCAGTTGTTATGTAACTGTTTTTGTATTCTTTTACATTGTAACCGCTTCTTCTTGTATTATAAAGCAACATACCTTTTGGATATAATGCTGGATCTGGTGAATCAGGGTCTACAAAGTTATCACTTAAAAGATCTTTAATTGATCCTGCTGTTCCAACTCCGCCTGTTGTTGCTGAATCTGTTTTTCCATTTGTTGTGTGGAATCTTGCATCTGCAAAAACCACACCTGATTCAGTAGTTTGGTCTGTATTGTCTACAAGTTCCCAAGCAGGCTGATTAGTTGAATAACTTATTCCAGATACACTGTTTTTTACTGTAGATGTTGTGTTGTATCTGTAAAGTTTTGGATAATTTTCTAAATCGCTAGTGTCAACCCATAAGTCATTATCAACAAGTGCAGTTCCATCGGATTGTGTAGTTGGTTCTGTTGCACTAAATTGTGGACCATTTGGATCTGTACTAGCATACACATTTAAGTAGCCTTTGAAAGATGTTCCGTCGTGTGCTAAAATGTCTGCTTCTAAATTTGTGTCATACCAAAGTGTTCCATTTGCTGGTTCATTAGTCGGAGCAGTAGTTGATGCAACATATGATAATCTTTTCCAGTTAGATATTAATAGTGCATTGTTTGCCGTTGAGTCTAAAGTTTCGCCAGTTGGCACTTGATACAAGTTGTCAATTTTATTTGTTCTTGTTGTAGCGTAATCTCCGTATGCATCTGCATTACCCGAAGTAAAACCTGCATCTGCTAATGGAGTTCCTAAAGAATCAACCATTCTTATTTCGCCACCAAGTTTGTGTGTAATTTGTACAGCGCCTCTATATTGACCTGAACTTACAATACTTGCTTCAACGTTAGTAAAGCCTGCACCGTTAATTGCTGATACAAAGTCTTCGTTGTCAGCAATAGTAGAACCATCACCGTTAGTTACTGTAACTGTTTTTTCAGTTGATAGAGTCAATGATGATGCAGTAGATTCTTGCATCTTAAATTGCTCACCACTTGTAAATGTTGGAAATATAGTTTTTGATTGTGCTACTGTTGTTCCACCTTCATATCTAAAAATTTGGAAATCACCCACATTTGGTGTAGTGTCAAGTCCTGAATTTTCAGTTATGTTAAATTGTGTGTAAAGTTGTCCTACAGTTAAACCAGATCCGCCACCTGCTGGATCTAAATTATAGATCGCATTGTGGTGTGTTGAGTATAATGGTGAACTTACAGTTGAAAACAAAGATGTTGCTGAACTGTAAAGTTTTGCTACTATGCTAGTACCATTGTTTGGAGTAGTAGTCTTGAACCATACTGAACCATTTGGTCTTGGTGTAGTGTCTGCCGATTTCCATTCAGGTCTTAGCGTGTGTCCTGCTTGATAAAATTGTGGAGCCGCGTATGTTCCTGCTGTCAATCCTGTGTCAGTTAAAATTGATCCACTGCCATTAGCAAGTGTAATTTTTCCATCTAAAGTCGAACCATCTGATTTGCTAGTTCCATTTGAATATATTTCTATGAAACCTGTATTTGCGTCAACTGCCGCTGTAACACCCGTGATTGATGCCGCATTGATTCTTTCTGCAACGTTGGCAAAAGTTGTGCTGTTTGTAGTAACTGTTGTGCCATTGATTACAATCGAATGACCAGATGTGACTGCTCCAGTTGATTTAGTACCAATGATTGTTGGATGTGATATACTCCAAGCATTTGAACCCAGTTGTACCCAACTGTTACCGTCGTTTTTAAAATAAATTTTGTTTGATGCGTGTGTTGTGTTCACTGCATAATCACCTACCGATCCTACTGATGTTTTTGGTGCACCAGTTGAAAGGCCCCCAACTAAATCTCCGGTAGAAGTAATTAAAGTTGGCGTTTTAGTAGTGAATTGTTGATTAGTTGCAGACCATTCAAAAATACCTATTTTCGAAGTTGCTAAATCAAACCAGTATGTTCCGTCAGTTGGAGCAGATGTTGGTGCGTTTGCACTTCCAGTCAACTGTGATAAGTTGACATTTGCTCTCATTACGTATGCTCTATTGGCAATTCCTAAAAATGAGTATGCCGCTTGTAATCCGTATTCATTTAATTCATAACCTTGCAATGGATTACTTGATGCGTCTGTATAGAAAGTTGGGTCACCAAACGTTTCTGTTAAATCTCTTTGTGATGTTAATAGGTAAACTTTATTTGCATTTGCAGTAGTTGTACCCGGTGCAGTTGTTTCACCTGAACCGCTTTTTTTGTCTTGTGCTGATGCTACTATGAAAAGTGGTGTTGTACCCGCATCTGATGGTACGTAGAAACTCTCGTCAATTACTGAGACTGCTACTCCTGGACTCGTTAATGTTGGCATACTAGTTATTCTCCTTGCAAGTTAGTATTTTTATATACTAGACTTATTTATTGCGTTTTTACAAATAGTACGACAAATGATGCGTTAATTTGGTGCCTATATAGGCGACGTAAATACAATATATGGATATAGGCACCAGACCACTATGTAAAAAATGCAATGACAAACCGCGGGCGTACGGCTATAAGCGGAATGGAAAAGTGTATTGGCGGAGCAAGTGTGACACCTGTATACGCAAAGAAAAAAACCTTAAGGTTGGTGGTGTTACACCACTTCAAAGATCTGGGTATAAGTTGAAAAATAAATGTGAATTATGTGGCTTTAAAGCAGTTGAAAAAAGTCAAATGAATGTATACTTTGTGGACGGCAATAAGAAGAATGTAAATCCAATTAACTTAAAAACTGTGTGTGCTAATTGTCAACGATTAACCAGTGTGAAGAGACTCGGCTGGAGAATGGGTGACCTCCAGGCTGATGACTAATTCATCAACTTTTTGGAATAGTTCATCTTTTGTGCCGTAGTTGTCTATAATAAAATCGAAATCACTGTTCAACCAGTCCCATTCTGACCTATGAGCACCTCTTTCCTGCATTTCTTTTTGTGAAGGCAAATCTCCTCTTTTTACGCAAATTATTTTGCCACCGTGTGCTTTGATTGTTTTAATTTCGTTTACAAACCTAGTATCTGATATGACTGTGTTTTGTCCTCTGTATCTACCCAAGCAACTATCAATCCAAATTGCATCATACATCTTGCCTCGCATTACCTCAGTGCCAAAATATTGCAAGACCCACCTGGGAGTGACGCTTTTTCCAAATCTTTCACTCCAAAATTTGTCCGGCTGTTCTCTCCAGTGTCGGCTAGATGAGGTGTTTCCTTCTAGCATTTCTCTATCCCAATTGAACATGGATGCTACTGCATCTTTTAAACTTTTTGCAAAACTGTCTCGTTGAAATCCATGCTTTTCAACCAGTCTTTGTGCAACAGTGTCTTTTCCAGAACCTATAAGTCCTACAATTCCTAATAGCATCTTACGATTATACTATTATTTTATTCGTTTTGCAATCTCTATTTTTGTGTCTTTTACGTTACGCAAAACTTGTTTTCTCAGTTGGGGATCTTTTTGCACACGTTTTGCTTCTTTTTCCAATTGGTCTACTTTAGTTTCCAATTCTTTCATCGTCAATTCTTGGTAGGATTTACTACGATTATCGTTGTTTGTAAAAATATTAATCTTTGCCATAATGGCTATTATTTAAAGGAGTATATTTGAGAATTAACCTATCACAAAACTATGAGGCGTGCCACCGTCAGCAAATTTATTGATATCTTCTTCTAATCTTTCCATTTCTGCCTGGCCCTGATTCTTCAAGTCAGCACCATTTAATGTTGTGCCCCCTTGTGGACCAGCGATTTGTCCAAATTTACTTCTTGCTTCACCTAGCATTATTTTACATACTGCAAGTGTGTAATCTCTAATCCATGGTTTAGAATAGATATCTTTGAATAATGTTATGTCAGGTCTGTAATTGTCAGTATGCATCAACACTGTTTCGTCATCTGCTCTAGGTCTTTGTGTGATAGTCAAAGTTTTAGTGGCCACATCAAAATGAAATTGGATAAATGAACCGAACAGTTTCCCTACCAACTCTTGATAACTTGCAAAGGCATAGTAAGTGGCTAGTCCGCCTGTTGCGCCTGCCCTTAATAGATATGTGTTGGTGTAGGCCAAATTGAATGGTTCAAATAATGTACCACCTTGCCCACCTTCTGTCCTGGATCCCACGGTTCTTCTAAATAATTTTCTTACATTTATTACTTCATCTGGTAAAATATATTTGTTCTGATCTTTTTTCAGTGTAAGAAATGCATATGATTCTTCAACAGCATTTGATGATCTTTGCCTGTATTTGTTTACTGCTCTTTCTAGGGCCGTTTCGTAATGTTTTGGGTCTAATTCAACATCGATCATACCCTCACCTAGATTATTTTTTACGTAATCAAATACTTCTTGTTGGCCTGTTTGTAGTTCTGACATACACATATTTATTGCGAAACGAACAATCTATAAATATACGTAAGATGCCAAGATTATCAATATACAAGCCTGAGAAAGGCAATGACTATAAATTCTTCGATAAGAACATAAAAGAGATGTTCACTGTTGGAGGCACCGACCTTTTAATACACAAATATATAGGCCCGTATGATCAGGGAGACACGAATAAAGACGGCGCGGCATCTCCTACTCAACCAAATTATTCGGGTAGTAACATTAGTGAGTTAACAATACAAGATTTACTTTTTTTAGAAAATCGAGATAGAAAATATGCTCCAGATGTATACACAATTAGGGGAATTTACAACGTCCAAGATATGGATTTTAATCTAAGTCAATTTGGAATGTTTTTACAAAATGATACGGTATTTGTAACAGTTCATCTAAACGATTCTGTTGAAAGATTAGGAAGAAAACCAATATCGGGTGATGTTATTGAATTCCCACATCTTAAAGATGACTTTAGTTTAGACAAAAATATACCTATCGCATTAAAAAGATTTTACGTGATAGAAGATGTTAATAGAGCGGCGGAAGGATTTTCACAAACATATTGGCCACATCTATTAAGATTAAAATTAAAATCATTAGTAGACTCTCAAGAATACAGAGACATATTGGGTGACGCTACAACACAAGGTTCACTTGCAAATTATATGTCTTCTTTCAACAAAGAAAAAGAAATTAATGATGCTATTGTAAATCAAGCAGAAGCAGATGCGCCTAAATCAGGATTTAATTACAAACAATACTACGTTGCCCCTATTGATGAGAGAGGCAATGTAAGATTAGATACTGTAAACAATACAAGTGATACAGTTTCAACTGATAAAAAAGTAAGTGCAGAGTTAGATACGCCTGCAGGCCATCACTATGGTTTCCAATTCCAAGGCGATGGTGTGCCACCAAATGGGCATCCATTAATCTCAGATACTAAATTTCCTCAGTCTAATGTAAACAAAGGTGATTATGTTTTAAGGACAGATTTCTTGCCGAACAGGTTGTTTAGATACGACGGTAATAGATGGGTGAGAATAGAGGACGCCGTTAGATTAACAATGACAAATAATAATACTAGAGGAAATTACAAAACTAAATTTATTAATAATAGTTCAACATCAACAATAAACGGTTTAACTGTAGAACAAAGGCAGTCACTTACTGATGCACTTAAACCTAAGGAAGATGAATAATGCTACATTTTTACGAAGGGCAGATACGAAAATTTGTAACACAATTTATTAGAGTTTTAAGCAACTTTTCTATAGAAGAAGGTAAAACGAAGGAAGGCGAAATTAAACTACGTCAAGTACCTGTGATATACGGAGACATGACAAGGCAAGTTGCAAATATAATCAAAAATAATTCAGAGAATTTTTTACAATCTGCACCAAGGATAGCCGCATATGTTTCAGCATTAAACTATGACAGAGAAAGAATGCAAAATCCTTACCATATAGAAAAGCAACATTTAAAAGAAAGAGATGTCCTAGCAGACGGAACTTACAGTGACAAACAGGGTGCTGGATACACAGTTGAGAAAGTTATGCCTTCACCTTTTAGATTAAATGTAAATGCAGATATTTTTACAACGAATACAGATATGAAGTTACAAATTTTGGAACAAATTTTATATCTATTCAATCCGGATTTTGAAATTCAAAAATCAGACAATTATATCGACTGGACAAGTTTAAGTTATATCGAACTGACCGGAGTTAATTTTAGTTCAAGAACTATTCCTGTTGGTGCAGATACAGAGATAGATGTTGCATCACTGCAATTTAGTATGCCAATTTGGTTATCACCTCCGGTCAAAATATCAAAATTAGGAGTGATACAAAAAATTATTATGAGCATATATGATGACGACGGCGGTATGAACAAAGGATTAATAGATGGAAGTTTAATATCGAGAAGTTATATCACGCCAAATCAATATGCAATATTTTTAACAGGAAATCAGTTAAGATTGATTGGCTCGAGTGGTACAAAAGTCACATCAGGAGGAGATGGTTTTTACACAGGCGCGAACGCACCAACTAATTTAGATCCTTTTGATACATTTGGTCCACCACTTAATTGGCAAATTTTATTGAATCAATATGGAAAAGTACAAAACGGAACCTCTCAGGTGCGACTAAAACAAGCAAATGGCAATGAAGTTGTTGGTACAATTTCAGTATCACCATTAGATGAAACAATTTTAGTTTTTAACATTGACGGTGACACCATACCCTCTAATACAGTTTCACTACCTAATGTAACAAAAATTATTAATCCATTAACTTTTACGCCACCATCTAATCTTGCAAATGGCACTAGATACCTTTTAATAAATGACCTAGGAGATTCAAGCAATACATTTGATGCAAGTGCATGGGGGGATTTCCATGCAAGGGCAAATGATGTGATTCAATACAATTCATCATCTAACAGTTGGAGCATTGTGTTTGATGCGTCTGATCCTGACTCAACAGAACACTACCTAACAAATTTAAACACTGGAATTCAATACAAGTTCAATGGGTCGGAATGGATCAAAAGTTATGAGGGCGTTTACACCGCTGGTAATTGGTCAATTATGCTCGACGGTAACAGTTCAGACTATGACGCATCTCAAGATACACCTTGATTTTAACAACTAAAAGTGTTATATTAATAGAATGGATAAAAATATAATATGTTCTGGTGCATTGTTTTATGCAACAAGCACCAAAAGGTTTATGTTTCTGCAAAGGACCGACAGGAAAACTGCTGGTATGTGGGGTCTTGTGGGTGGTAAGGCAAGATACACGGAATCTGCTTTTGAAGGTTTGAAAAGAGAAATATCAGAAGAAGTCGGTACAACACCCAGTTTTAAAAAGACTATACCCTTAGAACTTTTTACATCCAATGATCAGAAATTTATTTTTAACACCTATTGTATCTGTGTTGAAAATGAATTTATTCCAAAACTAAATGAAGAACATTCAGGTTATTGTTGGTGCGACTTTGAATCTTGGCCAAAGCCTTTACACGCAGGCTTGAAAAATACTTTAAACAATAAAAGTATAAAGGGTAAGTTACAGACTATTTTAGACTTGATTGTCTAGAGATTTCTCAAATCCCACATGGGGTTTGTTAAGTATTTTACTTCAAGTTCTCTACTATCACTGCTCGTACTAGTCCAAATGGTCCATCTGTATGTTTGTTGAGTTGAGTCACCGATGTTATTGTCTACAAAAACAAAACTTGCTGATTGAGTATTAAAGCCGGGGCCATCAGTGCCTATCACACAACTGCCGACTAAAGTATCTATAAAAGAAGCCGCTCTACCCGAATTACCAGCATACACAGGTACTTCATTTCTCCAACATCTTAAGATATGCCAACAAGCACCGCCTGGCGCTGTCGCAGTAAGAGTGCCCATCATTATCACACTCTGCACATCTGATGAAATTGTGTGGTCCATATCTGTTAATTCTAAGCCTACGTCTCCTGTTACATTACCAGACGTATCTTTTTGATTCACTAATGTTTTTGTGACAACAGTTTTAGCAGAATTAAAAACGGTTCCTTGGAAGTCTTTTAAGTCACTCATTAAAATATTCTCCAAGTTGAGCCAGTGTATACCAGTCCTGTTGAACTGTTATTATTGCTGATTGTCATGTCTTGGGATAGAGCCATTATGGTGTTGCCGTTCCGGCCAATAGTTAAGTTATTAGAGCCAAACGCACCACCACCGTCTGCAAAGAATACTGCATCACCTGTGCTTGGAGAACCTGGCAATGTTGCTGTTACTGTATTTCCTGAAGTGTTGACAGCGTATCTTTTGCCGGACTCTACATTAAAATTGCTTGTTTTTATTTCAAAATCAGGCTCTGCATCTGAACTTCCACTGCCGTCGGTGTTTAAAGCCACACCGCCTGGTGTAGATCCGTCTGTTATCTTTAATGTGTTTGTATCTGTATCTAAAACAAGTTCTCCGTCTCTGCCAACGTATGAACTGGCCGAATGTGCTATATGTTTGGATACAATTTTTCTCGTTGCCATGTTAATATTTACTCACTTTTAATGTAAGATTTACCAGTAAGTTTTTCAATATCTCTAATCATCTCTTCCATATTGACACGTACAGTCTTACCTGTTTTTGTATTTCTTGAATAGTATTCCCACTCGCCTTGTTCGTTGTGAGGAGATATCTTAGTAACGTTA
>MDTB01109256.1_pt1 | contig 24224 bp, 23 predicted proteins | sample 811161 | NCBI WGS metagenome assembly MDTB01 (sample SAMN05326650, study PRJNA326480) | marine metagenome | isolation source: seawater | place: Mediterranean Sea | collected 2009
AAAATTAAGCTTTCAACAAATAAAAGTTATTTTTATATTTTTATCTCAAGATTATTTTTACCTTTTCATATTCACAGTGTTTTATCAGGTATTATAAATTTAAATTTTAAAATGTATTTAATTTTAACTGCTATAGCCGACTTGATCGTAATTATCTTTATAAATATTTTAGAAATTTGAAATTAATGTTTGAATATTTATTATATCCCTTTTTTCATTTTTTTTTATAGCTCTACGTCCATGCATAAATCTGTTATTATCAATGATTAATAATAGATTTTTTTTCCACTTAAATTCATAAGTAAATTTTTCTGTGAGCTCTTCTATGAATTTATAATGATTTTTAAGAAATTTTTTATCAGATTCGATATATGCTTCTAAAATTTGTTTTTCATCAAAAATAGAAAGAATATGGTTACAGAAACTAATTTTATTGATTTGTTTAATGTAATTAATTGCATATTTTTTATATAGGAATGACAATTTTCCTTCCGCAAAATTAATTATTGGGTCTTTTATACCTATACTTTCAATATACCACTCTCTTGATTTGTTATCCTTTTTTTTTGGAACCTCTGCTTCAACTTTATAAACAATTGGTTCTGACAGAAATTTTTTTTTTAGTTCTAAAGGAATTGCTTCCCATACTTTTACTCCATCGCAAATTGTTGTGGGAGTTCCATTTTCTAAATTATTTTCTACACAATAAAACCACATTATTTCAGGGCAAGCAGGAGTAAAACTAGACTCGCTATGCAATGGAATTTGATGATTTCCAACATCAACAGATTTTATATTTTTTTTGCCAAATCTTTCCACTCGTCTATTAGCATCATTTGAATATTTGGTTGTAAACTGATTGATGTAATCAACTAAATTTTCAGGTTTTATATTAAAATTTTCAAGAACAATTATTCCATATTTTTTAAAATTATCTTTAATTGAATATATGGCTCCTGGACTTTCATATTCATCAAGCTTTAAGGAAATACCTCCATCTAAAAATAGATTACTAATAAAATTTTTCATGTTTATTATAATAGTATGTTATAGATTAAAAAATCTACCAATGAAAAAAAAAAATTGTTTTTTAATTGCTGAAATTGGTTTATCTCACGAAGGTAGTGTAGGGATAGCTAAAAGTTATATTGATTTGGCAACCGATCTTGGTTTTGATGCAATCAAGTTTCAAACTCATAATGCAGATGATGAGTCAAGTAAACAAGAAGCATTTAGAAGTAAAATATTTTTTCAAGATAAAACAAGATTTGATTATTGGAAAAGAACTAGCTTTGATAATGATACATGGTTATTTCTAAAAAAATATTGTGATAAGAAAAAAAATTGTTTTTATATCATCAGCTTTCTCTGAAAAGTCGCTGAAAGTTTTAAAAAAAATTGGTCAAAAATATTGGAAAATCCCTTCCGGTGAAGTAACTAATTTAATTTTAATTGAACAAATAGCAAAGTTAAAGAAGCATATTTTCTTATCAACGGGTATGTCCACATTTTCTGAGATAAAAGAAGCTCTCAAAATTATAAGAAAGCATCACAATAAAATTACTTTAATGCATTGCACAAGTGAATATCCAACTAAACCAGATAATGTAAATTTACAATTAATTAACACTATGAGTAAAAAGTTTAATATAGATGTGGGATATTCTGATCATACAGGAGAATTATCAACATGTTTAATTGCAAATTATCTTGGAGCTGTAGCAGCAGAAATACATATTACTTTCTCAAAAAAAGATGTTTGGCGCAGATGCAAGTTCATCTATTGAATTAAACAATTTACAAGAATGGGTCAAATCTATGAAATTTGTTGATACAATTAAAAATCAAAGTTTATCAAAAGATCAAATTTCAAAAAAATTAAACTTTATGAAAAAATTGTTTGAAAAAAGCTTGATCGCATCTGAAAATCTGAAAAAAGGTGAAAAATTTAAACTTGAAGATTTTATTTTAAGAAAACCAGGCAATGGATTATCGGCAAAATATGCTCAAAAACTAATTGGAAAAAGAATTAAGAAAAATTATTTAAAAAATCAATTAATTTCAAAAAATGAAATATTTTAAAAAAAAAAAAAAATTTGCATAATATTAGTGGATAGAGCTAATTTTGGACGTCTTTATCCAGTAATGAATGAGCTAAAGAAATCAAAAAAAATAGATCAAAAAATTTTAGTTTCAGGATCTATGTTGTTAAATAGATTTGGTAATACGATTGATATCGTTAAAAAAAAAAAATTTAAGATTGATTCAAAAGTCTATATTGAGCTAGAAGGTTCAAATAATCTTACAATGACCAAATCTATTGGTTATGGTATTGTTGAATTTACTAACGAACTAAAGAGAATCGATCCTGACATTACACTGATAATTGGAGATAGATATGAGGCTTTAGCTGCTACAATTGCATCTACATATTTAAATATACCAGTTGCTCACATACAGGGCGGTGAAACCTCAGGATCTCTTGATGAAATTACAAGACATACAATAACAAAACTCTCTTATATACATTTTGCATCAACAAAAAAGGCTAGAAAAAACATTATTTCAATGGGTGAAGACCCCAGTAAAGTTTATTTTACAGGCTGTCCAAGTGGTGATTATTTATTAGAAAAAAAAAATAATAAAAATCAATATATAAATTTAGATAAACTTGGCGTTGGATATAAAGTTGATATTAAAAAAGATTTTCTATTAGTCATATATCACCCAGATACATTTAAAATTAATGAAGAAAAAAATAATATCAAAAATTTAATATCAGCAATTAACGAATCAAAAATTCCCACAATATGGTTGTGGCCGAACATAGATGCTGGTTCCGATATAATATCTAAAGAATTAAGAAAATTTAGAGAAAAAAATTTAGATAATAAGATTAAATTTATAAAAAATTTGGAAATAGAAGATTTTCAAAAGCTTTTAAATCTCACTAAATGTGCTATTGGTAACTCTTCAAGTTTTGTAAGAGATACAAGCTTTATAGGAACCCCAGTTATTCTCGTTGGTGACAGACAGAAAAACAGGGAAAGATCGAATAATGTAAAAGAAATTAAAATTGATAAAAAATTAATTTTACAAGATCTAAGTAAAATAATGCAAAATAAAAAAAAATTTAATTCAAGTAAACTTTATGGAGATGGAAAAAGTGCACTTAAAATTAGAAAAATTTTAGAAAACTTAAATCATTTAAATGAAAAGAAATTTTTTGTCCAAAAAGAAAAATAAAATTTTATCATTTGAGAATTTATCTGATGACACAAATAAAATTTTAAAAAAAATTGGACAAGTTTCGAATGATAAAAATAAAAAAGATGTAAATATTATTTTTGTCGGGTTAAGTTTATTAAATAAAAAAACGTTATCAGTTTATAATAAGCTGGAATACATAGTCACTTTCACAACAGGCTTGAATCACATTGATTTAGAATACTGTAAAAAAAATAAGATCAAAATAATTAGTTTAAGAAATATAAAGCAAAAAATACAAAATATTAGCTCAACAGCAGAATTAGCTATAGCATTAATGTTAAATTTACTTAGAAAAGTCAATTTAGCAAATAAAGAGGTATTTTTTAATAAGATTTGGAAAAGAGAAAATTTTCAAAGTTCTCAAATACAATCACTTAAATTTGGAATAATTGGTTTTGGTAGAATAGGAAAAAAAATTAAAAATTTTTTAAAACTATTTAATGCAAATGAAATTATCATTAATGATATAAGAAAAATACATGGTATCAAAATATTTGGTAAAAAATACTTACTACAAAATTCAGATATAATTTTTCTTTCAGCAAGCGACCTTGGAAAAGGAAAAATTCTTGAAAGAAAAGACCTTAATTTAATTAAGAAAGACTGTATCTTTATAAATATATCGAGAGGTAATTTGATAGATGAAAAACATCTATTAAAATTATTTTCTTTAAATAGAATTTCTGGTATCGGCTTAGATGTTTTGTCTAATGAAAATAAAAAAAATTTTCTTTTAAATGAAAAACAACTATTAGGTCTAAAAAATAAAAATATAATATTAACTCCACATATAGGTGGTTGCACAATTGATGCAATGAATATGACGCAGAAAAAAATTGCTCTTTATTTATATGATTATCTCAAAAATAAAAGATGAAAGTACTGTGTATAATTCTTGCAAGGTCTAACTCTAAATCAATTAAAAATAAAAATTTATTAAATATTAAAAATAAAACTCTATTACAATTAACATCTGAATTTGCTCTAAAATTAAATTTTCTTGATAAGGTTTTATTTAATTCTAACTCTAAGAAATATTTAAAATTAGCTAAAAAATATGGAATTAAAGATGTTTATCTCCGTCCTAGATATTTATCTAAAAACAACACAACATCTTTAGAAGTAATCAAAGATTATATAATAAAAACGAATAGTTTTGATTTTACACATATCTTGATTTTGCAACCAACTACTCCATTTAGAAAATTAGAGCATTTTAAAAAAGCATTTAACTTACTAAGAAATTCAAAATTCGACTCTGTAATCACAATTAATAAAGTTAAAGATGAGCCAGAGAGAATGTTAACTATCAACAAAAAAAATATTATTTCAAATTTTCTTAAGAAAAAAAATTTTTCATTTGTATCAAGACAAAAACTTAAACAAAAATTTATAAGAAGTGGATCAATGTATTTTTTTAAAACTTCTAATATAATTCGTTATAATTCTGTGTTAGGAAAAAATAATTATGGTTTGGAAGTAAATGGTAAATATTCAATAAATATAGACAGTATAGAAGATTATAATTTGGCCAAAATTTATATTTAGCTAAGTAGTCTTTTAAGGTTTGTAATTTGAAAATTTTTTTTATTTTTTATTATTTCATTTTTTATCTTAATGAGAGTTTTGTCAGTAAACAACCTAGTCTCATTCACGGCTATAATTTTGTCTTTTAATTTTATTAATTCTTTTGAGCTTGTGAGTTCTTCATGTTCTTTTTCACCTGGTTTTAAACTAGTAAATAGAACTTTAACACCTTTTTTACTTGGTTTTTGATTTTCTTTTTTTCCAAGTATTTTGATAACCTTTTTTGCTAAATCATAAATTCTAATCGGCTCACCCATATTGAGAATATATTTAGAATAATTGTTTAATCTTGATGCTTTTAAAATCAAATAAACAGCCTCAGAAATTGACATAAAAAATCTTGTAGTATTTTTACCTCTAACTAAAACTTTATTTTGATTTTTAATTTGCTCAAAAAAAATTGGTATTACAGACCCAGAAGAATTAATTACATTCCCAAATCTGACACTTATAAATTTATTTGTTTTAAATTTTTTATTTAAATAATCCAAATACTCCTCGGCCATTAATTTTGAAAGTCCCATGAAATTGTTTGGTTTAACAGCTTTATCTGTTGAAACATTGATAAATTTCTCGACAGATTTTTTATTAGCTATTTCAGCAACATTTATTGTTCCAAGAAAATTATTTTTTAATGCTTGATTAAAATTTGATTGTAAAAGTTCCACATGTTTATAAGCAGCTACGTGGAAAACAATATTAATTGTTCCTTTATTAAAAATTTCATTAATTTTATTTTCATCAATAATTGAACCAAGTAAGAAATCTAATTTTGTTTTAAGATTAGGATTTCTTTTTTTTAGTAATCTTAATTCATTCTGAATTTTAAATAAATTAAACTCAGTGTTGTCTAATAAAAATAATCTTTTTGGTTCATTTAAATAAACTAGCTTACTAAGTTCTGATCCTATAGATCCACCAGCACCAGTTATTAATATTTCTTTATTTTTCAAATGTTTGAATTCATTTTTATATTGAATATTTTTTCTATTTAGAAGCTCTTCAATATCTGGTAATCTAAACTTATCCTCAAAGTTGATATCATCATATATCTTTAATGATACACCAGATTTAGTTAACGATTGAATAATTTGATTTAAAGTTTGTTTTTTAATATTCTTGGAGATTAAAATAAAATTATTGATATTCTTTTTTGATATAACTTTTTGTAAATCTCTATAATAGTCAACTTTAATATCTCCTATATATCTGCCTATATTTTTTTTTTTTGTTTCAAAGAAACTTACAATTTTTATTTCTTTAATGCTCTCAAGAAAAGAGAATAAAGACACATCAAATTCAGCAGAAATAACTCCAGTATTTATTTTATTTCCATTAATAAAAAAATTATTTTTAAGAATATAATTAATTAAAATTCTCGATGTAATATGAAAAAGTATTAAATAAGCTGGATAAATAATACCCATTGATCTTGGAACATTCTCTAATCTGATAAAAACAATAATTAAAAAAGAGACTAATCCTACGGTTAACAACATTCTAAAAAATTTAAAAATTCCATCTGTACTCAAATTTCTTAAAATTATTTTATAGGTTCTAAATATACTCGAACAAATAAAAAGGTTTATTATATTGATTAAAAAAAATTGAAAAAAAAAATTATTTATTTGGTAAAAAATTTCTAATCGACTACTTATTGCTATCCAAGATGCAAAAAAAACTATTGAAGTATCTACAAAAATTAAAGTAATTAGTTTTTTATATGGATTGATCATTTTGGGTAAATTTAATTAACATTTTACATATGTAATTAATTTCTGATTTTTTTAATTGATCATATATTGGCAGTGAAATAGTTGTTTCCCACAACTTGTTAGCATTTGGAAAATTACTTCTTTTTAAATTTAACTCTTTTTTATAATAACTCATTAAATGCAAAGGTTTATAATGTACTGATGTTGAAATTCCACACTGGTATAGTTTTTCTATCAATTCATCTCGTTGTTTGATTTTGAAATTTAAGATTGTAATTGAGAAAATATGCCAAGAATTATTTTTCAATTCTTTATTGTTTATTTCAGGTAAAGTTATTGCACTTATGTGTTTTAGTTTTGAGTGATAATGTTTTGCAATTAAACTTCTTTTGTGCTGATTTTTTTTAACAGTTTTAAGTTGAGATAAACCAATAGATGAATTTATATCTGGTAAATTGTACTTATAACCTAAATCAATTATATCATATTCCCACTTATTTGATTTATTTGTGTATCTATTCCAAATATTTCGATTCATACCATGTTGTCTTAAAATTTTAACTTTTTCTGCTATTTTTTTGCTGTTTGTTGTTATCATACCACCTTCACCAGTAGTTAAAGTTTTATTGGCATAGAAACTAAAACAACAAACATTATTAGAATTACCAATAATTTTTTTACCCTCAATTGTTCTAAAGGCATGTGCGCAGTCTTCAATAATTTTGATATTCTTTTTTTTACAAATACTATTAATTCCCCTAATTTTTTTTTCATTAGACATTTGTGCTGATTTTCCTGCGAAATGAACAACAATTAGAGCTCCAACATTTTTATTTTTATTCAGAGCATTGATCAGAATTTCAGGAGTAATTATTTTATGTTTTAAGTCAATATCTACCAAAATTGGTTTGAGACCTAAATATAAAACCACTTCTAAACTGCTAGCAAATGTCCAAGAAGGTACAATGACTTTTGTACCTTTTTTTAAATTTAAAGCTTTTAATGCAAGATGTAAAGCTGCAGTACAAGAGTTAACAGAAATTGCATGTTTGGCTTTTACTTCATTTTTAAATTTTTTTTCAAATAATAGAGTCTTTGGTCCACTAGTAAGCCAACCTGATTTTAAAGTTTCCTTTACGTTTTTAACGTCAGAAATTCCAAAATTGCCTTTAAAAAAATTTATATTTTTCATTTAAAAAGTACTTTAGAGATTGTTTTAAATAATATTTTTAAATCATATAAAGTATTTTTATGTTTAAGATACTTAATATTTAAATTTTGTTTTTTAGGTAAAATCTTATTTAGATATAATTTTTGAGGATTTTTCGATTTTTTTAGTATTTTTTCCTCGTTTCTAAATTTAATAGTTGCTAAATCGGTTAAACCAGGTTTGAATTTTAAAATTTTATTCCATTTTTTTTGATCTGATTTTTCAATGTACGAGACAATTTCTGGTCTTGGTCCCACTATCGACATTTCATTCTTTAATATATTAATGATTTGTGGAATCTCATCTAGTTTATATTTTCTAAGATATTTTCCGATCTTTGTAATTTTTTTACCTGAAAAATTCATTTCTATGTCTTTATTAACCTTCATTGTTCTAAACTTGTAGATTCTAAATTTTTTCTTATTTTTTCCAACTCTTACTTGTTGAAATAAAATTGGCCTACCTTGAGATATTAATAATATTAAACTTATTAAAAACATTGATAATAAAAAAAAAGGTAAAAAAATAATTAAAATTAATATTTCAGTTAATCGACTCATTAAAAATCATTAAAATTTTTAAAATTTTTCTTTAGATTTTTTTTTGAAAAGTTAGCTAATATATTAACTTTTATTTTTTCTTTTTTATTTGCTAGCATTTTTTTAACTTTGAATCTAGTTGTCCCAGTACTACTCCACCATATTGGGTGTAATAAAAGTTGTATAGGTTCATCTTTATTTAATTTTAACCAATCTAAGGGATAAGAGTATTTAAATGATCCGCCACTGTCAGATATATATTTGATTTTTTTGAAATACTTATTATCATATGTATTAATTAAATTTATTCCAAATTTGTATTTTATTAATTTTCCAGGTCGATGGAGACTAAAAACTTTTGATTGTACATTAATTGTATCATTAAAAATTTTCATTTCTTTATGAAGCGCTTTACTTTTATTAATTTTGTAAATTGAGGGGTCAAAATGCACACCAACGTAATGTCCTAGTTTTTTAATTTTTTTAACTATTAAATTATCTTTATAATTTAATATGTTGTAAAATGGGCTAGATAATAAAAAAAAATAATTAGATCTTATTTTTTTTTTATACTCAAATTTTGCAATTATTAAAGCGTCTTCTAAAGAAAAATCAACATCGTGTCTAAGTAAAATATTTTTCTTTTTTATTTTTTTATTAAAAAAAATAAAACTATAATTTTTTGATTTAAAATCATCAATTATTTTTCCATAATATGATAAATCAAAATTTTTTTTCATAAAATTTTCTTATGAATTTTGAAACTTTTTTGATGTCTTTATCATGAATGTATGGGTTGAAAGGTAGGGCTAAAATATTTTTTGTTACTTTTGATGATTTTACAAAATTATATTTTGATTTAATGATAGATTGTCTGTTAATGAGTTTAGGATAATAGATTACAGATGGAATATTTTTCTCTAACAAAAATTTTTTTAATTTATCACGATTTTTAGCTTTAATACAGTATTGAGCATATACAGATCTATTATATTTTTCGATATACGGTATCTCAATATCATTAATTTCTCTAAGATGAATATTATATATGTCAGCTTTTTTATTTCTTAGAACAATTTCTTTTTTAAATTTTTTTAGTTTTTCAGAGATTATAGTTGCCTGAATAGTATCCATTCTTCCGTTAATTCCAATATACTTGTGATCATATTTTTTTCTTTGTCCATGAACTCTTAAAGAAGCTATTTTTTTGTATATCTTTTTATTGTTTGTAAAAATTGCCCCTCCATCACCATAACCTCCTAGCGGTTTGCTAGGAAAAAAACTTGTTGTTGAAATATCACATATATTACAAGAAAATTTGTTATAATGTTTGGCTCCAAAGGATTGTGCCGCATCTTCTATCACTGTTATTTTATATCTTTTTGCCAATTGGTTAATTTCATTTAATTCTGCACACTGACCAAATAATGATATGGGTATTATAGCTTTAGTTTTTTTGCTTATTTTTTTTTCTAAATCATATGTGTTAATATTAAATGTTTTTTCACAAATATCGACAAAAATTGGTTTTGCACCTAATAACAAAATCATTTCAGTTGCTGATATAAATGAAAATGGTGAAGTTATAACTTCATCTCCAGGTTTTACATTTATAGCCATAAGTGCCATTAGAATCGCATCAGTACCGTTAGAACATGTAACACAATATTTTGCACCTGAAAAATTTTTTAATTCATTTTCTAATTTTTTTACTTCTGGTCCCATTATATATTGACCATGATCAAAAATTTTATCTATTTTTTTTATAACTGATTTTCTTATTAATTTATTTTGAATTGTTAAATTATTGAATTCCATTTTTAATTAATTTCAATTATTTTTTTTTTCTTAAAAGATTCGTAACAAGAATTGATAAAATTAAGTGATTTGTAACCTTCATTTCCATCTGTATGAATTTTAGTTTTCTTAATAATTGTGTCATATACATTCATGTAAAAATCTAAATGACCTTTGCCATAAACTGAACTTGTATCATAACTTAGCTTATTTATGTCTTTATCTTCTTTGATTTCTTTTTCAAACTCCCAACACTCTATCTTATTAATAGCAATACCCCCAACTTTTGCTAGACCCTTTTCACCTATAACTGTAATTGATCCTTCGAAATTTTTTGGATAAGTCAACATTGTTACATTTAGAGTTCCAATTGCACCATTTTTCCATTTTATATTTACTGTTGCAGTATCTTCACATTCGATATTTCTAAATTTATACTCCTGCGCAAATACAGATTTTACAGGTCCATTCAACCAAGTAAGTAGATCTACAAAATGGCTTGCCTGATTCATTAAGGCACCCCCATCATATTTTTTTGTACCTCTCCAGTCATCGAGGTCATAATACTCTTGTTTTCTTGTCCAAAATACATTCGCATTTATCATATGTATTTTGCCGAATCTTTTTTTTTCAATCGCTTTTTTTAAAACTTTAATACTTGGATTATTCCTATTTTGTTTAACTACAAAGAGTTTTAATTTTCTTTTTTTAAATTCTCTTGACATTTTATTTCCATGCTCTGATAATATTGCCATTGGTTTTTCAGTTATTACATTTATATTTTTTTTTGCAATTTCCATAGAATTTTCAAAATGATAGCCGCTCGGAGTACAAACAGAGACAATATCTAAATTTTCATTTTTCAGCATTTCTTTTAGATTATAATAATTTCTCACTTTGTAATTCTGTCCTGCAGTTAAAGATCTTTGTTTATTTGAATCACAAACAGATATTAATTTAAAATGTGTTTTTAACTTATTAATGGTTTTGAGATGAACTTTTGAAATTCTTCCACATCCTACCAGTCCAATTCTTATAGGGCTCATAACTTTAGGATTTAAATATTTTTTTTGATTTTTGTTTATAAACATTTCTCGTATCAACAATAAGATTTGAATTTTTTTTAATATTTTCCCAATCAATTATATCATGATCAGTTAGTATTAGTGTTAAATTATTCTTTTTTATATTCGCAGATGAAAGCTTTATACTTTTAGAATTTATTTGAAAATTTCTATTTTTTGGAAATTTTGCTACGTATGGATCATGATAAGAAATTTTTGATTTAAGTTTATACAGCCTTTTAAAAATTTCTATGGAAGGTGATTCTCTAATATCTTCAATATTTTTCTTGTATGCCAAACCAATTATCAATATTTTTGATGTTGAAAAATTTTTTCCAACTGTGTTCAGAGCTTTAGATACATTTTCTAAAACCCATTCAGGCATCATTGAGTTCACTTGTCCAGCTATTTCAATAAACCTCGCATCAACGTTGTACTCTCTAGCTTTCCAAGTTAAGTAAAAAGGATCAATAGGTATACAATGTCCTCCTAATCCAGGTCCTGGATAATATGGTACAAATCCAAAAGGTTTAGTGGCCGCAGCATCAATTACTTCATTAATGTTAATATTCATTTTTGAGCAGATAATCTTCATTTCATTTACCAAAGATATATTTACGCATCTGTGAATATTTTCTAACAATTTAGTCATTTCTGCTGCGTCAGTAGAACTTACCGTAACTACTCTATTTATAATTTTCCCATATATTTTTTTTGCTATGTTTTTACATTTTTCAGAAAAGCCACCTACAACTTTAGGAATTGTTGACGTATTAAAATTTTTATTAGCAGGATCTTCCCGCTCTGGAGAATAAGCTAAAAAATAATCTTTACCGACATTAAATCCATTTCTCTGAATAAATGGCAATATTCTTTCTCTAGTAGTGCCAGGATAAGTAGTACTTTCCAAACAAATTATCTGATTTTTTCTAATATATTTTTCAATGTTTTTAAGAGTATTATCTATATAACTTAAATCAGGCTCTCTATTTTTGTTAAGTGGGGTAGGAACACATATAATTACTACATCACAATTTTTAATTTCATTAAACTTGCTATAAGCCTTAAAACCTTTTTTTTTTGCCTCATTAACATGCTGATCACTAATATGTTTTAGAGTACTTTTGCCATTATTAATTTTTTTACAAACATTTAAGCTTGTATCAAACCCAAAGACTTTAAACTTTTTGGAGAAGTAATAAGCTAAAGGTAATCCTACATATCCTAAGCCAATAATACCAATATTAATTGAATCATTTTCTATTTTATTTATTAAATTAAAGTACAAATTTTTATTTGACATAATATTTTTTGTACCATTTTATAAATTCATCAATTCCAGTTTGAAAAGAATATTTCAATTTATAATTAAATTTTTTTCTTATCTTATCTACATTTGCATGTGTTTTTATAACGTCACCTTTTTGCAATGGTAGTGTGGTTATTTTTGGTTTTTTATTTAGTATCGTTGATATTGTACTTATAAAATATTTGAGAGTTTTAGGTTGTCCACTTCCCAAATTATAAACGCTAAACAATTCTTTTTTATTTTTGTCATTAATTATACTTAAAATTATTTTTTTAATATTTTCGATATAAGTAAAGTCTCTTATATGTTTTCCATTATTAAATACTTGTATACTTTTATTATTTAATATATTTTTAACAAACTTATGCAAAGCCATATCTGGTCTTCCCATTGAGCCAAAAACTGTGAAAAACCTTATTGCAGAACATTTAAGATTATAAATTTTTGAAAATGAAAAAGCCATAACTTCATTACAGACTTTTGTTGCCGCATAAAATGACTCTGGTTTAGTAATTATTTGATTTTCATCAATAGGAAATTTTTTTGTATCGCCATATACTGAACTTGTAGAGGCAAATACCAAATGTTTTATTTTAAATTCGTTCGATAATTTTAAAATATTATAAAAACCATCAATATTAGATTTTTTGTATGCATCTGGGTTTTCGATAGAATAGCGAACGCCAGCTTGTGCAGCTAAATGTAGTATGTGAGAAAATTTATGTTTTTTGAATAATTTTCTTAGTAAGTTATAATTTGATATATCAAGCTTTATAAATTGAAACTTTTTAATTTTTTTTAAGATATTAAGCCTGTTTTTTTTTAATTTTATATCATAATAATTATTTAAATTATCCAATCCAATTAGACTTATATTAGATTTTTTCAAAAGGTCTTTTGAGATATGAAATCCAATAAACCCAGCACATCCCGTTATAAGTAGCTTCATAAAGTATTTAATAAAAATCATATACAGATATAATTATACAATTATAAAAACAACTTAATAATCTATAAATGATAAATAAATTAAAAAATTTAATAATTAATTCAAATAACTATTTTTTATCAAATTTGCTAGCAGCTTTTTCTGGGTTTATACTTTTGCCAATAATTACCTCAAGTATATCTGTTGAGGAGTATGGCATGTTAGGTCTGTATATTTCTTTTGGATCAATAGTTAATGTTTTTTTTAGATTAGGCTTACCAGGATCAATAACTAGACTTTACTATGACCATGGCGAAAGTAATGGATTAGATAATTTGTTAACTTCTATAGTAAAATTTTTATCTTTTTATAATATAATTTTAATCATTATATTAATTCTATTTTTTTATTTATTTGATCCAAGCTTTTTAAAATTTAAATTAGAGCTCTTGTCTTTTGTAATATTTGGCTCTGCTTTAGAGACTCATATAGATATACAAAGAAGGCTAATTCAGCCCAGAGAAGATACTAAATATTATTTGAAATTTAATTTTTATTACATTTCTTTATATTTTCTAAGTACCTTATTTTTTCTTAAAGTTATTAATTTAAGTTATGAGTCTATAATATATTCTTCATTTATTACTTCTTTTGTTTTTTTTTTAGTATCAAGAATTTATTTGAAAAAAAATTTGCAAGGGAATTATGATAGTGGTTTGATACTAAAAGCCTTTAAATATGGCATTGGAGTTTTTCCATCACATCTTGTTAATCCTTTAGGAACATTTTTTTTTAGAGCTTTAATTCTTAACTTGTCAGGTTTAATAGAAGCTGGATTGTTTACAATGTTTCAAGTTTTAAATAATTTTTTATCACAAGTAGCAAACTCTTTTGGAAGGGCATATCAACCAATGTATAATTCTATAAAGTCTGATATTAATTTAGATTTAAAAGATAAGAACAATCAAATTAAAGATATTTCAAAATTTTTAATTTTGATATTTACATTTTTGACTTTTTTTTCTGCGCTTTTAAGCGAATTTATTGTCAACATTTTAACAAGCAAAAAATATCTTATGGTAGCAGAATTTTCTTTTTTAATTTGTATAAATTTTCTTATACAAATTTTATATTTAATTTTTTCTCAAGAAATAGGTTTTGCTAAAAAAACGAAATTTTATTCTTACTTCGCTTTTTTAAATCAATTTTTATCAATTATTTTTTTTGTATTTTTATTTAAAAACTTGAATAGTCTTGGTGGATATTTGTCTATTTTAATTGCTAATTATTTTGGACTTTTTTATATCATCTATATTTCATGTATAAAATTAAACTTAAAAATTTCAATAAAGGAAATTAGTTTTGAAATAATTTATTTATTATTAACTATATTTTTAATTATTTATATAAAACTATTTACGGATAGTTATTTAATTATTTCAACTATATACATTATTATATACTTTGTAATATTTTTATATTTTATTTTAAATAGAAACAAAGCTTTATTGAATGAAATTAAAAAAAAATATAACAAGTCTTATGATTGACAAAAAAATTTTAGAAAAAATATTTTTTATATTTTTTAGTTCTATTTCTGTTTTCTTATTAAAAACAAGACTGCTTCCTTACAGAGAGGGATTTTTATATAAAGTTTCACAAAAAATGAATTATCACGCCTATTCTAAATTATTGAAATCTCTTGGAAAGGGAACAGTGATACATAGGTCGGTTGATATTAGGGGATATAAAAATGTTTCTATTGGTGATAGCTGTAATTTAGGCCATGGAGTAGAGCTATACGGAGATGCGGGAATTGATATAGGAGATAATGTTGGAATAGCACCTTTTGTAAGGATTTATACAACGGGGACTTCTGTTAAATCTTTAATAATGCAGTTAAAAGAAAACAAACCAAGAAGTGAAAAAATTAGAGAGTTTAATTCTGTTAAAATTGGCTCGAATACAACTATTTTTACTAACGCTATGATTACTCCAGGAGTAAAAATTGGAAAAAATTGTGTAATCGGACCAAACACAATAGTTAATAGTGATTTAGCTGATAATTCTGCTGTTTTTTGTGAACCAAATAAAATAATTAATTATCCTCTAAATACTGACAAATTGCAGAAATAGAATTTAATTTTTCAAAATAATCAGACGAAATTTCTTTATTGAATTTTTTTTCTAATTCCATAACTAATTCTATTTGAGCTATGCTGTCCCATTTTGCAAAGCTTGAGGCTTCAGACTTATAATCTAAATTATCTTTACTAATTTTAGTAACTTTTGAAACTATATTAATTACATTATCTAAGTTTTTATACATTTGTTTTAATCATTTTTTCTATGGACACTAAAGCTTTAGGGTTTAAGATTGTACTTTTATCATTTGCAAGATTTTCTATTGAAGGATCAAATAAATTTTTTAATAATCTCCTAAGTATTTTTCCACTTCTAGTTTTTGGTAATTCTTTTACATATATAATTTTTTCTGGCAATGCAAATGTACCAAAGTTTGATATTAACGTTGACTCAATATATTCATTAAGTTTTTTGTCAGAAACAATAAATAATACTATTTTTGCTCCCTGTAATTGATTAACAATCGATATAGCGCAGCATTCAATTATTTCATTATTTTTTAATAAAATTGATTCTATTTCTTCAGATCCTATTCTGTGACCTCTAATATTTATTACATCATCAGTTCTGCCATGAATAAATATATTGTTATTTTTTTTTGTTCCTAGATCAAATAATTTAAAATCATTATTTTTATCCCAATATTTGCTCCATTCTTTTTTACTATTTAATACATTTTTCATCATACCTGGCCAAGGACAAGTTAATAAAATTTCTTTTTTTCTTTGATTTAAATTATTAGTTTTTACGAATTTATTTAATGGGCTACCAACTGAGCCAATTGGGACATTTTTATTTTTATCTTTAAATGATGGAGAACATATAATACCACCAGTTTCAGTCTGAAAATATGTATTGATTATTGGAAGATTTTTATTTGAAAAATATTTAGAAAACCATTTACCAACATCTGGAGCCAACGGTTCACCCATTGAGCCTAGAGCAGTTATATTTTTACAATTAAGCGCAGGTTTTTTATATAATGACTTTAATAATCTTATGAGTGTAACAGGTAGATATAATGTATTAGTTTTTAATTTTAAGATTTTTTCTAAAAGTTTAATGTTTAATAAGGAAATTGGTTTATCAATTAAAATAGTTGTAGAATTTAATGATAATGGCCCAAAAAGAGCATATGTATGCCCATTTATCCAACCTGCGTCTGAAGCTGTCAAAATAATAGAGTTTTTGTTAACGCCAAATTTTTCTATACATGTCATTTTAGCATGTAATAAATATCCTCCGGATGAATGAATTATTCCTTTAGGTACCCCAGTAGATCCAGATGTGAATAGTGTGAACAAAGAATTGTGAGATTTAAAATATTTCATTTTTTTTGTACTTTTATTTTTACTTCTAAGTATTCTATCTAAATCTTCTTTGTTAAAAATTTTTGTTTTAGTTAAGCTAAGGTTTTTTTTTAAAAATTTATTCTTCTCTAATCTTGAAAAAAACAAATCTGGCTTAAATAAATTAACTCGCTTAATTATACTTTCCTTTTCGAGTTCTTCAAATATTACTGAAAAGTGACATCCAAGTCTTGAACAAGCTAACATTAGAACTGCAGAGTAAATTGACGCCGAGGAATGAATCATAATTTTTGGTTTTTTGTTTTTTTTTTCTATAAAAAAACATGCTTTTAAGACCAGTTCATTAATTTCATCATAGGTAAAAAATTTAAATTCATTATTTTCAATTGTAATTATAGCTGTTTTATTAGGGTTAATAGCTAAATTATTAGTAATGCAATTTTTATAAATGTTAATTTTAGCTCCGGGAAACCACTCAAATTTATTATCTTTGTTTTTTTTTATTATTTTAGTAGGAGATTTTTTCCAATCAAGAATTTTTGCTTTATTTAAGTAAAAATTGTTAAATTCTTTTGTATTATAGTTTTTCACTTTAATTTTTACTAAGAAAGCTTTTTTATTTATTCAAATCAATTTGATTTAATCTATAAACAAATAAAAATTAATCAAGAAGTTAAATAAAAAAGTTTTTATTAAAACTTAAGGTTATTACTTTGTATATTTATAATGTATTTTTTAAATGCTTTATTATTTATAGTTTATTTAATTAAAAAAAAATTAAATTACAATATGAACTTAAAGCTCTATTTTTTTGAAATGTTATATTTTCTATTTTCATTAATTGTTTTTATAATTATTTACATTTTTAAGTTGGAAGCCTTATCTAATATTATAATTATATGTTTGATTTACACTCTATTCTCAATAATTATTTTATATAAAAATTTATTAAAAACTAAATGAAAAAAGTTTTAATATATTACGATATAGATAGTAAAAAATTATTTAACAAATTAAAAGTTGATTACAAAATTTATAATAATCAAAAAAATATTACTGAATTGGTAATTAAAAATTTGAACTTTTATAAGTTTAAAAATTCAAAAAAAATCTTTCTAGACTCTTATCGTTCTATTAAAAATAGAAGTCGCTTTTTTGCCTATCTTTTGAAATTTGCCAAATTTAATACAGACATAAATATTAGTGGTATTAATGTATTTGATGCTAGCAAATACCATATTCTAGCAAGATATGAGAAGTATTTTTACAATATAGATCTAGTTGAAAAAATATCAAAATTTAAAAATTCAAAAATTATTTGGTTTTATACTTCCAATTATTTTTTTGATAATAACTATTATAAAAAAATTAAATTTTTATCTAATTCTTATAATTTAAATATTGAATTTATAAAAATTGATGACTCTATTTTTTATAGAAAAATTATTAGTTATGTGTATAGAAAACTTTTAGTATTTCTAACATTTTTAAGTATTAACTTAACATTTAGTTTTTTAAGAAAAGAAATAATTCCAAAAACTAAAATATTGATATTTGAGTATTTTAAAAATAGCTTTAAACTTCATAAAAATTTGAATTTTAATCAAAAAAGTAAAGTAACCTATCTCAATTATAACAGTGTAACTTACAGCAATTATAAGAAAAATAATTTCACTAGTTTTTTGTGCCAAAGAATATTTTTTTTTGAAGATATTTTCAATATATTTAAAGTAAAACAAAAAATAAAAGATAAATTGAATAAAAAAAATAATTTAGAGATAATAAAAAAATATGATGCTTTTAATTATGTGATAGCAGAAAATTCACATTTAATTTTATTAGAAATTTGCACTACTAAAAATACAATTAATTACTATCTCAATCAAGTAAATCCTAAATTTATAATTTCTTCTACGTTCAGCAGTATCTTTGGTTTTGTGCTTAGTGAAACAGCAAAACAAAAAAAAATCAAAAACTTTTATATTCCTCACGGTAATAATAATTATGCAAAGTACAACTCATACATTAACTATGATAATGTTATTGTATGGAGTGAGCATGATAAGAAAAAATTAGAAAAAAATTACAGGAAAAAAATTTCTATTTTAGGTCCTCATATTTTTCAAAATCTTATAGATTTTAGAAATAAAAAAATTATCAATAAAAAAAGTAAAATTATTTGTTATTTTCCCTCCAGAACTGCAGGTTATGTTGTTAATCAGTATGAAAGTTTAGAGATACTTGATGCATATTTAGAACTTGCAAAAGCACATCCAAATTTTACTTTTTTGATAAAAAAACATCCACAAGATTCATTTAATCTGGAGGAGGATGTAGAAAAATTTAATTTGTCAAATGTAAGGTTTACAAAAATAACAGAGTCAAATTTGTCAATATTAAAGAAAGTAAATATAGTGATTGTTTCATCATCTACTGTAGTTTTCGAAGCAGCAATATTAAATAAAATAATAATAATATACCAAATTAGAGAAAATAATTATCTAAATATTGATACTATTGATAGTTTTCATTTTGTAAAAAATAGAAAAACATTAATAAAAACATTTGATTATTTGAATTTTGATTACAATAAAAACTTCAATTTTCACAAAAAATTTATAAATAATAGGTTGAACGGATTAAAAATAATAAATCTTGAGAGTTTATTGAAATGAAGAAAACTATCTTATTTTGGTCAAGGTCTTCTGTAAATAAAAAGGGCGGCACCGCAACAGTCATGAAAAATTTGTTTACTAATTCAAAGTATAATGTTTTCCATGTAAATGAGAAAGTTCAATCCAAATATAACAAAACTCAAAGTCAAATTTTTTTAAATTTTATAAACTCAAATAACAAATTCTTTGGATTTTTTTTTAATTTAGTTAAATTTTTAAGTTTACCATTTATTGTTTTGTTTGGGATTTACTATTGTAAAAAAATTAAACCTCATAAAATTTTAACTGTATATAACGACTATGTTTGGATTATTAGTGCATTTTATATTTCTAAAATATGTAAAATAGATCTTATTCTTTATATTCACGACTTAGCTTATCCAAGAGTGCTAAATTGGAATAAACTTCAATATTTTAGTTATTTATTGTTTGAAAAAAAAATATTTGAGGATAAGATAACATCTTTAGTAGTTGTAACTCATCAACAAAAAAAAATTTTACAAAAAAAATTTAAAAAAAAAATACAAATCTTATATTTCTTTTTCGATTATAAAAAAAAATATAGATCAATTAAAAAAAAAAATGCGAAAAAATTTATAATAGGTTTTTCTGGTACAATTCATTATGATAATTTAACTCAACTAATTAAGCTTTCGGAAATAGTAAAAAGTAATAATTATTTAGAAATGAAACTCTTTGTTAACAATGATAAGGATTTTTTAAAAAAAATAAAACTTTTAAATAATAAAAAAATTAAGATTTCGCATATTAAGGATTATCAAAATCTCATAAAACAACTAGATACCTGTGATTTGCTTTATCTTCCATTTAAAATTTCAGGTGATAAAAATAATTGGTCAGTTTATAGAGATACCATAACAAGTAAAAGTTTAGATTACCTGTATTCTTCTTCACCTATACTTTTTCATGGACCAAAAAATACTTTTAATTTTAAAGTTTTTCAAAAATTTAATACAGCTTATTTAATGTGTAAAGATTCACCTGATTTATTGTTGAAGAAAATTTGTTCAATAAAAGAAAAAAAGATTAATTCAAAAGAACTTTTTATTAAAAAACAAAAAACAATCAATTTTTACTTTAACAAAAAAAAAATATTAGATAAATTTTCAAGCATTATACAGCATTGATTTACTTGGAAGCAAAAACATATAAACTTTGCTCATCATCATTTCTAATAGGAAATTCTTTAAATTTTTGCAGTAAGTCTTTTTCCTGTATCTGAATTACATTTTTGAAACCTATATTTTTCAAAACATAATAAATCAGATCAAAATCAAATAAGTTTTTGTGTTCTCCACTTTGATAAAAAATTTCATTTACCACTTTAGAGCTAGGATAACCTTCAATCTTATAATTTGGATATCTTTTTTTTTTACCTTTTATAAGCGCCTCACCTTTATCTTTAATGTATGAGTCACATATTTTTTGAATTGAAGGGCAGCTTAAATAAAGAAAACCATTATCCTTTAAGACTCTATATAACTCTTTTAAAATTGGTTCACATTCTGTATGTAATTCAAAATGCTCAATAATGTGTTGAGAAACAATGTATTGAAATTGACCATCTTTAAATGGAAGCTTACCAGTTGAAAAATCTATATTTATATCAGAGTCTTTTAAATCAACATTTAACCAATCTTCAATTTTTCTTTTTCCACAACCAAAATGCATTTTTTCTGGAATGTAAATATTTTTTCTTTTGTAAAAATTAAACATTATTCTTGTACTAATTCTAGCTTTCAATTTTATTAAATCAAAACGCAACGCTCTTAATGTAGGAGCAAATGCAGTTTTGATCAAAATTTTTTTTATAAATTTATACATTGAGAAATATTATTAGTAAAAATTGAGGCATAGAACATAAATACAAAAATATTTAAGTTATACAATTAAAAATGACTTGTTTTCATATTATTTTTTTTTCATACAATACCAATAATGAAAAATATTCTTTTCGTTACTGACAGATTATCTGGTGGAGCTGGGATGAGTTTATATGAAATGATGAATATATACAGACAAGGACATAATTTAATTCTTTTAAGCTCAGGAAAAGGTTTTTTATCTAAAAAATTTAATTTTATTAAAAAAGAAAATTTTTTGACGATTACTTTTAGAAGTTGGATAGCAAAAAAATTTGAGAATTTTTACTTATCTTTATTGTATAGATTAGTTGTACTTCCTGTACATTTTTTTACTATAATCAAAATTATATTTATTATAAAATCAAAAAATATAGATATTGTGGTTACCAATTCAATTTATTTAATTGAACCTATTATAGCAGCAAAAATTTGCAAAAAATTTAACATAGTATTTGTAAGAGAGTTGTTATCTAAAAAATATTATCAATATAATTTTACAAAAAAATTTATCACTAATCTTTTATTTAAACTTGCGAATAACATTTGTTGTAATAGTCACTTAACAAAAAAAAATTTTCTAAAGTTTATTAAAAAAAAAAAAGATATCAATAAAGTACTATATTTTCCAAATATTGTAAGTGAAGTTAAAAATAAAAAAAATATTTATGAGATATTAAAAATTAAAAAAAATAAAAAAATCGTTTTTAGTGCTAGTTGGATTACACCAAATAAAAAAATAGAAAATTTGATAAAATTAATTAATATTTTAGACAAAAATTATATTTTAGTTTTTTTTGGAGATTATGGTCATGATAAAAAATATAATTTGAAAATTAATAAAATGATAAAAAATAATCAAAAAGTTATTTTTTTTAAATCAATTCCAAATATACAAAAATATATGTCACAAGTTGACTATGTAGTATCAATGTGTACGACAGATTCTTTTAACAGAATTGCTGCTGAGGGTATGGTTGAAAAAAAAATTGTATTGGTAAAAAAAAATACAGCACCTGAAGAATACATTAAAAATTACTACAATGGGTTTATTTGTAAAAACATCGCTGAATATAAATATTTTATTAAAAAAATAGAAAATAATAAAAATTTAAAAAATTTTATTTGTAATAACGCAAAAAAAACAATTCATAGTAAATTCACTAGCATTCAATTAAAAAATGTTTTAAACAAAGCCATCCGTAGCGTATAATTAAATCAATTTTAAAAAAGTATTGTTTGCAGAGAAAAGACTAAATGAAATATGAAAATGTAATAATAGGTTTTGGTCCAGCGGGTATTGGAGTAGCCTTGAAACTAAAAAACTCAATAGTTTTAGAGTCTTCAGATAGAGTTGGCGGTTTATGTAAATCCTATAATTATAAATCCACAACTTTTGATATTGGTGGACATTCCTTTCATACTCCTCATAAAGAAGTTGTAAAATTATTACAAAAAAATACAAAAATTTTCCGTCAAAAAAGAAATGCTAAATGTTTTCTTAATAATCAAATTATTGACTATCCTTTTCAGAAAAATTTCAGTCAATTAAAAAATAAAAAAATTGCTATAGAATGTAAAAAAGGATTATCTAATGCAAAGCCAAATAAAAAAAACTATTTGACTTTTATCGAATCTAATTTTGGTAAAGGAATATCCAAATATTTTATGCTACCCTATAATACAAAGCTGTGGGGTAAAAAGTTAAATAGAATGAGTACCACTTGGACCTCCGAAAGAGTAGCAGACCCCAATAAAAAAGAAAAGTTTCAAAGTAGCGGAGGTAAAAGAAAACCGTTACAGTCAGATACAAAAGTTGGATATCCCCAAAATGGAGGGTATCAAGAATTTTTTGTAAATTTATCTAGGAATGTTTTATCAGATGTAAAATACCGTCAAAAAATAAAACAAATTAATTTAGAAAAAAAAAATATTATACTTTCTAATAATAAGAAAATTTTTTTTGAAAATCTAATTAGCACAATGCCTATAACAGAATTTTTAAAATTAATTAAAGAATGTCCAAAAAAAATTATAAAAAAATCGAAAAAACTTGAACATTTATCATTACTTTTAATAGTTGCAATTATTAAAGGAAAAGTGAACTCACCTATACAAAGAATTTATTCCTCTGAAAAAAAATATAACCCAGGTAAAATTGCACTTAATCATAATTCATCTAACAATTTAAGAAAAACAAAAAATCATGCAATAATGGGAGAGATTTCATATGGTAAAAACAAACAAAAACCTAAAAATGTGAAAAATGATTTTTTTAGATTTTTAAAAGATACTAAAATTATTAATAATAAGAAGCAAATTTTGGATTTTGTTATAAAAGATATAAAGTACTCTTATCCAGTACCAACTCATGATAAGAAAAACATAATTGATGATATAAAAGGGTGGTTAAAGAAGTATTCTGTTAGAACCGTTGGGAGATTTGCTGAATGGGATTATATAAATTCAGATGAGGCTTTAAAAAGAGGTTTAGATATTGGAAATCAAATCTCAAAAAAATAATTTAAAAGTTGGAATAGTATCATTTTATTATTATCCAGAACTATCTGGTCCAATAATAAGATTTATGAGATATGAAAAATATCTAAAAAAAAAAAATATAGATTTTTATTATATTGTTCCAAATAGAAAAAATAAGAATGAAAAAAATTTATTTTTAATAGACGTAAAAAATGAAAAAAATATAAATAGTTTTTTTCTAAGACTTTTTTTATTTTTTAAAAAAAACAAAGATTTAAATATAATTCTTTTTCTAAATTTGAGTCCTGTTT
>MDTB01236211.1_pt1 | contig 24221 bp, 19 predicted proteins | sample 811161 | NCBI WGS metagenome assembly MDTB01 (sample SAMN05326650, study PRJNA326480) | marine metagenome | isolation source: seawater | place: Mediterranean Sea | collected 2009
GACGATCATAGCTTTGACTTTTCCTCTGATAATTTTATCATTATTAGCATTAACTGCTTCCATATCACCATCTAGACCTTTGTTTACTAATAATGCAATTATATCTTCTCTAGAAATAGAACTAGGTTGGTTTTCAACGGAAGAAACTTCACCAATCTTTTCACTAGAAGAATTAGAATCATTTATTTTGGGAATAATTGTATCAAGATTTTGGAGGATTTTTTTGTTTTCAGACCAGTTAAATTGATTTAAGATAGAGAATAGTCCTTGTGAACTTCGTTCACATGTTATCCAAACTCCGTACTTAGTTTCACGTATGGAAAATAAAATATATTCTTTGTTAAATGGAGTTGCTTTAAAAGTAAAGCCAAACTTTTTATTTTTTTCAAAAGTCATAACTCTGCACCTAAACCATGGAGCTATTGTCATAGGTCTTATCTTAAAATATGCTCCTGGTTTTAAATCTAGCTGAGCAAAAGAATAGTTATGCACATATCGTTCTTTTTCTATGATTGGTAGTGTTCTTTGAATACCATGGAACCAAACGTTGTACATCTCTAAAGATGTAATCATTTTCCACGCTATATCCATTGTTGTAGAAAAATGATGTTCTATAAGGCTTTTACTTTTGAATGGTGCCCAATGAAACCAAGCTTCACCAATCCCTTTTAAGGGAACTTCAGGCAGTCTAAGAGTCGCTTCGGTTTGTTTAAGGTCCTTAAACTCTAAATCTTTTGAGGAGTAATGCTCTATATGTCCATCATCAAATTTGATTTCAAATTTGGTTGGATAGAAAAATATTTTATTTACTTTCCCTTCTGCGCCACTATTTCGAACAATGCAATCTGTTCCTAGCTTTATTCTATTTAGAATCATTATTTAAATATAATTCCTTTAATGGTCTTTAAACTTTAATGATATATTATAATCCAAAGGTAAATTTAATCATTAGTAGATATACTTTTGAATAAAAGTTTACCAAAAATACTAACATATTTTTTTAATTTAAAGAATCTCAAATGAAATTATTTCGTACCTTTTCTATTTTATCTACTATTCTTACTTATTTTCTTATTTTTATTGGCGGGTTAGTAAGAGTAGCTGGTGCTGGCATGGGATGTCCAGATTGGCCAAAGTGCTTTGGACGCTGGATACCTCCTATAAACATAGAACAGTTACCTGATTATATTGACCCAGCGAAATTCAATATCGTTTTAGCGTGGATTGAATATTGTAATAGATTATTTGGCGCTGTTGTAGGCCTTACTATCACGATAACCTTATACTTAGGTATAAAGTATTATTCAAATATTGGTCGCATAAAATGGTCACTTATTTTTGCTTTTTTGCTAACATTGTTTGAAGGTTGGTTAGGATCTGTACTTGTTGACACTGTATTAAATCCTATTACAATTACTTTACATCTTTTTTTTGCACTGATTATTGTTATGCTTTTACTATATGCTACTCAAGAAGCATATTATTTAAATAATATGCATGCAGAAAAGTCAAGTCGTTATCCGTCTAATATGGCTCCAGTTTTTGTGGTAATGGCAGTATCGTTACTTATTGAAGTAGTTCTTGGAACTGAAATTAGAGGGGGGTTAGAAATGGTCCGAAAGGAGAATCCAATGTTGGATTCTCAATTTTTATTACACATGCTTGGTCCATTTAAATATTTACATAGTATTTTGGGCTTCTTGATAACTTTATTAGCTATTTATATTTGGTATAAACTAGTAAAAAAATCCTCTAAACCAAGTTCGTTAATAGTCAATAGTTCCACAGCAATTGTTTTTTTAATTCTAATCCAAATTATCACAGGAGAAATTCTTGTTTTTTTAAATGTTATTCCATTAATACAATTATTTCATCTCTGGATTGCATCTTGGATTTTAGGTTTGGTTAGCATTCAATATGTTTGTTGGGAAAAATCAAGGATGAATAATGAATAAAGCAACATATTACCTTTTGATTTTAATTCTTATCATGGGGCTATTAGCAAATTGGGTGATTCAAAAGGCATCATCTTCGCATCATATTCCAATAATAAAACCAGTACCAGAATTTTCTTTTATTAACCATAATGGAAAAAAATTTACAGATAAGAACCTGCTAAATAAGATTACAGTTTTAGATTTTATTTTTACTAGTTGTACTGGACCTTGTCCTATGATGAGCCTAAATATGTTTGAATTATATAATAATTTTGATAATGTAAATGAAGTACAGTTTGTATCTATTACAGTTGATCCCGATATAGATACCAAAGAAAAATTAATGGAGTACTCTAATCTTTTAGGAGTTAATGATGAAAGATGGCATTTTCTTCGCTCTAAAATTGCTGAAGTTAAAGAGTTAAAACAGAATGGTTTTATGCTTTATGCGGACAATCTTCCCCAAGGGCATGCAATAAAATTTGTTTTGATTGATCACGAAGGGAATATTCGTAAATATTTTGATGGTACTGATGGTGCAAGTCAAGATATACTTCGCAAAGATATTAAAAGGTTAGTTAAGAAAGTTAGATTATAGATGAAAAGAACTCCGCAAAAAGCATCTTCCACGCTAGAAGCATATTTTGAATTAACAAAGCCAAGTATCACATTTTTAATTTTGATATCAACTGCACTTGGATATTATCTTGGTGGAGATGGCATAAATGAATACAAAAGTTTTATTTTAACTCTAATTGGTTCATGCCTAGTCTCTTCTGGTGCAGGTGTGTTGAATCATTTTGCTGAAATGGAATCAGATTGGCTTATGGAGCGTACAAAAAAAAGGCCATTGCCCACCGGAATGATTGATCCATATAATGCTAGGCTATTCGGTCTTTTCCTTTCAATAATAGGGACTGGAATCCTTTATTTCTTTATTAATCCTTTAACTGCAATACTTGCTTTAGTTACTATTTTATTGTACCTGTTTATTTACACACCAATGAAAAAAATAACATGGCTAAATACCTCTATTGGTGCAATACCTGGGTCTATACCTCCACTGGGTGGATGGGTTGCTGCAACCGGTTCTTTAGACCCTGAGGCTTGGGTTTTATTTTCAATACTTTTTTTTTGGCAACATCCTCATTTTTATGCGATAGCACTAATGTTTAAAGATGATTATCAAAAAGCAGGCCTAAGAATGCTTCCTGTTATGGAGCCTGATGGTAAAAGAACAAATAGGCAAATTGTTTGGCATTCAATTTTATTAATTCCAGTTTCACTTGTTCCAGTTTATATGAATACATTAGGTATGATATACTTTTATGGTGCGTTATTATTAGGAATTGGTTATCTACTATCAGGAATTGTTTTAACTAAACAATATAGCATTGATAATGCACGTTTTTTATTAAAGATGTCAGTGATTTATCTCCCTGCATTATTTGCGACAATATTATTGGATAAAATTGTATGAATAATGATATATTTTGGAAACGTATTATTTATTTAGTTTCAGCATTGGTCAGTTTGACTGTTTTATTTCTTATTCTTGGTCCAAGGCCTTCAGGGATAGAAGGGAGTATAGATGTATCTATGTTACCTTCTATCAATGCTAGTCTTAATGCCATTACAACTGTTCTACTTATTTTGGGATATTTTTTTATAAGAATCAAAAAGAAAAATGCACATAAAATAGTAATGTTATTATCTTTTGGAACTTCATCATTATTTCTTATTAGTTATGTAGTCTACCATTGGTTTAAGAGTGGCCCTAAGTCTTATATTGGTGATTATCACAATTTTTATTATATAATACTTATAAGTCATATAATACTAGCTGCAATAATTATTCCTCTAGCATTATTCACCCTATACAGAGGTTGGACTTCACAGATTAAACTCCACAAAAAAATTGCAAGGATTACTCTTCCAATATGGCTTTATGTTTCTGTCACAGGTGTTATGATATATGTAATGCTATATTAAAAATAAAAGACATAACCATTAAAGTCGTTTTACCATTCCTCCATATTGTTTTTCAATTTTGAAACTATGTTTAGAAAAAAAATCCTGCGCGTAGAATCCAACAGTAATATATTTTATTCCTAAATGTTTCATACGTTTATAAAAATCTTCCATTATACATTTGCTTAGATTTATTTTTTGATATTTTTTTCTTATTGCCACCCATTCTAAGTGAATACTTCTTTTTTCATTCATTTTCCAAAAGAGTCCACCAACAATATGATTTCTACTATTAAATGCAAGCAGAAATTCATGTTCTGAACTAAAGTTTGCAGATAAGGAAGATTTCTTTAAAATATTATGATATTGGGCAATCTCTTTTGGTAAAAATGGTGGCCGAATTCTATATAAATTACCATCCTTGCATGCTATCTGAGATACTAGATTAATTTGTTCTTTTTCACCATATTTTGTTGAAATAAGTTCGACATAATCTGCTGAATCAATATGTGGGAAGAGCATTCTGGCTAAAAAGAATTTTTCTTCATCATTTGCTTTAATATTTTTTTGTATTTCTGAAATCCTATCATCCATATTCCAAGGACTGATAATATTTTTTCTTAAATCTTTTATCAAATATTGGAATTCTTTATATAGATTTTGGTTGGCATTTTTGAAACTTGTCATCATGAAAAATCGTACTCTTGTTTCAGGATATTCATCCAAAAGGCTATCAAGATTATAGTCTTTATATAATCCTTGCAATATAGATGCTTTGGCTTGCAAGGTGGCTTCCTGATTGAGATCTAACCATCGTTCATATCTTAAAGATGCAAACACCACTGGTTTTGTCAAAACACCAAATTTGTCTATATCGCTTAGGAATTGGTCAATCCGATTACTAGTAAGACCAACGAGTTTGCATTTAGTTTTTATTTCTCTAGAGGCTAAGTTTTCTTTTAATTGAATTAATACTTCTTTCCCTTTTTCCACTTTTAATGCTTCAATGGTAGCAGTAAATATTACCTCCCAATCAGACATATGGTTTAATCCTGAATATTTTTTTTCTGTTTGGATGATATAATCAGTAAACAAAGTTAAGAAATGTTGAGATAGTGATTGAATTGGTTTTCTTTTTGAAATAGAAATAAGACGTGTACCTCTTTTGTAATCATGTCGTGGTATAATTAAATTATCTGGTTTTGGAGGCTGAATTGATAATTCTAAATCTGTTCTTATCCAAAATTCTTGATATGCTTGAATTCCACTCCATATGAAATGAAGCCATCTCATCTGCCATCTATCGATTTTTGATTTGTCATTTATATCTTCTTTATTACGTTCAAGATATTTATCAAGGGTTTCTCCTTGTATATATTCTTCTGTGTATATTTGTTGTTCTGGATAATATCCACCAAAATTTTCAACCAATTGATTTTCTTTAAATCCTTTTCCCATTTTAATAAGCCATTTTGTTTCATCATCAATAAACTTTCTATCCAAACCTTTATTGAGATTGATGACGAGATTATGATTACCAAAATTTCTAGTTTGTACTAATAATCTAAATACACATTTATTTTCACCACTTCCTAGTTGTGTCACCCATATTCCATTTTTTGGTATATCATTTAGGTTAATTAAATAATTTTTTGAAAACAAAAATATAGATTCACGGATTATAGAGGTCTCCTTAATTGCATGTAGGATAAGACTTTGATGGTTTTTGCGAACATTATCATCAAAAATAATTACATCATCCCATTGATATTCTTCTCCAGTATCAGGATCAACAGTAATATTTGTGGCTTGTCCAATCCAAGATCGAAATCCTTTTAAAAGAATAAAATAGGCTTTTTGGGCAGTTGAATAGATAGGCTTAGGTATTTTTGCCAATTGCCAACTTATTAGTTCAGACCTAGCCCAAATAAATCTCGTTGGATGTATAACACCAAAATCTGCAATAAAAAGTAATAGAGTTTTAATAAACTCTTGTTCATTAGGATTTTTTTTGTGAGTCAATAATTTTGATTCGTTTATAAAATCAATAATTGCCTTATAATGTTCATCGTTTGTTCTTGATATATCAAAAGACAAGCCTTTAGATGAATCTATTTTACGTTGATACATATATGCATCATACAGCATAGAAATAAAAAGTTTTCCAGATAATAAAGGTGCGATTGCCTCGATGATTTTTATTCTAAAAAGTGGTAAAGAGTGTTTTTGGTAGGTAATAAGAAAATCAATTACCACTACTTTCCAATTACCAACATTATTATCAATTAGAGATTTTAAGTCATCAAAAACTTCTTGAACATTACTTATAAATAATCTAATTGATTGATGGAGGTGATATAATGTATTGTCAATTTGATATTCATCGAGATTATTATTTAAGACTATTTCATTTTTTAACGGAATGATTTTTATATCATTATATGGTTTTGATTCATTTAATCTAAAGATAGAAGGTCCTGTAAATTTTGAAAATTCTTTATTTCCAAGCCAGAGTATTGGAGATTGTATAAATGAATCAAATTCTAAAATATCAGATTGAGTCTTATAATAGAAATCACCTATTCGTAAATTTGATTCAGACCATATTAAAGGTATTGATTTTGTATTATCAGTAATAAATAATGTTTTCCCATCCCATTTTAAATTATTATTTACGGTTCCAATTTCTCTAATTAACCAATTTGGAAACCTTATTTCTTTATTGTTATAATGCAATGAAGAATAATTTTTTTCATAGAGCGGTTCTATAATGTCTTTAAAATTTTCTAGGATTTTTTTTCTTATAAAAGTCCCCTTTGGAGTTCTCTCACCCATATCATTAGAAAAATCTCTGTTAATAACAACAAAATTGATTATTCTTTCAAATGGAGATAAAAAACTATTTACTGATAAAATCATTGAACTAAAGATATTCCTAATCTCAATATTTTTTGTTTTATCTAAATCAATTACAATATTATCATTATCGGGATAGATTAATACCGAATTAAATTCCTTACCATCTCCAACTAGAAAAACGGATTTAATTTGATCAAAGTCTTGGAATAGGTTTTCAATTTTTTGAGGTGCAATAGTTTGTCCTCTACTGTTTTTATATATATCTTTTTTCCTATCAACAATAAAATAGTGACCATTCTTTTTTTTAAATATATCCTGTGTATGAAACCAACCATTTACAAATACTTTGGAATCCACATCTTTGAAGTATCCATCGGTAACATAATGACCTTTCAAGCATAATTCCCCATCATTTTCTATCTTGATTTGGATTCCTGGAAGTATTTTTCCAACGGAATTTTTTATATATTCATTTGGAGGAGTCATGGTTATGCCGCCAGTGGCTTCTGTCATTCCATATCCACTTAGTAGATTAATATTATGGTTGTTAAAAAATATAAAAATATCTGGATCAAGATATCCTGCTGCAGATAAACCCCATTTTAACCTTCCTCCAGTAATTTTTTTTATTTTATCTTTTATGATTTCTTTTTTATCCGTATCTAATTCTAGTTGATTATCAAGCATTTCATATAACTGGAGCCACCTTTTTGGAATACTAATAAAAATTGTTGGTTTGATAATCTTGAAATCATTTAATAAAGAATTAAATGCAGGAGATTCTGCGAATGAGTATGTCGCTCCCCAAAATATACTTCCTAAAAGTTCAAAATATCTCCCAAAAGTATGAAAAAGCGGCAGATAACATAAAAATATATCTTCATTTCCTATTTCAGATAATGCAATAGCACGTGAAAATCTTTTACTTACAATATTCATTTGATTGAACATTATACCTTTTGGATTATCAGTTGTACCTGAGGTATACATAATTGTTTGGTTAGAATACATATCAATGTTATCCAGACGGTGATTGATGTTAAATTTATTTGTGTTATTTCCTCTTTCTAAAAAATCTTCCCATTGAATTATACCTTCTTCTAAATCATCATTAAAATCTAATAGAATAGTAGTGATTGGATGTTCTCTATAAATCTTATTCCAAATTTTATAGCTAGTCTTTCCTCCGATAAAAATGTGGGATATTTCTGCATGGTATATAATGTAGGATATGTGTTCTGGCGTTGCATTTAGTGGTATGGGTATAACTTTAAATCCAAAGGAAAGGCATGCAAGATCTAAAAGTGCGCCGTTTAATTGATTATTGGTTAAAAGTCCAATGGTTGGAATTTCTGTTCCATTCTCAAAAGTAGATATTGCTTTTCCAATAGATGATATTTTTTTCCAAAGATTTGAATATGATAAAGTTTTTATTTTTCCTTTATGTATAATATTAAAAGCAGTTTTATCTTTATAGTGGTTAGCTCTCTGTTTTATTAAATATCCAGTATTAAAATTTGATATCTCTATAATTTTAATTAATAGTTCAATCCATATTTCTACCTGATTTAATTGTTGTATCGAAAGAGATACTTGTTTTAAATGTGCTAAATGCAGAATTTCATGATATATCTTCTTATCTGTATCGAATGAAAGAGAATCTTTACAATATTGAATTAAATCAATTCCATTGAGCTCATTCTTAGTTATTGAGTCTTTTATTTTTTGAATACTAGAATCCATACTAGAAATTAATCTATTATGAGAAATCATTTCCTATTCTAATTGTTAAGAAATGTTTTGAAGATGTACATTCTAGTTAGATATAAGTGAATATGTAATGAATCAGAAAATGGATGCTTTAAATCGAATTAAATTTTTAGAAGATCGTCTTCATCGTCTAAGTGAAATTGGGATGGCTCTATCTACAGAAAAAGATAGTGATAAGTTATTTGAAATGATTCTTGAAGAAGCAAAAAACATAACTAAAGCTGATGGTAGGACATTATATACAATGAATGAAGAAGGTAATTTGTCATTTGAGATTGTTAGGACGGATTCATTAAATACGGTGATGGGTGGTTCCTCAGGTGCTGAGATACCATTTTATCCAGTTCATCTTTGGCTTAATAATCGTACTCCAAATCAAAAAAATGTATCAGCATATGTTGCTCTAACAGGAAAGACGGTAAATATAAAAGATGCTTATCAAGAAGAAGGTTATGATTTTGAAGGAACTAAAAATTTTGATAAAAAAAATGGTTATCGATCAAAGTCGTTTTTAGCAGTGCCTCTAAAAAACCATGAGAATGAAATTATTGGAGTAATGCAACTTATTAATGCTCAAGATGAAAATGGGGAGGTAATCAGTTTTAATTCGGCAATGCAGGAACAGATAGAATCATTAGCATCACAAGGCGCTGTAGCCCTAACAAATAAGAATTTAGTTGAAGAGTTGAAAACTCTATTTGAATCATTTATTAAGCTTATAGCAACCGCAATTGATAAAAAATCTGAATATACAGGAGGACATTGTGCACGTGTCCCAGTTATTACAATGATGCTAGCAGATGCTGTAGCAAAGATAGATGAAGGAACATATAAGAATTTTTCAATGAATGATGATGAAAGATACGAATTGTACCTTGCAGCATGGCTACATGATTGTGGAAAAGTTGCGACACCTCCTCACGTTGTAGATAAGGGAACAAAATTAGAAACTATTTTTGATAGAATTGAATTAATTAAGACAAGGATGGAATTACTTAAAAAAGATGCTGAAATTGCTTTCTTAAAAAGAAAATTAAATGGTGCCTCAGATGATGATTTTGATGATGAATATAGAGAAACCATCAAATCTATAGATTCTAATATGAGATTTATTGAGGAATGTAATATTGGTGGTGAATTTATGAAACCAGATTTTCAAAAACGAATAACCTCTATTGGTTCAGAAAAGATTCGTTTGAATGGTTTAGAACAAAATCTATTGACTGATAATGAAATCCGGAATTTAAACATCCAAAAAGGAACATTGTTACCTGAAGAGCGTGAGATAATTAATGATCATATCGTTATAACTATTGAAATGTTAGAAAAACTTCCATATCCAAAGAATTTAAAAAATGTACCTGAATTTGCTGGAGGTCATCATGAAAAAATGGATGGGACTGGTTATCCAAAAGGATTGAAAGAATCACAAATGTCTACACAAGCAAAAATAATGGCAATTGCAGATATTTATGAGGCCTTAACTGCTGCGGATAGACCATATAAGGAAGGTAAAAGATTATCCCAAGCAATGCGTATCATGGGATTCATGAAAAATGATTATCATATTGATGAAGAACTATTTGAAATATTTGTTTCATCTGGAACATATAAAAAGTATGCGGAGGAATATATAGATAGTAATCAAATAGATGAGGTAGATGAACTTTTGATATTAGGTAAAAATTGAATCTCGTTAATTTAAATAAGACCCAATTGACAGCTAAGATTTACGAATTAATGGATCAGGTTGATAACCATTTAAAGACAGATCCTGATGTAGATAAATTTTTAGACAAAACAAATCTTTTTGATGAATGGGAAGTTGTTTTACCACAAGAAGAATATCCAATCTTTATTATGGCTGTATTAAACAATATTAGAAAAGAGACTATTATAAAAGTCATCACTGAGTCTATAATAAATAATAGCAAGATTGAAGAAATTAAAACCATGCCTTACAAAAAAAAAGATACCAAAAATATCTCTCATGTTGGTGAAACCCCCTTTAATTAGGTTTTAGTAAAATAAAAATTATTTATTAATTAGTATTATGACGCCAGATATAATATTTGTTTTAACTCTATTATTATTAGGGTTTATACTATTCATAACTGAATTATTCTCAATAGATGTTACTGCTATGATTCTACTTGCAGTTTTATTTATGCTAGGTTATCTAACGCCTGAGGAGGCACTATCCGGATTTTCTAATCCTGCAGTAATTACAATAGCATTTTTATTTATTATCAGTCGTGCGCTACAGAAGACGCGTATACTTGAATATCTTATAGTTAGGGTTAGGCGTCTAGCAGATCGATCATTCATATTGGGTCGAGCTGTTTATTTATTCACTATTGGTATAGCATCAGCTGTTGTAAATAATACTGCTATAGTGGCTATCTTTATGCCAGTTACCATTCGCTTGGCACAAAAATATAAGATTAGTCCATCAAAGATGTTAATACCACTAAGTTATGCAGCGATCTTAGGGGGTACGCTTACACTTGTGGGTACTTCTACAAATCTCCTGGTTAATTCAATCTATATTTCGACTCCTGGTGTAAAACCTATGGGTATGTTTGAATTTATGAAATATGGGTGGTTATTAATGACCATAGGACTTTGTTATATCCTTTTTATTGCTCCTAAACTTCTTCCATCAAGAACATCAACATCTAGCCTAACTAAAAGTTATCGACTAGGTGGTTATCTAACTGAAATGAAAATCACATCTGATTCACCCCTAAATGGAAAAACTTGTTTGGAAAGAGGAATTAATAAAAATTATGATGTAATGGTATTAGATATATTGAGAGATGGAAAAATGATTACAAATATGATAAGACTTACTAGATTAAAGGAAGATGATATATTATTTGTAAGAGGAACCTTAGAAAATTTTTTAAGAATGAAAGAAGTTGAAAAGATTACTTTATTAACAGATGAAAAATTAACTCAGGAAGAGCTAGAACAAGAAGATAATATATTAGTTGAATGTCTTATAACAGATAAGTCAGAGATGGTTGGGAAAAGTCTTATGACAGGAAACTTTAGGCGAAGATTTGGTTCATTCATTATAGCAATTCGAAGAGAAGGTTCATTATTAAGGAAAAAAATTGCACACGTAGTTCTAAATGCATATGATACATTACTAGTTTATGGGCCTGAGAATAAAGTCAATGAATTATCAAAAAGTGGTGAATTTATCGTTTTGGGAGAAGTAGAGGCTGAGTTAAGTAAGCAACGGTTTTGGTGGATGACAATTATTGTTATTATTGGTACCATTCTTTTTGCTGCCTTAGGATTTATGCCGATTGTAAAGAGTGCAATGATTGGGGTTGTCTTATTATTAGCATTGAAAATTTTAACGCCGCAAGAAAGTTATCAAGCTATAAACTGGCAAGTTATTATTTTAATTTCAGCTTTAATTCCAGTAGGTATTGTTATTCAAAATACTGGTACAGCTGTTTGGATTGCAGATTTTATAGCTTCTGCAACAAAATCTGTATCATCAGAATGGCAGCCAAAGGTTTTATTAGCTATGATTTATTTTATGACAATTGTACTAACAGAAATTTCTTCCAATGCTGCGACTGCTATTATCATGACTCCAATTGCAATTGCTGTTGCACAAAAAATGGGATTTGACCCAAGAGCTTTTGTATTTGCAGTTGCATTTGCTGCATCTGCATCGTTTATTACTCCCGTTGGATATCAAACAAATTTAATGGTTTATGGTCCCGGTGGATACAAATTTAGTGATTATATTCGAGTTGGATTTCCTTTGGCAATTTTATTTTGGATAATGGCCATTTATCTATTGCCTATATTGTGGCCTATATAATCATACTTATAATATTTTAGGAGGAAGAATATGGAATATGGATACCAAAGAATTGTTTCAAAATTATTTGATCAAGTAGATTCTGAAATTCGTGAATTGCTAATGAAAGAAGGATTTGGTATAATTACAGAAATAAATATAAAATCAACTTTTAAAGAAAAACTAAATATAGATTATAATCGATTTAAGATTTTAGGTGCCTGTAATCCTATATTAGCAGAAAAAGCTTTGAATCTTCAATCTGAAGTAGCAATGCTGATGCCTTGTAATTTGGTATTTTGGGAAAATATAGATAGTTCCGTTACAATTTCAGTTATTAATGCAGAGAAACAATTAAATGTAACAAAGAATAGAGATTTAATTATACTTGGGCAAGATGTTGATCGAATGTTAAGAAATGCAGTAGATGCTTTATAATTATATTGCAGTTTTTTAAATTTATTAAAAAACTATTGAAATTTTTTATATATAAAAATGGATAATAATTCAGAATCAAGATTGTCATTGTTTTTAGAGAATCCTTTCAAAGCATTATGGTCACTTGCAATTCCAATTATGTTTGGTATGGGCATACATACTCTCTATAATCTTGTAGATATGATTTTCATTGGTAGGTTAGGTGGTGATGCGATTGCAGGTGTTGCATTTAATATGCCAATTTTCTTTTTAATGCTTGGTCTTACAATGGGTCTTGGTACAGGTGTCACTGCATCAATCGCTAGATTTATTGGCCAAGAAGATAAAGTCAGTGCTGACAATAGTGCAGAACATGCAATTATAATTGCAGGTTTTATTGCTACAGTGTTTACGATAGCTGGTCTTTATTTTGGTGAACGTATATTGATTCTACTTGGTGCTAATGGTAATATATTAATTTTAGCTTGGGATTATCTTTCTGTAATAGTTATTGGATTACCTTTTATGGTGTTTTCTGGATTCTTCCGCTCTATTCTTGCAGGTGAAGGAGATATGAAATTTCCAATGATGGTTGCAGGGTTAGGTACTGTTTTGAATACAATATTAGATCCTATTTTTATTTTTAAATTAGAAGATTATGGAAATTTTGGTTTAGGAATGGGGGTTAAAGGTGCAGCATTTGCAACTTTATTTTCTCAATTAATAGTTTTTTTAGTATTTATATATATGCTCTTTATAAGAGAGCATTCCTACATAAGATTTAATTTGAAAGATTTTATTTTCTCTAAATCTATATTATGGGATATAGTTCAAGTAGGATTACCAGCTTCATTATCAATGATAATTATGGCCTTAGGGCAAGGGGTGTTTAATAAAATATTGATTCATTATTCATCTCAGACTGTTGCGGCTTATCAAGTTGCTGGAAGGTTAGATATGTTAATTTTTTTGCCCATATTTGCTATCGCTGGAAGTATGACTACACTTGTGGGGATGTTTTATGGTGCAAAGAAAATTAATGCTTTAAATAAAATTATACGTTATGGCATGTTTAGTTCATTTATTATTACCCTATTATCATCAGCATTTGTTTATTTTTTTGCGGATACATTTTCATCATGGTTTACAAACGATCAAGAGATTATCGATGTCTCAGTGGGCTTTCTCAGATGTTTATGTTTGATTTATCCATTAGTATCTATTGCTATAACTTCTGGAAGAGTAATGCAAGGGCTAGGAAAAGGACTACCAGTATTAATGATTACAATTGTTCGGGTTTTAGGAGTAGGTGCGCCTTTAGGTCTATATTTTAGTTTTGTTTTAGAAAAACCTGTTGAGTGGAATTGGTATGCAATGATGATATCTGGAACTATTTCATTTTTAATTGCAGTTAGTTGGGTAAGGTCTGAATTGAATAAAATAAACAAAAAATTTGAGGTGACTGTATGAGCATTCTAAGTGTATTAGATATAAAGAATAAGATAAAAAAACTTCATGGATGGAAATATAAAAATGGTGCAATTATTAAAGACTATTCTTTTTCTAGTTACATGAAAAGTATTGATTTTATAAGTTTTTTAGCAAAAATATCTGAAGAAAATAACCATCATCCAGATATGGTAGTTGGATGGTGTAAGATTACAGTTAGTTTCACATCACATGATAAAGGGGGCGTAACTGAATCCTGTATACAAATGGCTAGAGAAGCTGATAAAATTTATATGTGATTGATTTTTCTAATTGATGCGAGTAATCCAGCACAAATACCTGATTTAATTATATCTCCTATGATGAACGGATAAAATCCAATATGTAAGGCATTATTTAGTCCTTTAAAAATAGATAAGTATAAAGTACCTGTAATTAGTATAATTGTAGTAGCTAAGAAACATGACATATAACAATTAACTAATGAGTTTGTAAATCCTCGTTCGGCTAAATAACCAATTAAAAATGCTGCGATTACAAAGCCCCATAAATATCCAGCAGTTGGTCCAATTAGGACTTGTGCACCTGCTTTCATTTGGGCAAAAACAGGTAGTCCAACAGCACCTTCCAATAGATAGAAGAAAATTGACAATGCTCCTCTTCGAGCTCCTAAAAACCCTCCAACCAATACTACACCAACAGTCTGTCCTGTTATGGGTATAGGACTAAATGGAAGAGTAATAGAAAGTTGTGCCAAAACACCAATCGATAATGACCCTATAAAAACAATAAAAATATTTGCAGTTTTGTGATCAATTTGAAGAATTCCAAATCTATCAAATAAAAGAGTATTGTTTTTCATGCTAGATATTATTGAAATTTTAGTTAATTGGCTTATGAAACATTTTTTTAATTATAAAATTGTAAAGTTTTTCAGGAATGCTTTTTGCAATCAATATTAGTAATTTGTAGTGCCAAGGGTATATATAAGTGTTTTTTCCTTTATTGATAGCTTTGATAAAACTTTCAGCAGCTATGTTAGGTGATGCCATTGGTAATTTTCTAGCTGGACCTTTAACAATGGGAGTATCTATAAAACCAGGACAGATTGATATGGTCTTGATATTATGTCTTTGCAAAGTCGGTCTCCATGAGTCGAATATCATTCTTATTGCAATTTTAGACCCCGCATAACCACCGTGGAATGGTAATGGGACATAACTTGCAACAGAACTAATACACACTAATGAACCTTTTTTTTGAAATTTCATTGATGGTATAAATGGCATTAATGTATTAGTTACACCTTGAATATTTGTATTCAAGATATTATTTATATCCTTACTAGAACCGGTATATAGACCATCGTCACCACCAATCCCAGCATTTGCTATAACACAATCAATACCTCCAACATCAATAATAAATCTATCTGCAATCTTTTTACATTGTACTGAATCTTGGACATCAAGTTGATAGATAAATGGTGTTCCACCTAACTTTGCACATTCTACAGATATTTTTTCAAGAATATCTAATCTTCTAGCAGAGAGGCCGATTAAACATTTACGTTTTGCATAAGCGTAAGCAAGTTCTTTCCCAATCCCTGAAGATGCACCTGTTATAAATACCCGTTTCATAAATCAAACATATCATTCTCTTGGGCAATATGATATCCTTTTGATTTTATTTCATTAGATATTCCTCGATTTATTTTTAATGCTGGATTAGAGTGGTTCAAATGAATAAAATATACTTTATCGCGATTAGATTTATTAAGATCATACAATATATCCATTGTTTCAATAATAAATGGATGAGGAATCTCATTCATATTTCTATTAGGTAATTCATTTTCTGAATAAAAGGTTCCATCTATTAATGCAATATCAGTATTTAATACAACTCGGAAAATATTTTGCTCCCATTTATTCCACTTATCAATATCTGGTATATAAACTACCGATTTATTCTCTCCCATAATTCTATAGCCAACAGTTTCTGAATATTCATCCCGATGTGGTACTAAAAATGGCTCAATGAATAATCTGTCTCCGATTTTAATTTCTTTGTTTTCTTTTAATTTTTCAATATGAATATTCTTTAGTGAAATAAGTTGGTTCCATGGACCATTAGATTCCAAAAAAGTTTGCATTCGAGGCATTGCAAATACAGGAATATTTTTTGCCCCCATAACTTCTCTACCCAAATACATTAGGCCAGTGTAATGTCCCATGTGTGCGTGAGTTAAAAATATACCCTCTAGTTTAGTTTCATGATCTATAGTTAGTATTCTATATTGCTCTGGAAAATCTGGTGTTGCATCAATTATCCAACTTTTCTTTGTGCGAGGATCTACAATACCAATGCAAGAAACCTTTTCATTAAGGTTACTTTCCCATAGATTTTTACAACAATTTTTTTCACATCCTGTATGAGGTGAACCACCATCTTGTGCTATACCTAAAACAACTACATAAGGTTTATTACTACAAAAGCCTAAGTTGAACGTAAGAAACAAAAGTAGATATTTAATCATAGCTTTATACGAATATCTTTTTTGTGCATCCATAGGAGAAGAAGCCAAAACCCTACTAAATGTGATATTGCAAATAGCAAGGAACCATTTATTTCTCCAGCAATTGGCTCAAAAATTGTTTTATAAAGGTAATTATATGCGCTAACTGAATTCCCATAAAGATTCAATTTAATCTTTAAAATTGTTTTGGTCCACAACCCAGAAATGATAAAAAGAAAAATGGAATTAGTTCCAAAAACCTCGAATATCCAAAATCCTCTTTTCCATTTTTTAATATCAATCAGATAGGTTAGTGTAGAAAGGCATATGGCAGCAATCCCTCCTGTAAATAAAACATATGAGCTTGTCCATAAAGCTTTATTAATTGGGAAAATGATACCCCAGATATAGCCAAATAAAGTTAAAATAGAACCAAATAGGAACATTCTTTTTGAACAGTCATTATAATTTTTAGTCGTATGAAGCATTCCTCCCATTAAATAACCAATAAGAACCGTACCTATGGTTGGTATGGTACTTAAAAGACCTTCAGGGTCGAATTTAATACCAAATCCTCCATATAAATGTTTTTCACCAAGAACAAAAATATCAATCTTTCTAACCAGATTTGAAGCTAGCTTATATGGTTCAGGTAATCCTCCAAACCATAAAACAAGCCAATAGAACAATAAGATACTTGTAAGGATTTTGATTATTTTTCTAAAGTCATAACGAATAATCAAACAAGCGCTAATGCCATATGCTAAAGCAATTCGTTGTAATACTCCAAGAATTCTAAAATTAGACCAATCCCAATCCTGTCTAATAAAAGGGTATGCGTTAAGTAATACTCCCGCCATAAAGATTGAAAATGTTCGCCAAAAAATATGTTTGTAAAATTTTTTTGAAGGAAAATAATGCCATTTTACAAAGGCGAATCTCATAGATGCACCTACCAAAAATAAAAAGAATGGAAAAACTAAATCTGTGAGCGTACATCCATGCCATTCAGCATGTAGTAAGGGAGAATATACATATCCCCAGTTTCCTGGGTTGTTAACAATAATCATTAGAGCAATGGTAATACCTCTGAAAATATCTATTGAGTATATTCTTCGTGGTTCTGACATTATCAATTAAGATGAGATAGATTTTTATTCCAAATTAAGTATAGGCCAATCAAAGCACAGCCAAATAATAATATAGCATTACTGTATTGATTGAAAATCAAATTACCTATCCCAAAGGTAAAACCATAAATCATCATAACTCCTGAAATCCACTGAATAAAGATTCCTCTTGTAACCGGTGGGAGTGTGTGTTGAAAATCTTTTATAATAGGTGACCACCATCCTCCGGGTTGTATACGTTTATAAAAGGCCAACAATTGTTTTTCTGGCTCTGGTTTGGTTATAAATGTTACGGTAATCCATGACATTAGAGCTAATGGCACAATGATGAGTAGTTTATGATGCACTTGAAGAGATATTCCAAATAATATGGGAGGCGTACCAAAAAGAGAGTATTGATTTTCTGCTGATATTGTTTGACTCCAGGCAATAATTTCTAATCCAATTGTTATTATAATTGATGTAGCAAGAGCAGTTATTTCACTCCATGCGTTAATACGCCACCAAAACCAACGTAGAATTAAAACAAGTCCAATACCTGCTCCCATAGAAAAAATAAATTCCCATGCTTTTGATATGCTCTGCATTTTTAAGGCTGTGAAGGCAGCTAAAATCATTAGTATAACCGTGATGAATTTGCTAACTATTACGTAATGTTTTTCAGTTTCATTTGGTTTATAAAACCTTTTGTAGACGTCATTGATAAGATACGATGCTCCCCAGTTTAGATGCGTATCTATAGTTGACATAAATGCAGCCAAAAAAGAAACGATTAAAATTCCTTTTAAACCAGGTCCTAGCAGTGCGTTCATGACAAGAGGGTATCCTGCTTTTATACCAAGATTTGAATATGAATCTGGTATGATTGGGAACATTACAATAGAAACTACCGCAACTATTATCCAAGGCCATACTCTTAAAGCATAATGGGCTAAATTAAACCAAAGCGTTGCAAGTAATGCATGCCTCTCATTTTTTGCTGAAGACATTCTCTGTATGATATATCCACCTCCATCAGTTCCATGATGACTCCACCACATAATTGTTATGAAGATAAGAAATTTTGAAAAAGGTGATTCCCAAAAAGTTATTGATTGAAATTCTGCCTTAGGAATAGGAGGTATGAATTTTAATGTATTTTGATGTAAAGCTTCAGTCTGAATTAAATCAGAGAGATTCCCGAGTAGCTTTTCCATACCACCAATATGATTTAATGAAATGATTGCAAGTGCTATAGAGCCAAACATTGCAATACAAAATTGAACTAGGTCGGTAATGACAACGCCCCAAAACCCAGATAGGATAGCATAGATTAATGCAATAAATACACATAACCAGACGGCTGTCCATTTATCGACATTTAGCATTACGCTAACCACAGAGGCCATAGCATTGATTACCCAGCCCATAACGATAAAATTATATAATATAGAAAAATATCCTGCTTTGAATGCGCGAAGAAAAGCAGCAGGTTTTCCACTATATCTTATTTCAAGTAATTCATTATCAGTCAAAACTTCTGCGCGACGCCATAACCTAGAAAAAAGGAATACACCTAATAAAGATCCCATTAATAAATTCCACCAGAACCAATTTTGCCAAATTCCTTGTCCTCTAACAAATTCGGTAATAGCAAGAGGGGTATCAGCAGCAAATGTTGTTGCTACCATTGATGTGCCAACTATCCACCAAGGGAGTGAACGTCCAGATAAAAAATATTCTTCTGTATTAGAAGCTGCTCTTTTTGAAAAATATACACCAACTCCCAATGAAAAAAGAATATAAGTAAGGATAATTGCCCAATCTATCCAATGAAGGGATACGGAATCAGTCATATAGTTTCAGTATTTTTGATGAGGTAAAATAGTGTGATAGAATTTCTTTGTGACCTATGCCAGATAGGGCCATTCCCAATGCACCAATTTGGCATAGCCCTACACCATGCCCCCATCCTGCTCCAGTTAATGTGATATTATCTTCATTACTTTTTACTCCAGAATTTGCATTGATGGTAAAAGCAGAACTATATAAAAATTTTTGATGGAATACTCTACGTATATCATATTCATTCATTAAATTAATTTCAAAATTCTCATTATCTTTAACCCCACATATTTTTAATTGAATAATTCTTCCTGATATACCCCGTTTTTCAATTTCTATTGATATGATTTTGTCCAAATTCTCGTTTAAGTTGTTATTCACTATTTTTAAAAACTGATTCATAGAATAAGTTATTTCCCAACGGAAATAATCTCCTTTATCATCAACTAACCCAAGATATTTTTTTAATTTCTCTGAATTAATATACCCTTTTCCACAAAAACAGTTGTTTCCATTTAAAAGCCATTCTAAAAGTGTATTTTCATTACTAAGATTTGGAATCTTATTATTATTTCCATCATAAATAGAACGTAAATAGGGTTTTGGATTATCATTCCAGACATTTTCATTATTTTCAGTTATTCCACCACATGATTTAGAGTATCTAGCATCACATATAGTATTATTATATGTTAAAAACACTCCTTTTGTGGATAATGTTGCCTTTTTTGCTCGATGATTAAGTCCGTTAATGCCTTGGTATCTCTGGCAGCAATCATCATTACATGCATCGATACCAAGATTAATATGCTTTTGTTCTGAAGATGAAACCATCCAAGAACGAGCTGCTATTGTCTGTGCTTCTAATAATGCTGTTGGACAATTACCACTCATTTCGGATGTTGCAACGCACATAAGATAGGACTCTAAACCAATGATATTCTTTGCAAATAAATAACCTTCCTTATTTTTAATTATAAGCCCACCATGAATTGATATCGATATTTGTTTTTGCCAGTGAAATCCCCGTCCAGCAGTAATTGGATTAATAGTGTAAAAAGAATCACTACTGATATCATTGAATTCAATACAATCTACTTTTTTATTATTTATGAAAAGTTCATTTTTTGAAATATTTATTTTATATGTTTTTTTATTTAAATTATTAATTAAAGTAATTTTCTTTTGTCTATCGATAGGTAAGACCAAACCTATTGAAACCATAGGTTCTTTAGTTGGTTTTTTCCCTTTTAAGAGCATAAGAGTTTCCAAGCAATTCCTAAAGATGCTATCGTCCTATTATAAGATAGAATAATAGGAATAGAGGTTTGTTTTATAAAATACCTCATTAGATTTCTATCGCTATTTTTTAAAAAATGCCCAAGTCTTTGTCCAATAATAATTTTATCAATAGTATGATTTTTCATAAAAAAATATTTTATCCTAGTATCAATCAATTTTAAAAATGCATCGGATGCAATAGACATAACTTTTGTAAAATCATTTTTTTTTGATAATTCTGATAAGGTTTTAATAGTAGTTTTATTCCTTTTATTATAATATTTAAGAATACCTCCTGGAGAAAGACATGATTCAACAGTCCTTTCATTCGAGGTGTTTATTTCCCATGAACGTTTTAAGTCTAAAGAAGAATCATTAAAATCTAATATTTCTCCATCAAGTATCACACCATCAGCAATGCCCGTTCCCCCTCCAATATAGATACAATTTTTTTCATCTTGTATTTGTCCTATTGATGATTTCCATTCACCTAAGATACAGCACTCAGAATCATCGTAAATATGTTCAATATCAAAAATCCGATTTTTTAAATCTGGAATCCGCGGTCCATTTGCCATTACTAAAATACCATTCTCATTTTTTATTCCAGGAAAGCACAAGCCAATCTTTTTATTTGAAATACTAGATGTTACCTTTTGAATCATATCAACAATTACATCTCCTTGCAATTTTTCTTCTTTGGTGATAGAGATATTTCCATTTATATGTTCTGACTTTTGTATATCAATTGATATAGGCTTAAAATCATTATTCCATTTTGGGTGTTCTGAATAAAAGCATTCCTTAAAATTCATTATAGGAACAATTTTATTTGATTTTTCATCATACTTACTGGTTTGGACCATAATTTTTGTCGCGCCACAGTCTATTCCTGTAATTAAATTATTTTTCATAAATATTATATTTTTTTCTCATCCTTTCAATACGATTGATTGATTCCAAAATCCTACTTTTTGTTATTTTCTTAGACTTAACCAAATTCGTAATAGCATCAATGCATTTTGGAATATATTCTGGGTCATAGATTAGATTGTTACCAAGGCAAAAAAGATCAACGCCAGCATGCAACATTAATTCAAATGTTTTTTCTAAACTATAATGATCAGAAATTGCACGCATGCTTGGATCATCACAAATGACTGGTCCTTCATATCCAAGGTCATTTCTTAACATTTCAGTAATAATGATTTTTGAAAGGGATGCTGGGTACATATTATCTAATTTATTATCGAATGCGTGTGAAATCATTATCATATCTAGGAAATCATTTTGTATGAGATTATCAAAAGGTAATAAATCTTTCACATTCCAAGTTTTAGAAATATTAGTAAATCCGTCATGAGTATCACCAGATGCAGAACCCAATCCTGGAAAATGTTTTCCACAGGTAATGATTTTTTTTGATTGATGTTCTTCAATAAATATTTTTGCATGTTCAATTATGAATTTTGGGTCTTGCGAAATAGAACGACCGGATTTACCTATATTAGTTTTTTCACCATAATCAAGGTCCAATACAGGTGCAAAATTTAAATTAATACCTAAATTGTGAAGGGTAGAGGCAATAGAATTTGCATATTGTTTTGTAATTAATAGGTTTTGAAGCATTCCTATATGTTTCCATGATGGAGTATCATCAAAACCATAGATAGACCTCAGTCTATTTACTTCTCCTCCTTCTTGGTCTATTGCGACGATGAGAGGTTTATCAGAAATATCCTGCAGACCATTAATAAGATTTTTTACTTGATTGGGAGATCCAATATTCCTAGTTCCATTACCGCCTATAGCTAAATCTTCATCGTAAAGAATGATTCCTCCAAGGCTATAGTTTTTTATATATTTTGATATATCTATTGCTGATTTAATTGTTTTACCTCGGAATCCAGCAATGAAAAGTTGCCCAATAAGTCGTTCAATAGTAATTGACATGATTTAAAAATAAATTGAATAAATTAAATCACGAATGAAAACCTTTTTAATTTCAAATAAAAATTTATTAGTTGTGTTTACTTTGATTCTTATTCATTTTAATTGCATTTCTAATAAAAACATTGAACCGAATCAAAGCTCAAAAGAAACTTTTTTACTTAGTGGATTAGATGTTCTAGAAAATAATAATTTTTCTGAATTGAAAGGAAAGAATATTGGATTAATAACCAATCAAACTGGTGTAAATAAATCTTTTGTACAGAATATTGAATTATTTATTAATAATTCAATAAAGTTGAAAGCAATATTAACTCCGGAGCATGGGCTTTTTGGTACAAAAGCTGCGGGTGAAAAAATAATGACATCGGATAATTATTATTTGGGTGTTCCAGTATTTTCATTATATGGTGAAACTAAAAAACCTAATAAGGAAATGTTGGTTGATTTAGATATTCTTGTTTTTGATATCCAAGATATTGGAGTAAGATCATATACGTATATATCAACTATGGGTTTAGCAATGGAAGCTGCAGCTGAAAATGGTTTAGAATTCATGGTTTTAGATAGACCAAACCCATTAGGTCTAAAAAAAATAGAAGGGAACCTACTAGATCTTAATTTTAAGTCCTTTATTGGAAGTTACCCTATACCTTATGTTTACGGTCTTACTTGTGGAGAATTGGCAAGCATGATTAATGAATCTGGTTGGCTTCAATCAAAAAAATGTGATTTGAAAATTATTACAATGAATAACTATTTCAGAGATATGAATCATGAGTCCTTAAAAAACAATTGGATTCCTACATCACCACATGTCCCTTATCCTAGTACTTCTGCTTATTTAGTTGCAACTGGAATTTTAGGAGAATTGGGTGTTTTCTCAAATGGTGTTGGATTTACAATGCCATTTAGGACAATCGCGGCTCCTTGGATTGATGCAAATCAATTATCTGATAGAATGAATTTACTAGAAATACCGGGTGTGAAATTTCGCCCCATTAGTTATTCTCCAGATTATTCAATATATAAAGATGAAATCATTCATGGTGTTGAGATTTATATACATAATCAAGAAAAAGTAAACTTGATGTTGATTCAATATTATTTTTTACAGGTGCACCATGAATTATATCCTCATAAAAACCCTTTTGAAATGGCTTCAGAAAAAAATATTTCAATGTTTGATAAAGCCATGGGTACTGACATTATTAGAAAAAAGTTTATGATAGAATTCAAAGTGAAAGACATTCAAGAATCACTTCAAAAAGATTTAAAAGAATATTATA
>MDTB01002055.1_pt1 | contig 24218 bp, 30 predicted proteins | sample 811161 | NCBI WGS metagenome assembly MDTB01 (sample SAMN05326650, study PRJNA326480) | marine metagenome | isolation source: seawater | place: Mediterranean Sea | collected 2009
CCTTGTTTTTTCACAAAAAACCACTTTTCCCCACTTTTTCACACTATAGGAATCAGTGAGTCAAATTGCAAGCAAAAACAGGTATAAATCGGGTGGTTTTCCCCTTTTAAGACAGTAACTTATCGCATATTAGCGGTGCAATATAGGGGGAATATTATTGTGTATTAGAGGCTTGACTCGCCTTGTTGAGAGTTTACTTTAAGTTTGGGTGGAGTGAGAGTTAATCAGTAAGCCGGGTTCTGTCGTGGACAGTCATTCATCTGAGATATTTGTCACCAAACACCTTATGCGACCTACCCGAGGACCATGTGGACCACATGTGGCTCGCGCCTGCCCTCCTATTTGGTCTTGCTCCAAGCGGGGTTTACCATGCCGTTGTTGTTACCAACACCGCGGTGCGCTCTTACCGCACCATTTCACCCTTACCTATCAATCTAGGCGGTATCTTTTCTGTTGCACTTTCCATGGACTCGCGCCCTCCAGGCGTTACCTGGCGCTCTGCCCTGTGGAGCCCGGACTTTCCTCTGTCGCAGCAGCGACAGCGACTGCCTCGATCAACTCTCACCGGCACTCTACCATTAAAGCAAGTGATCCTGCTATGACTGATGATAGTACTCAGCGGCCAGCTCATAGAGCAGATTTTTAGCCAGCGAAGACTGCGTGCGCGCCAGCTCGACCGCTGCCCGGTGACTCATTAATGGGCATATACACTCAAATAAGATACGCATTTTATTAATTTCGAGCTGAGTTGTTTCTGCGCCACTATCACCCTGCAATAAGATCACAAACTCACCCAAACAGGGAATGACCTGAGCGTGCAACTGTTGCACTATTTCGCCGACGCTGGCACTGACAATTTGTTCGTGCACTTTGGTCAGCTCGCGTGCAAGCATGATTCTGCGCTCAGCACCCAAGGTATCGCGAATATCCTCTAGTACCTCAATAATACGATGTTTGGTTTCATATAAGATTGTTGCCTGAGTATTTAGCGCCAGACGTGCCAGCTGTTGTCGTCGGGCAGTCTGCTTTGGCGCCAGATAGCCCTCGAAGCTGAATCGGCTGACATTAAAATCATTCACTGAGAGTGCGGTGATCGCTGCGCTGGCACCTGGCACGGGTATGACTTGAATATTGTTCTGCCTGCATCGCGCCACCAGGCTATGACCGGGATCGCTAATCAAAGGAGTACCCGCGTCCGTAACGAGGGCGATGCGATGTCCTTGTGCTAACTTTGTTAAGACCTGGGAATCACGCTGCTCAGCATTGTGTTGATGATAGGATAACAGTGACTTTTTGATGCCATGCACAGTCAGAAGTTTTTGCGTCACACGCGTATCTTCAGCAAGTATTAAATCCACCTCAGCTAACACTCCCAGGGCGCGCAGAGTGATATCTTTAAGATTTCCAATTGGCGTTGCAACAATATAAAGTAGAGACAAAGTAGATATCCAAAAATAACCAAGAATACTGCGCACTAAATTGAGTTTAGCTGCGCAGCCAGTAAGCATATAACCATGAATAATAAGCAGACGCTAGCGCTATCATATTGCATTATTGTATTCACCAGCCTGTTTTTAATCACTGGCTGTGGCACCTCCTTACCGCGCTCAGATAGCGCCATCGCTGACAAAAACACTCAGGCTGAATTACTTATTCAGCAGCAGAAATATGCGCAAGCGGCTGAACTATATCTCCAGATTGCCCAACAAGCCGCAGCCGAAGATCAAGTTAGCTATCGCTTACAAGCAGCAGAAATCCTACTCATGGCTGCTGCACCCGAACAAGCGCTCACAACTCTGGCGCTGCTTGATAGCACGATACTCAGCCCGCAACAGTTGCTACGTTTTCAACTCATTGGGCTTGAGAGCTATACCCGCACAGCGCAATACGAGCAGGCCAGAGATATTCTGCGGGCGCTCAATATGAGCCAACTGAATGACTCCCAAACCCAGCAATACTTAGTCCTAAGCGCTGACATCTATGCCGCTACGGGCGACTATCGAAGTGCGGTAGAGGCACATATCCAAATCGATCACTCGTCATACTTGGCAATAATTAAAGCAAACAATCAAGCAATCCTCTGGGACTTACTGACACAGTTGAATAGCCATCAACTCGCCCAGCTGCAAGCAAGCCAGGATCAAAATACTCAAGCTTGGCTGGCACTAGTGGCTGTCCAGCAGAAAATTTATGAAAACACACAACAGCTACAGTCAGCCATCGACCAATGGCGACTCAGTTACCCGCTCCACAGTATCAATCAGACACTCCTGACAGAAATCATTGCGCGTTACTCAAGCTATTTTGTAATCCCGAAAAAAATTGCGCTGCTATTACCTATGACTGGTCGCTACAGCACAATTGCGCAAGTGATTTATGCTGGTGTTAGCGCGGCACAACAGCTTAATGAACACCCCGCTTATGCACCAGAAATTGTTTTATATGACACGGGTGAGAATGCCAATGAGATCATGCAGTATTATCAAGCGGCGGTAGACGATGGCGCTGAATATATCATTGGTCCTCTCAATAAACAGGCAGTGGAGCTCATTGCCCAACAGGCCGAGCTAAGCGTACCCACCTTGACGCTTAACTACCTGCCAGCCGATATCAAGCCACCAAAAAATCTGTATCAGTTTGGGCTATTGCCTGAAGATGAAGCCAGCCAAGTGGCTGATCAGATGTTAGGCAACGGCTATCACAATGTGCTCATCCTCACGCCACAGGGGGACTGGGAATCACGCCTAGTGACTGCTTTCAGTCAACGCTTTGATGAATTAGCAGGCAACATTCTGGATATTAAGTTTTATGCCAAAGATAAAGTGGACTTCTCCGACCCTCTGAAACAAATCTTATTGATTGACCAGAGTGAGCTTAGACGTAAAGAATTAAATGCCACACTGGGACAGAGAGTTGAATATCAGCCACGCCGTCGGCAAGATGCCGAGGCTATTTTCTTGGTTGCACGTCCTGAGTTAGCACGCTTAATTCGACCGCAGATTAATTATCATTATGCGACTGACTTACCGGTTTATAGCACTTCACATATTTTCTCAGGCACTGAAAATAGCACTAAAGATAGAGATATAAATGAGGTTATCTTCTGCGACATGCCATGGATTTTAGCCCCACAGGCGGACAACGCTATGCTCAGAGAATTGATTGAAATCGAAGCGGGAGACCGCTACCAAGATCTGCCACGCTTCGCCGCTCTGGGTATTGATGCCTACCATCTGCCACTTGAGATCAATGCTTTATTAATTTCAGCTGATAAATCCTACCCGGGGGTCACTGGCAATCTCAGCATCACAGCTAACAATCATGTCTATCGCCAGTTAAGCTGGAGTAAATTCCGTAATGGACGTCCACGTCTAATCTCATCACCATGAATACACCTAATGTATAAACAGCATGAAAACTCAGCTGACAGGTAAAAAAGCTGAGGACGTAGCTTGCAGTTTTCTGATTAAAAATGGATTAGTATTAGTCACTCGTAATTATCGCTGTCGTTTTGGTGAAATTGATCTAATCATGCAAGATGCTGACATGCTGGTTTTTGTCGAAGTACGTTATCGCAAAAATAACTCATTTGGAGATGGCGCAGAATCAGTCAATCAGCAAAAACAAAGGAAACTCATATTCACGGCAAATCAGTATTTGCTGCAGCACCCGCATAATGGACCCATGCGCTTCGACGTGGTGGCGCTGTCCGCCGAGCACACACCGCAGTGGATTAATAATGCTTTTAGTGATTTTTAGGTGATCAAATTATGTCATTAGCTAAGGAAGTCGTTACCCAACTAAATCTTATTTTCAGCCAGGATGCAGTATTGACTGAAGCTGCCGACTGCTGGGCGTATGGCTATGACAACAGCAAACTACACAGCCCACCAGATGCGGTGGTATTACCGACAACACATGAGCAAGTCGAACGCTGCGTTCAACTATGTAACCAGTTTAGTATTCCCATGACCGCGAGAGGGCGTGGAACCGGAACTACTGGCGCTTCAATTCCAATCCGGAAAGGTCTTGTCATTTCACTGGAACGGATGAATAAGCTGCTTAGTTTTAATCGAGCTAACCTAAGTGTGCGTGTGCAGACAGGTATTACCAACCAGGCCGTTCAAGATTACTTACATGCGCATGGCTTTTTCTGGGCGCCAGATCCTGGCAGTGCGGCTTACTGTTCAGTCGGGGGTAACCTAGCCTGCAATGCGGCTGGCCCACGTGCGATCAAATATGGCACTACCCGCGACAATGTCCTACAGCTCAAAGCGGTGACTGGCAGTGGTAATACTATTCATACTGGCAGTATTACCAGCAAAGGCGTAGTTGGTCTGGATTTGACCCGCTTATTGATTGGTTCTGAGGGCACCTTAGCCATCATCACTGAGGCTGAGTTGAAAATATTGCCACGGCCTGAACAGACCAATACCTTGCGCGTCATATTTAAAAATAGCCAGGGAGCATGTTCTGCAATAGAGAACTTGACCGCCTTGAGTGATCGCCCAGCAGCAATTGAATTCATGGATCAGCATGCCATTGGACTAATTAAAGAGTACAGCGATATCGACTTGCCAGCCGCGGCTAAGGCACTCCTGATGATTAATGTTGACGGCGATTCATCCACTCTGGCCAATGCCACAGCACGAGTGGAAGCTGCTGTTAAGAATGATGCATTGATTGAAATTAAACAGGCCAGCAGCGCGCAAGATAAACAGAACTTGTGGCAAGCACGTAAAGCGTTGTCACCGATTTTACGAACTATTGCGCCAAACAAAATTAATGAAGACATCGTCGTGCCAGTGCCCAATCTGGCTGCATTCGTGGCAGCACTGGACGAGCTCGCCAGTCACTATCAATTGCCGATCGTCAATTTTGGCCATGCTGGCAATGGCAATCTGCATGTCAATATTATGTATGACGCCAGTGACAGCAAGCAAAATGATCACGCACAGCGATGTCTGCAGGATATTTTTGCGACTGCACTCAGACTCCAGGGCACCTTATCTGGTGAACACGGAATCGGTCTGGTCAAGAGAGAGTATGTCGGTCTAGAACTGGGTCGTGAGGAGTTAGCACTGATGCATAATATCAAGCGCCAGTTCGATCCAAACAATATTCTTAATGCGGATAAATCACTGCCTAGTCAGGCAAAGTAGAATTATTTTGCTTGGGTAACATTATCCGCCAACGAATCTGGCAGGAAGTGTAGGATGGCAATACCTACCGTGACAATCAGCAGTGCCAGCGCCACGCCACCAAAGCCTAACAGAATCTCCCATATGCTCGGCGCATATTGACCAACCACACCATCAAAGAAAGAGCTTGTCACTTGCATGCCAGGAAACATTTCCAAAGGAAAGGCTTGGCCACCGACCAGGATCACATAAATTTGCGCCATGCCCCCTAACAGTATCAGTAGACAGGCGGCAATTAGGCTGCGACGGCAATTTCGGGTTTGTGGCGCATAAATAAGTGCCAGTGGCAGCAAGCTCCCCAGACCGACTTGTACCACCCAGAAGAGCTGGGTGTAGATACCGCCATCCAAGAGCAGGAATTTCTCCACTGCATGATGTTCGGTGGCATACAGATTTGTTAAGTGGTGGACCGCAACGAAATACAACACGCTGGCAATAAACACGCCAAGCAAGTTACGCAGTTTATTGATTATATGATCACCCAGTGGACGTTCTGTCCATTGATACGCCGCCAGCAGTACTAGGACATAAAACGCCAAACCAAAGGCAAACGACATAATAATAAACATTGGTGCCAGCATAGCCGTGTCATAGGCACTGCGTGCGACCAGAAAGCCAAAAATGGAACCGGTACCCGTAGTAAGGATCAGACGCCATATGAACGCCGCCAGACCTGCCTTTTTGCTGTATTTCTGCATCGGATAGTCCATCATCCACCACATGTAGATGCCAACAATGACAAAGAAACCTGTGTACAAGAAAATGTTCCAAGCAAAAATCGATTTGAAATTATAAGTCGTCATGGCCACGATCAGACGATCTGGACGACCGAGATCAAGCACAAGCACAGCTAGACCACCCGCGAGTAAGGCGAGTGCCAATAAGGCAGACAATCGCGCTAACGGTTTATATTCGACTTTGCCAAATACTGAAGCTACCGAGGCAACGTTGAGTGCGCCAGAAGCGGCCACAATGAGAAAGATGGCGAACACGTGCGGCAAACCCCACACGATTTGATTATTCATACCGGAAATAACATGACCGTGGACTTCCATGTGATGCGCTGATAATACGCCCACCAGAATGATTCCAGCAAGACTAGCTAATAATGCCCAGTATTTTTTGGAACTGGCTGCGATGGCACTATATCGAATCGTATCCATAATCTATAAACCTTGATAACGCACACCAGTGTTCAGACCCAGATCGGCGCGGATCTGCGCACCGCCATAAGATTTGAGACGCTGTGATATTTCACTTTGAGGATCATTGAGATCACCAAAAGTAATTGCTTGATGGCCATCTTTTTGGCAGGCTTGCGCACATGCTGTGGTACCTTCACCTGCATCCAGCTTGTGCACACACATATTGCAACTTTCAACACAGCCCTTACCGCGCGGTGAATCCGGTAACTGATCATGCAGATCTTCATGCACGAATGAACGTGCCTTGTAGGGACAAGCCATCATGCAATAGCGACAGCCGATACATGTGTGCATATTGACTAATACAATACCATCAGCACGCTTGAATGATGCACCAGTCGGACATACATCCACGCAGGGTGGATGCTCGCAGTGCTGGCACATGACAGGAAATGTTTTACTGTTGCCGGTTTGAGTATCGGTGACTTTTAATTTGCGTATCCATTGTGAGTCTGTCATGGACTCTGGATCTGGCCAAAGACCATGCTCATCATTACAGGCATCGACGCAAGCCGTGCAATCTTCGGTGCAGGCGTCAACGTTGACCAGCATGCCCCAACGCACCTCATCAGTGACGGGCTGATCGGCCGGCTTGGCTGCTGCTGTCTGATACAGCATCACGCCGGGCGCGATGGTCAAACCTGCAGCACCAACCACACCACCCATAAAAGAGCGTTTGCTATGGTCAGGTTCTGCTGGAGATTTTTTGAGCAGGGAATAGGCTTTAGTGACTATATTTTTCATTATTATTGAGCTGTCAAAAGCTTGCTATTAAGGATCAGATCGCTAGTACTGCTATGGGTGACATGATGAGGATGCTGACCATCTTTCTGGTACTTTTTAATGGACTCGCGAACGGCCTCTTCTGGACGATCAGAATGGCAGTGAAAGCAATCAATGGTGACTGCTGTGTATTCGTGGCAGCTGGCACAAAAATGTTGCTCCTTATCTGAATAGCGGGCATATACGCCGGCATCATTCGCTGTTATGTGGCAGCTGATACAATTTTTGAGGCTATGTTTGGTCGTACGGATACCTTTCTTAACAGTCTCATCGCGCTGATGAAGAATTGTTTCGAAGTGATGCACGCGCATCCACTCCGTTTCTTCGACACATTGGTCACCCTTTGGGGGTGGGATCTTGCTGCTCTCGGCAGCCGCCAGGGGGAGCAGTAAGATTAAGCTCACTAGCAGCACCCTGACCGTAGTAGTCATTTTCATGTCGACTATCTTGACTCGTTTGATGTTAGCGGGAGTTGCCTAGTGATCACCTAGTGCCATATCGATATAGCCGGTAGGGCATACATCAGCACAGATATGACAACCAACACATTTAGCATAGTCAGTATCGACGTAACGACCGGTAGTCTTCTTGTCCTTCTTGACCCGGAAGACTGCGTCTTGTGGGCAGTAGATGACACAGTTATCACACTCGAAACACATGCCACAACTCATGCAACGACCCGCTTCTTCAATGGCCTGTTCTTCGCTGAGTGCTATCATGCGCTCCTCAAAGTGACCTAGGACTTCTTCTGAAGTGGGCACAACCGAGCCACGCTGTTTGCGTGGTGTGAATTCAAAGTGACCCAAATATAGACGATCAGCAGAAATGATTTCTTGACCAGAACGATCCTCGTAATTATGGACTAACGCCTCTGATTCATCCGAACCGCGTATCTCACCAGCAGCGTAATCTTCTGGTTGCAAACCTGATTCTTTTAATTTTGATAATAGATCAAAGTGATGGACATCAACCTTTGGTCGCTTGCCATACTCTTTATTGTTGAGATAGTAATCAACACTGTCGGCACAGATAGAGGCTTGACCAATTGCTGTTGTTAACAAGTGCGGACGAATAATATCACCACACACAAAGTGCCCATCTTTGCCTGGCACTTGATAATGATTATCGGCGTCGATTAAACCACGCCCATTATCAAAGTCTTCTAGTCCGTCTAAATCACCACCCTGACCAATGGCTGAAACAACCAAGTCGCATTCGATTTCATACTCAGTGCCTTCAACGGGTGTTGGACGACCACCCTGGAGTTCACATTTAGCCATGCGTAATGCTTTTGCCCGACCATTTTCATCGAGTATGACTTCTACAGGCATCACCCCATTGTCAATCCGCACACCCTCGTGGATAGCATCATCCACTTCGTATTCAGCGGCAGTCATGTCTTCACGCTGGAATAAGGATGTTAAAGTGACGTTCGCACCCTCACGGGCTGCAGCATACGCTGCATCATGCGCAACATAGCCGCCAATAACATGTTCAGGGGCTTCTTTTTTATCCAATGATGAAATCTGACCAAGGCGACGTGCAACTGACACGACGTCGATTGAAGTATCACCACCGCCGACACAGACAACCTTGTCTGCAGTCACTTTCAAAATACCCTTGTTGAATGCTTCTAAGAATTTTACGCCAGATACGCAATTGGGTGCATCACCACCCGGCACAGGTAAACTACGACCTGTCTGACAACCCAGCGCCCAGATCACGGCATCGTATTCTTGCTCTACATCTTCTATCGCGACATCACGACCAACGCGAGTATTCATGCGCGTTTCAATATCACCTAAGTCCAGAATGCGCTGAATTTCCGCATCCAGATAATCGCGTGGTGTTCGATAGCCAGGAATACCATAGCGGAACATGCCACCAAGCTCGGCATGATCATCAAAAATCACACTGGCATGGCCTTTACGTCGTAACTGATAGGCCGCAGCGAGGCCCGCTGGGCCACCACCAATAATTGCAACACGCTTACCAGATAGTGCGGCTGGCGCCTGGTATTTATAGCCCTCATGGGTGGCGGTATCACCGATGTATTGTTCGACAGAGTTGATACCAACGAAATCTTCAACATGATTCCGGTTACAGCCTTCCTGACATGGTGCCGGACATACACGTCCCATCATTGAGGGGAATGGATTTGCATCCGTGGAGCGACGAAATGCATATTCCTGCATGGTGACACCTTCAGGTGGCGCTTCAATACCACGCACGATATCCAACCAGCCTCGAATATCTTCACCGGACGGACACGAACCTTGACATGGTGGTGTGCGATGCACATAAGTCGGACACTTGTGTGAGGTATCACCTTCAAAAATTTGATCCCCGTAGTTACCCCATGTGTGGTCACCGTCTTCGTATTTTCTGAAAGTCAGTTTATATGACATGTCGTCTTTTGAAGTAGCCATAACTTTGCTCCTAGTTAAACTATCTATGTTTTAAATCGGTTAAGACTATGCCGCTTCGGCATCGTCTGATTGTTTGTCTTCGTCACTATCGCCCTCATCCGCCTGGGTGAGTACGATGGCGTTACTGACCAACTGATGGACACTGACTATTTGGTCCATGGTGAAGTCGTAGTAAGGGAATACCTTCGAAAACTGGCTTTTGCAGATGGCACAGATGGCCGCCATATGGGTAACACCATTGTTTTCAGTCACGTGCTTGAGCGCTTCCATTCTTGGTAATGCGCCTTTAACACGCAGTTCAATCAAATCGTCTGTCAGCAAACCACCACCGCCACCGCAACAGTAAGTACCTTCTTTAATTGCATGCTCGGGCATGTCATAAAAGTTATTGCAGGTTGCCTTAATAATATCACGCGGAATGGTGAACTGACCGCCAGGGACGTCGCCCATACGTGATGCGCGTGCGACATTACATGAGTCATGGTAGGTCAATGTCATATGATCATTTTCAGTCTTATCAAACGTGAGCGCATTTTTTTGGATTAAGTCATGCGTGTATTCACAAATATGTTGTGGTACCGGGTAGTTAGGGTCAAGAAAGTCAAATGGTCCCGCGAGCGTGTTCAAGAAACTGTAGGCCACTCGCCATGCATGCCCGCACTCACCAAATACGATACGCTTAACACCCAGATCCAGGGCCGCTTGGCGTATTCTCAACGCAAGCTTGCGCATGTTTTCATAACTCCCAATGAACATACCGAAATTGGCAGCTTCACTGGCGTATGAACTCAGCGTCCATGAGGCACCGGCCTCGTGGAATACTTTGGCATAACCTATTAAGCCGTCGATATGCGGTTCAGCAAAGAAGTCTGCTGACGGGGTAATGAGTAGAATATCGGCACCCTTAACATCTAGAGGGAATTTAACTGCGACGCCGGTTTCTTCTTCGACATCTTCTTCCAAGCCCTCAAGCGTGTCGATCAGTGCTGGCTCTGGCAGCCCGAGGTTATTGCCTAGGGTCTGAGCTTTACCAATAATTTCGTTACAGTATTTCTGGCCTTTACCGACCGTATCCATAACTTCACGTGCAGCCATAGAAATTTCTGCCGTGTCTATGCCATACGGGCAGTAGACTGAACAGCGACGGCACTGCGAGCATTGATGGAAGTAGGTATACCAGTCGTCCAATACTTCCTCGGTCAGATCTTCCGCCCCGACCAACTTAGGCACTAGCTTGCCGGCCAGAGTGTAATAGCGACGGTAGACTTTTCGAAACAAATCTTGTCGTGCTACCGGCATGTTCTTGGGATCAGTCGTGCCTAGGTAGTAATGGCATTTGTCCGTGCAGGCACCGCACTTGACGCATGAGTCGAGAAAGACCTGCAGTGAGCGATATTTATTGGTCAGCTCACCCATTTTCGCTATCGCGACTTCCTTCCAGTTTTCGACTAGCTCGCCCGGATAACCTAACGGCTCCTGTAACTTATCTTTAGCAATATATGGGCTGCTATGCGCCATCGCATCTCTCTGCAGCTTCGGAATGATTGGGTATTCCTTGAGTTCCGGGGTCGCGAATTCTACCTTAGCCATAACTGTATCTCTTATTTACTCTCTGATGATTCAAGCTTAATTGCCCATGCTGCAACGTGGCGTCTTTCTCTTGGATTATCCACCTGATTTCGGGTAGGACTGAAGAAAATGCCCGGCGCATGCAGTAATTTTGATATGGGGAAGATTGCCATTAAAAGGATCACTAAGGAAAGGTGTACAACTAATATGGGATCTGTTGGCATAGTACGAATGTCAAACACCATCAAACCCAGTAGGTAGTCTTTAAGCGTGACGATGTCGGCATTTGTGACAAAAGTCATTAATGCACCTGTGGCGCCAATGGCTATGATTAACAGCAGCATTAGGTAATCGGAGGGTGCCGATATGTAGCGCACGCGATCAACCACGATACGGCGCAACAACAGACCGCCCAACCCCGCCAACATCATGAGTGAGGCGTATTTGCCAAATGGCTGGATAAGTTCAACCCACCACCAGACTGGTTCGGTGAAGTAGCGCAAGTGTCTGAGCAGGACCAGTAGCATGCCCATATGGAACAACCAACCAAACAGCCATATCCATTTATTAGATTTGAATAGGCTCTCAAAAATGGTCAGTTCTTTCAGCATTCTGAAAGCCACACCGGATCTAGTTGTCGGTGCCGGTGTCGTAGGAATTTTCAGTGGTGCAGGTGTATTCAGGTATTTACGAGTACGCGCTGCCAGGCCCAATACCAGAATAGCAGTGGCCAGATAAAACAAGATAGCAAATAGTACAGACATGTGTGTGTGTGATGTGTCCCTAGAGAAATATGTGTGAATTGATCATAATTACACCGTACCCAAACATCTCGAGTACGGTGCTTTGGATCACTTCCAACAGTTACTTCTGTCTTGTGTTACACGCAACCCGTAGGCTTAGGAAGACCTGCATATTTACATGCTTGCTTGGCAGGACCATAGGGGAATAGCTCATATAAATACTTGCTATTACCTTTATCTTTACCCAGCTTTTTACCAATTGCTTTGGTCAGCACGCGTACAGCTGGAGCAATTTGATACTCTTCGTAGTATTCACGTAGGAAATTGATCACTTCCCAGTGATGCTCTTCCAGTGGTGCACCATCCGCTATAGCCATTGCTGTAGCAAGCTCCGGACGCCATTGGTTTAAATCAGCGAGGTAACCCTCTTCGTCAGTTTCGTAACTTTGGCCATCAACTTCTATTGCCATGATTTTCTCCTGTTAAAGTTTGCTAAGCGCGAATCGTATAGTAATTTACAGCCAAGACTGGACAGAATCGTGAGCTACCGTCAAATCAACGAATCCGTTGTAATCCACTACCTTGACGCCCTCCACAACATTACCTTCACTCAGCCCGCGCGCTTTCAAATCGGGACCAAGCACATAAAATGAGATGTTCGCCATCGCCTCTGCCATAGATTGAGAGTACTTAGTACCTTGCATGGCTGCGATAACTCCATCCTCCATTAGCAAAACAGAACTACCTGCCTTGGCTAATCGAATGCATGATTCGAGCGCATTTCTCTCAAATGGGCTCTTATTAACTGTGTGTAGCATTGACATATTTGAATCCTTTAAAAACTGAACACTACATCTTGCTGATCGATAACCTCAGCAAGTTCTTCACGTGAGACAAGATGAATGGAATCTTTTTCTGCCCAATCATCATCTTCGTCCTCGTAAGTCAGTGCCTGCAGATCCTCCAATGTCAGGCCACGCTCATCGAGTGACTCTTTTTCTATGTAAATCTTCTTGATGTCGTAATCACCTAGCGCTGAATATGTCGGCGAGAAATTTTTCATGCCAATGTCATCGGTACTTTGGGAATTAGTCAGCTGGTAGACACCGTCATCGGCAAACACCAAACTGACATCTTGATCGAATGCAGCAGCAATCAATACGACTTCCAGAGATTCAAGCGCGTAGATGGTTCCGTAGGGTGCTTTACGGTTCATATACATGAATTTTTTGACTACTTGATCGTCATCATTGTCCATTGCTTATTCTCCTCTCTAGTCGCCAAACACGACCAAGCGATCAGCCTGAATACCAGCTTCAATCAGCTGACCCAGACCCGAGATGCGGAAACCTTCGATAACATTATGCGAGGTTTTACCGTTACGTTTAGCTTCATCTTCATCCAGGATACCTCGGCGCTGAGCCGCGGCAACACATAGCACCAGATCAACGCCATGATCTTTAGCAAGTGCCGACCATTGATCAGGGATGTGACGATCATCTTGCGGGGGGACCGCGAGCGAGGTGCCGTTATTGACACCATCGTGATAGAAAAATACCCGAAATACCTCGTGACCTTTATCAATAGCCGCTTTGGTAAACTTGTAAGCAGAGTCAGAAGCCTGATGTGTGTAAGGCCCCTCGTTAACTAATATTCCATATTTCACAGTGATTCCTGCCTCAAGCTTAGAAACGGATATGAGTTGAAGAGTTCAAGCTACGGCGCGCGCCTCTCCAGTTGTCAATATGGAATTTTGTAAATGGCAGCTCAGTAAGCTCGAAAAATCTTGGCCAACCAACACGCTCAACCCAGTCGTTAATACGCTCCCAGTCTCGAGCATCTTCCTTGTAGGCACGCAAAATCCGCTTCACGATCGCGGTGGCTTCCGGCCAGCGTGGTGGATTGTTAGGAATACCCGCTGCTACGAGTTTTTGGAAAGTTGGCTTACCGCGTGCGTTGGAGTGATTACCACCAACCCAAATGGCTAGCTTGGAATGTTCAGCATCATTGATTTGCATAGGCGGACAGGGTGGGAAACATGCACCACAACAAATACATTTCTTCTCGTCCACTTCTAGTGAAGGCTTACCATTGACTTGAGCTGGACGAATCGCAGCCACCGGGCAACGTGCCACAACTGATGGTCGCTCACAAACATTTGATACTAAATCATGATTAATTTTTGGCGGCTTGGTGTGTTGAACGTTGATCGCAATATCACCCTGCCCACCACAGTTGATCTGGCAGCAAGAGGTGGTGATATGCACTCGGTTCGGCATGTTATTTTCACGAAACTCATCAATTAACTCGTCCATCATTGCCTTTACCACACCCGATGCATCAGTCCCTGGGATATCACAATGTAACCAGCCCTGCGTGTGTGAAATCATAGCCACTGAATTTTTAGTGCCACCAACAACAAAACCGTCTGCTTCTAGGGCATCAATCAGTGGTTGTACTTTGGCTTCATCAGAGACCATGTACTCGATGTTCGAACGAATAGTGAAGCGCACGTAACCGTCAGCGTATTTATCACCGATATCGCATAATGTTCGCAGTGTGTAGACATCCAGAATACGCTGGGTGCCGGCACGAACCGTCCAAATTTGGTCGCCATTGTGAGCCACGTGCAAAAGCACGCCAGGACGCGGATGTTCATGATAATCCCACGCACCATAATTCTTACGCATCACTGGGTGCATGTATTGAAAGCCATCTGGACAGCCAGATTCAATCGGGGGTCTGTTTTCTTGTGCCATTATAATCTCCTGATTTTACAGGTTTAAAGCCCTCCCCATTGCTGGGAAAGGCTTTCACAAAGTTAAAAATAATTTTTGCGCGGAAGGTAAGGATTAACTCGCAGCTTTTTCTTCAGCTTTGCGGTTGAACCACTTCTCAGCTTCTTCGTCCCATCCATCCATACGGACGTAAGAGCTTTGGCGAGGATCGTTGACCATATTAGGATCAACATCTATGCCCACACCTTCTAGGAAGTTGACCAGACCAATACGCTCTACCATCTCTCCACAACGTTCGTGCTCTAGACCGTTCTCTGCCCAGAAGTCGATAGTCTCTTCCGCCATCTCGGTTAATTTTTCGTAATCATCCTCAGACTCGAGCTTCATGAAAGGAACCACTACTGTGCCCATCAAATCACCAATCTTGAGGGTACGCTTACCACCAATCAGGATTGTTGCGCCTTTGTCGTCACCAGGTGAGAGCGCCTTGACCATCACATTCATGCAATGCATGCAGCGCACACAATTACGATTATCGACATCCATGGTGTCGTCATCTTTGAGTGACAGCGCCTTGGTCGGACAACGTGTCACCACGTTATCGATGACGTACTCGCGACCCTTGCGTGCGACAAACTTCTTAACCTCTTCCTGATCGACCTTCATGTCATCGCGCCAGGTGCCGATAATGGCAAAGTCAGAACGTTCGATTGAGTTCATGCAGTCATTACCGCAGCCAGAGACCTTGAACTTGAATTTGTATGGCAGGGCTGGGCGATGCACATCATCAGTGAAGTTATTCAATAATGTGCGGTGAATTTTCATTTCGTCGATGTTGGACATTTCACAGCGTGCTGCGCCCACGCATGACATGCCAGTGCGCACACACGGACCAGCACCACCAAGGTCCCAGCCGTATTCGTTGATTTCGTCGAAGAAGTGTTGCGTGTTGTCGGTCGATGTTCCGATGAACATGATGTTGCCAGTTTGACCATGGAAAGTTACCAGACCAGAACCCCATTTTTCCCAACTATCGCCCAACTGACGAAGCATATCTGTGGTGTAGTAGTTGCCTGCAGGTGGCTGCACTCGCAGGGTGTGGAATTCCTTGGACTCAGGGAATGAACTGCCCACTTCAGAAAAGCGTGGAATGATGCCTGAACCGTAACCGAATACACTGACTGTACCACCCTTCCAATACCCTTTACGGGTCTCATAGGAGTGCTCAAGTTGACCCAGCAAATCATTCGCCATGCCGCTAATGCGCTGATCTTCATGTTTGTCACGCAGGCGTTTAATGCCTGATATAAAGCTTGGCCATGGTCCATTTTCTAACTCATCAAGCATTGGCGTATCATGATGCTGGTCAGCCATTTCTATTCTCCTAGTGTCCTAAGTATCCCCAAGCGTGTTTCACCTTGAGTGGGTTAATTTATTCGTTATGCGTTGCTTTTGCTCAACGCTATATTCTACGCTGCAGTCTAGGGTTGAGTCGATAGCAGCAAAATCCTACCTATGGGGGGCGGTGTTATAGGCACATTATCTCAACCGGGATATAGTACTCAATATAATCCAGAGCACAGATGTGCTCGACGCATATAAAACACTGAATAAACAATGCTTTATGATGATTAGGCTGGAACTCTATTCCTGACTAATTTAGTCTGATTAAAATTGCTATTATTAGCTTAATTCGCCAAGCTGTATAGCACCACGAAGACTTACATCCCATCTATGATCGACTTTCAATCAGATTACTCTACATGGCGGGAGAACTGCCTAAATGCCTGGCAGAATTGTACCCCGCTGAACGCGATTAAGCTAAAAAATCCTGACCAGCTTGACAGTGCTGAACTCGAGCAGCTCGCTCACCAATGCCAAACTGCCAATTTCGCAATTTATCAGCTCGAACCGGAATCCAACACCCGCGCAGCGCTGCCTCAGCTGACACGTTATTTTGGCATGACTCGGTGCGAGCAAGATGAAGCTGACCATACGATCACCGAATTACGCAACATACCGATGCAAGGTGATCTCGCCAGCGCCTATATTCCTTACACTGACCATAGACTCAATTGGCACACCGATGGTTATTACAATCCATTCGAACAACATATCCGGTCATTCTTGTTGCATTGTCAACAACCAGCACTCACTGGTGGCGAGAATATGATCCTCAATCATGAACTCATTTATATTGCTCTGCATGATGAGGATCCGGCGCTGACTGCAGCATTAATGCAGGCTGACGCACTCACCATACCGGCTAATGTGCAAGCTGGAATTGAGGTCAGATCTGCCCAGACAGGACCAGTATTTTATCGTGATCCGCACAGTCAGCGCCTGCAGATGCGCTATACCGCAAGAACACGCAGCATTGCATGGAAACAGGATGCGTTGGTCGCTCATGCTGCGCAACGTATCCAGACATTGCTGCAGGATCAAGGCGTTATCCGCCATACATTACAGGCTGGTCAAGGGTTGATTTGTAACAATATACTGCATGGACGCAGCGCATTTACTGATGGGAATATTCCAGACCAGCAACGACTCATGTATCGTGTGCGCAGTTATGATCGATTATTCGATCAGCCGTTAAATAACGATACCTAGCAAACTTATTACAAGCAGATGCTCTCACTCAGCGAAATCCTAATTCAAGAACACGGCATGCAAAGCTTTGAAGAACTGAAAAGTGCTATTCAGCGGCGTGCACAACAAGGTGAAATATTCTTTCAGATGGATGTGCGCCCCCCATTTAAGGATACGCCCGAGGAATGGGAGGATATTTTGGAATCTGTGTTCACTTCCTCACGGCCAGGCTGAAACATGTTCTGGAATGATGCTAATGAGCAAACCCCTGTGTTCGAGGTTCCGGACACAGTGGTTGATGTCAATTTCAAAATCAAATGCGCCCATATCCCGCTCGACCATGCGCATGCCCTATCGCAAGCCATTGTGCAGCGCTTCGCCTGGGTTCGTGAGCATGAACTGGCGGGCATTCACCTCATCCACGGCGCTGAATCTGGCAATGGCTGGTATCGCCCGAGTGACCCGAGTGAGTTGATCTATCCCTCAAAACGCACCCTGTTTACCCTGCGTGTCCCCAAGGAACACATTGAGGATGCCAAGACGCTAGCGGGTGAGACTATCCAGCTACTCGACACCAGCATTGAATTCAATAAACCAACAATTCGTCCGCTATATAAGCTCACGACGCTGTTTTCACGCTATATAATTAGCGCAGCCGATGAGGATGAAACTGCCTTTCTTGAGCGGATGGTCGCCGCCCTCAGCGAGCAAGCGATCCGTCCGCAGAAAATGATGAGTGGTAGAACCACCACACTTAGTTTTCCACAGGGTCCGATTAGTACGCGCAGCTTGATGGTAGATGGTATTGAAGCGGCAGAATCGGTGCGTCTGCAACAACAGGGCATCGGTGATGGGCGCCACTATGGTTGTGGCCTATTTCTACCTCATAAGGGTATTGACGCGGTTGGGGACACACAGGAAAAATAGGCACCTGAAGCAGGTCCTTTAACGACCTGGAAAAATATCAATAATGCTACACAAATTTAAGATTTAATTCGGATCCATGGGAGAAAAATAATATGGCCATTGAAGTCAACGGAGAATCGATAGAGACAACCGCCAGCGGTTTTTTAATTAATATTGAAGATTGGTCAATCGACCTGGCTGAGATCATTGCCAAGGAAGAAGGTGTTGAACTGACTGACAAGCATTGGGATGTGATCAACTATCTGCGCGATGAGTTCATCAATAATGCAGGTAATCAGCCTAATACACGCAATATGGTTAAAGCGATGACCAAAGCATGGGGAGACAAGAGCATTAATGCTAAGACGCTATATGATCTATTCCCTGGCGATCCCAGTAAGCAAGGCGGCCGTATCGGTGGCTTGCCGGAAAGCCGGCGCAAAGGCGGTTATTGAGCATTAGCTGATAGCCATCTCGACAGAGATACAGAAAGCTGGCCATCATTAATCTAATATTAAATACAGTTGATATGCTCTAGAAGCGGCTTAGGAGAAACAGATGAGTTCAAAACAAGACAAAATCAAAAAAATGCTGGAAATGCAGAAAAAATTTATCGCTTTAGATCGTGCCCGCGGTGTCTCTGCAGAAGAATATTTCACCCCTGAAGACGGTGCGGAATTAGAAGGTTATCGCCAAGAATACTCAGAGTTAGCCATGGACGTTGTTGATGATGCTCACGAGGAAAAAGGCTCCCGGCCCTAACCACAGCACGTTGCGTTAGATAAGCTTCCAAGCCCAGTCCATGCTGGGCTTTTTTAATGCTGGGCGATTTATCAGGCGCTAGCAATCACTCCAACGTCGCACTAAATTGACATATGCCCAGTCCACTTGTTTGGTGTGCTCCTCGGCGGGTTGTTTGCGGAGCAATTGCGCGCGCGCAGTACCCAGCTCATACAATAAATGGCGTTGATCGTTATCCTTAATCAAACTTTGAACCCAGGTGACTGCAACTAAACGCTCGCCTCGCGTGACCGGTGTAACAGCATGACGGGTAGTGGCTGGATACAGAATTGCATCGCCTGCTGGCAATTTAATGGTTTGCAGTCCGAACGGCGTTTGTATTTCCAGTTCACCGCCGTCATAGTCCTCAGGCGAGTTAAGAAATACTGTTATGGCCAGATCAGAACGATATCGTGGTTGCTCCCCCATGACAGGATCATCAATATGTTCGCCATAGGCCATACCCACTTGATAACTGGCATAAAATGGACTGGCCACTTTAAGTGGCAGAGCAGCGCGTTGATAGTGCTTGTGCCTGACTAGATTACCCATCACTGTCTGATTCAGTTGCGCTAACAAATCAGTTTGCTGCGCGGAGACTTCTTGATTATTTTTCTGTCCTGCCGCTGCCATCCCGGCACTCAGCTTGCCATCCACAAAATCAGCCTGTGCAAGCAGGCTGTGCACCTGCTCGATATCTCTACTGCCAAGTACGTTTTTTAAGTGAATCAACATATAATTATGGTTTGAGGATTAGGACTGATGCCATGATACTTAAAGTTATCATTGATGAGAAAACAATTTCCATAGAAGTACCAGAGAGCATGCTGACCGAGGCGAGCAGTTTCTTCCGCAAAATGGATGCGGATATGGATGCAGGCTGGCAGATGAGTCGCACCTGGGTTGAACAGCCGAGCGCGTTGCAACGCTGTCAGATTGCCGCGGATCGTATTCTCAGTTCTGTTCATACGGAGAACGAAAAAATGGCTACCTTGATGGCCGCCTACATCCTACAAAGCATGCCTGATGTCGCAGCCGTCGACATCGATACGGAGGGCGATATCAGCCAGACATCTTTCACTCACGCCAACTAATCCAGATAATATTCCATGCGTGTGTGGGGAATATCTAACGTGGTTTGGACAGCGGCGCTAGCCTTAAAGCCATAACGCTGATAAAAAATAACCGCCTCGTCACGCGCATTACACCAACAGTACTGCACTTCGTATTGCTCTGCATGGCATATGAGTTGATCCAAAATGGCACGTCCAACTCCGCGTGCGCGCCAGTCTGACGCAACCGCCACATAGCGAATTTGTGCCGCGACGTCACTATCTTGGTGAATACGCCCGACGCCAATTATGCGACCATTAATCCTTGCCATACAATGTTGCGCCTGATGTTCCAGATCATCTCGTTCAGAGCCTTGCGGGCAGGCTAGGGGTTGACGTAGCTGTTGCCAGCGGAAAAAGTAGTAGTGCTCAAATTCCGCAGCAGTTTGGGGACTGAGTAATTCAAGCTGGCCAGCTTGAGTGCTATCGCTCAAGCAAATACTACCCAAGTCGTGGCAATATATTTGTTGCCTTGCTGCAAGGTGACGCCGCGATGCTCATGGGTCCAGAAAGGCGGAAATAAAATCAATTTGCCTGCCTCGGGTGTGATTTTTAAATTCTGATACAAAAACTCTGTCTCACCACCCCCAGCAGTCACATCATTTAAGTACCATATCGCCACCAGTTGGCGCTGGCTGAACTCATGACTGCCACCATCAATATGCCAATGATAAAATTCCCCCGGTGCTGTGCGTTGTAAGCCATAACCCATGTCTTTAAAAGGGCCTTTAAAATAAGTGAACTGTTGCCGAAATTCTTTGATTGCCGTTCCAAGCGATTTAAACAAGGCACGATCAACATCCTGCCAATGTGGCTTACCACTGACCACTAAATCAGTTGACCGCTTAATACTGTTGTCTTGCGCCACCCTCTGACCGATCCTGCCGGCATACTGATCCTGAGTATTACTCTCAAAACGCTGAATGACAGACGCACAAAATGCAGCGTCCAGTGCCTGTTTTTTTTCAAACACAAAACTATGTTCGGCGACCTCTCGCAGCGTGACTAGTTTATCCATGAGCTTATTTTTACTAATTAAAAACGTGCGCCTTCAATCGCCTTGGTCAATGCCTCTGGCGCGGACGTTTGCATGGCTAACAACGCTTGCGTCAACTGCTGCCAGTGCTGTTGACTGCGCAGCACCCAGGCCGAGAAATATTCCAGACTGGCACCCTCGCACCAAGCCTTATAGGTGGTGACAAATGATGGGCATAAATCTTTTCTCAGCGCAGTCATGTTGCCGGCGAAAAAGTGTAAGGATGCAATATTGTTTGATTCAATCAGCGCCGGCAGTGTTACGCTAGTGTCTGCGTATAAATCCTTTATCGTTCGCAGCATCAACTCGACCCGCGCATCAGTCACTTCAGTGAGGAGCATTTTCCACTCCTCACCTAGCCGGTGACCGGTCTCTATCTCACCCTTTTCATGCAATAAAATACTGTTTAGCTCGACACTCGTCATAGCATCCAGAGCAGCATCAATATCATCATCAAATGGATAGTAAGAGAATGCCTTACTCATGGCATTTTCAATTTTATGCCAACGCCATTCTTGCGCCTTTTCCCATAGCATGCGCCGGATAGACTGCTTCCGTATGAAGATGGTATCGCCTAGAGTCATCGCCGGTGGCGCGGTTAAATCCCGGGCATACTCATCACTACTGATTATGACTTTATGATCTGCATAGTCATGTTGAGCTTCCAACTTGGCTAAGAAAAAATGCGGTACACAATGATTGCCAAGACCACCACTGTAAACCAGACCTAATGGCAGAAGCTTGCTGTTGATCTGTTCAGTCTGAAATGGATCATACTGCTGATCATCGATGTTTAGGGTCTGATAGTCCTGTTGCTCGATGTCCTCCCATAGCGCTTCGCGCTTGGATACCCATTCACCAATTTCTTCCTTGGACAGCATATGAGTCAATGCATAACCATTGTCCCAACGACAAAATTCACGCATTTTCATTAAATAAGTGCAGAGCGTGAAATTAGCCGCGTGCTTGGCGTCAGCAATATTACAGTTATGTTGGACGGATTGATTCAATAACTCGGTAAGCATAATTATATCTGTATAATCGTGATCTTGGACTGACTCAATTATAACAGGACATCAGCATGGCGAGACTGAAAGCCAAGTGGAATCAAAAGAACCGTACACGTACACCTGAACAGATCGCCTCGGCTGTCGGCTTTAATATTTGGCTTTTGACCGCAGAGGCCTGCCTCAATTTAGAAAATGAAGGCTTTGAGACTCATACTCAGTCACAGCGTCTGGATGTAATCAGTGAATTTCTGGCCTTTTCACTTCATCTTGTAGATCGGATGACGTTTGGCGAACTGGAGGAAGAGGAACGTGTACGTTTCATTAATGCCCTGGGCGTCAGCCTAGCCACTACTGTCCATAGCAACCGAGTCGATGCTGAAGGTGCGGGTGAATATCGCACTCAGTTCGTGGCCTTACTCAACACGCGCATGGATGAGTATTCAGAGTGCAGCTATGAGCCAGAATCGGGCCCCGGTTTCAGTCTCAAAAGAATTCTCGGCAACCATGTGATGCACGCTATGGGGGCGAAGGATAATAAATGGATTCCCGATTATGTCATTGATGCAGAGTCACCAAAGATCATTAAGGGTATCAAACGTGTGATGCTTGGCATGGGAGATTCCATGCAACAGGCCGACTATGGCATGCCCGAAATTCCTCATGGGGGAACTTGGGGTGATGGCTAAATGCCTCGCCAGCCTTTTCATGCTGGCGGCTTGGTCATGCACGACATATTCTGAACAACGCCAACCAACGCAGACCACCTGCACCACAGGGTCACTCGAGCAGCTGCACAAATTTTTTTTAGAGCAGGATTATCTGCTGATTGCACAAGGCGTGTCCTCCCAGCAAACAGAGATTTTTTTCATGGTCTCGTCTGATATGGATTATTTTCATATAGTTAATTTAGTCTCGCTTGCGAGCAATCAATGGCAAGCTTGTATCGCGAGTTCTGCGCGGGAAATTGATTATCAACACCTGCCACCCGTGCCCGGTGTGTTAACGCGTATTGATCGTGCTCACACTGTATTCAGTGACGATATCCCCAGTCATCAAAAGTGTCCGCCTGAGAATACAACATGCAGGCCCTGGTCACCTGCAGTGTTGAACTCACCACGCCGCTTGATACTGACAGGGTATGAATATTCTGCCAGCGATGAGCCTGATGGTTATGCTGAGCCGGTGGAGTTGAAAATCGATCAGCATTATATTTATCCAGCACGCGGTGAATTGGCTGAACTGGCCAGAACCAAATACGCACTGCGGATGACCGAGCAACTGCAGGAATCTGATCAGGATGCAGCGTCAGCAAAAAAAGTCTATCGCGAGATGTATTTGAATGTCGATCATCAGCTGGCGTTGATTATATTTTCCGCAGATAACAATCAGAATTGGTTGATCGAAAAAATTGATCGCACAACAGGACTGATCTGGACGCTCAACATGGGCACAGCACTGCAAATGTATCCCTTAAGCTACGATGACTACCTTGATTTCAGCAGCGCACAAAATCAGCAAAATAAATAAATTTTCCTGCTTGCTATTAATTTTTTGTGAAACTTTCGTGAATTTAAGCGAATTTGGGCACTTAATTCCAAAAAGTAAGCCTAATCAGTGCTGGTAGTTGTAGAAAATTGCATGCGCTTGTCTTATGATTCGACCTGCTACAGATTTTTATGAAAGGCAATGATGTTGTTCCCTACGTGTTACCTCCTCGATAAACCTGATTCATTTACTGTATGCAACAATTTTTTTTAAACTATATTAAGGTAAATATATTATGGCTACAGGTAGTGTGAAATGGTTCAACGAATCCAAAGGATTCGGTTTTATATCTCAGGACAATGGTGGTGCTGATGTTTTTGTTCATTACAGTGCAATTCAAGGTGATGGATTTAAAACTCTTAAAGAAGGTCAACCAGTAACATTTGAAGTGGAAGATGGTCCCAAGGGTCCACAAGCAACCAGCGTTGCCGCGGCTTAAAAACCGTGCCAGAGTCTGACCAAGACTCTGGAGTTATTCTCGAGCCCCGCATTCACGCGGGGTTCTTTATTTCAGGCTCATTAGCCCCCACCCTGCTGGAGCAGAACATGAAAAAATTATTTATTGGCAA
>MDTB01005807.1_pt1 | contig 24218 bp, 22 predicted proteins | sample 811161 | NCBI WGS metagenome assembly MDTB01 (sample SAMN05326650, study PRJNA326480) | marine metagenome | isolation source: seawater | place: Mediterranean Sea | collected 2009
GCGGTCAGTACCAAGGGTATGAAGCTGAGCTCGGGCGGTCATCTAATACCGAAACCTTTGTAGCATTGAAGGTGTTTGTCGATAATTGGCGCTGGGCGGGCGTGCCATTTTACATCCGGACGGGCAAAAAACTGGCAGTGCGGGCGAGTGAAATTATTATCACTTTCAAACGCCGTCCTCATGATATTTTTGCCCCAAACGGTGAGAGCCAGAAAGGTGATACACCCAATCGTCTGGTAATTCGCGTGCAGCCACAAGAAGGACTGCGACTGCAACTGACATCTAAAGAGCCCGGCCCAGGCGGCATGAGATTTTTCCCGTCTGAGCTAAATTTGTCATTTGGGGAAACCTTTGACCAGAGGCTTCCTGACGCCTATGAACGGCTGTTGATGGATACAGCAAGAGGCAATCAGACATTATTTATGCGCCTTGATGAAGTGCTTGCGGCGTGGCGGTTTATTGACCCCATCGTCGATATGACAAAAGATATAGCTCCCCAGCTTTATAGAGAAGGGACCATGGGGCCCTCAGATACATTACTGTCTGCTTTAGAGCGTGACTGGATTGACCCTCCTGATGATGTCTGACGAGATCTTTGACGCTTCAAAAATGAGGCGCCTTTCCCTCACAGAGTAGAACGAAAAACGAGTATATTATGCCCGCCCTGACTCCAGATTACTTACTCCATCCAACGATTTCTTCTGTTATTGAGCGTATCCGCGAACGCAGTGCAGGTCCACGTTCCGCCTATCTTGAACAGCTTCAAAAAATGGAGGATGACCCAGATTCTGAACGGGGTTTTGTTTCTTGTTCGAATATTGCCCATGCCGCAGCAGGCGCTGGCTTGGACCAATCTGAAATGCTTGTTGGACAGAAACCGCATATCGGCATTGTGACTGCTTATAATGATATGCTCTCAGCACATCAGCCCTTTGAGCAGTTTCCAAGTGTTTTAAAGGCGGCAGCGCGTCAGGCAGGCGCAACGGCACAGGTGGCTGGCGGTGTGCCGGCGATGTGTGATGGAGTAACCCAAGGCCGTCCTGGGATGGAACTGTCCTTGATGTCACGTGACGTTATCGCGCTTTCAACAGCTGTTGCGCTGAGCCACGGGGTATTTGACGCAGCGCTTTGTCTTGGCGTCTGTGACAAAATTGTTCCGGGGCTTGTTATGGGTGCGCTTAGTTTCGGTCATCTCCCTGTGATATTCGTGCCAGCTGGTCCGATGAGCAGTGGTCTGCCAAATGACGAAAAGGCAGCGATCCGCAAGGCCTTTGCAAAGGGTGAGGTTGCGCGGAGTGATCTGCTAAAAGCAGAGGCATCTGCCTATCATGGTCCCGGCACCTGTACATTTTACGGGACTGCAAATTCAAACCAGATGTTGATGGAGGTTATGGGGTTGCATCTGCCGGGCGCCGCCTTTGTCCATCCCCATAGTGATATTCGTCAGGCGCTGAGTGTGGCCGCCACCCAACAGGCTGTTGCCATCAGCCGGAAATCAGCAGACCCACGCCCGCTTGGGCGGGTGCTTGATGAGCGCAGTTTTGTAAATGCGATTGTCGGACTCCATGCGACAGGAGGGTCAACAAACCATACGCTTCATCTGCCGGCAATGGCAGCTGCTGCAGGCATTCAACTTTTATGGGATGATTTTGCAGACCTATCTGAGGTGGTTCCATTGCTGACTAGGATTTATCCAAACGGCACTGCAGACGTAAACCATTTTCATGCAGCGGGCGGAATGGCGTTTGTTATCCGTGAATTACTCGAAGCTGGATTTCTTGATGCATCAGCGCGCACCGTATGGAACGATAGTCTGGCAGATTACGCCTGTGAGCCGCAGCTAGATAGTGATGGCCTGTCATGGCGGCTAGCGGTGAAGGAAACTCTGGATGCCAAAATTCTGGCGCCTGCGTCTGCACCCCATGCCCATACAGGGGGTTTAAAAATGCTGGATGGAAATATAGGCAGAGCTGTCATCAAGATATCTGCCGTTAGCCCGGACCATCACATTGTAAGCGCGCCTGCTGCAGTTTTTACTAATGAAGCAGATGTAAAAACTGCTTACAAGGATGGGAGGCTCACTCGTGATGTTGTAGTTGTAGTTGCTGGTCAGGGACCTGTTGCCAATGGCATGCCGGAGCTTCATTCATTAACGCCCATGCTCTCTAATTTGCAGGATCAGGGGTTTGCTGTCGCACTGGTAACTGACGGGCGTATGTCAGGGGCATCAGGAAAAGTGCCAGCCGCAATCCATGTGTGTCCAGAAGCAGTGAACGACGGGCCGATTGGTCGGATTAAGGATGGTGACATTATCACTCTTGATGCTGGAGCAGGTGTCTTGAGCGTGAATGCTGACCTGACAGAACGCACTGGTGATGTCTTTTTTTCACCGGCGCATCAAGTCGGTTTTGGTCGTCAGTTATTTGCCAGCATGAGGGCGCAGGCTAATTCTGCCGAAGCAGGTGGCGGCATAAATATAATTAAGGAGTTATTATGAATATTGATGAAATTCTGAGCCTCGGTTCGGTTATGCCAGTGATTGTTATTAAAGATGCAGACTACGCAATCCCGCTGGTCGATGCACTTTTAGCAGGCGGCACAGGCACAATAGAGATTACCCTGCGGACAGAGGCTGCTCTAGAAGCTATTCGGGTCATTCGCGGTGAGCGCCCAGAAATGATTGTTGGTGCCGGTACAATTATAACGGCAGCTCTAGCGCGTGATGCTGTATCTGCGGGTGCCCAGTTTGGGGTCAGCCCTGGTGCGACTCATGCAGTCATTGATAGCTGTAATGATGCGGGATTATCCTTATTACCTGGAGCGGCAAGCGTATCTGAGATAATGGCACTTGCCGACTGTGGCTTTCAGCACATAAAGTTTTTTCCCGCAACAGCCGCGGGCGGCCTGCCATTTCTGAAATCTCTTATCAGTCCGTTTCCAACTCTGCGTTTTTGTCCAACAGGCGGTATTACCGAGACAACAGCACCAGACTGGTTGGGTCTTGAAAATGTCCCCTGTGTTGGGGGTAGCTGGATTGCGTCTGCACATAGTATAAATGCGGGCGATTTTGCGGGCATTAAGGCACGTGCCTCCGCAGCTAGCCAGCTTGTAGGCAGGGGGTCGGAATAGGATTTGGTTGTGAAGACTGCACAAGCACCATGGCAGAAATTAGGGTATAAGTTGAAACTAGGCTTGCGGTCTTGCACCGAAGAGGATTGGCTTCCTTTGGAGGACCCCTTCGGTGACGATATGGCGCGTTCCCTTCAAATTAGGCTAAAGACCACATTATCCGAAAAACAGTATGAAGATGTATTTTCTGCATTGTCTGCAACTGAGAGTGCGTCAGCAGAGGTGCTGGCAATGATATGTTCATATCTTCAGACCTTTCATTCATCACGATCTATTCGGCCAGACAAACATCTTCACCCTCTGGATGCGGCAGCACGCCTTATTCCAGAAGACTTGCTGGTCCTAGCCCCACGGCCTGTTGATAGTGATGAACGGAAAAGGAATAGTGAATGGCATCTTGTTGCTGCCTCTGTTTGTTTTCCGGCACATTGGGTGCTCGCAGAAAAGATGAACCGGCCGCTGTCTAATATTCATGCGCCCGTGCCCCATTATAAAGAAAGACTTGAAGCACCGCTGGACCGTTTTTTCACCTATATGGAGGTGGGGGTTATAAGCACCAGGATGAATTGGTCTCTGCAGTTTGGCAATACATTATTCGCGCCTCATCGCGAGGCACGCCTGCCAGCTCAAGGACAGGAAGCAATACAACAGATTTTTGTTCGAATGGAGCGTCAGACATTGCGCAAACTTCCTCAAACAGGTCATATATTATTCACTATTCGAACATCACTCGTTCCGGTGATGGCTTGGAAAAACACACCTCACGCCATTGCCGATCTGGTGACAATGATGGATGAAATGTCACCGGCAACGCGCGCCTATAAAGGTGTTGATTTATATCAGGACACATTACGCCAGCAGATAAATACGGCGACCTAGTCAGATGAAGAAAAAATCTGACATACTAAAAATATAAACCTTGGGTTTTGATGCCACATTACATGAGCATCAAGACAGATAAAGAGCGAAACAGACCATGGCTTCACAGCAGACTGTCGCCGCATTGCAAGCACTTCTTCACACCTCTGCCACGCAGATGCAGAAAACCCATTTGCGCGACCTGCTCGATGGTCCTCGGGGCGATTTTATTTTCAGTCTGAACGATTTGAGTGTTGATGCCACCCGTCAGCCTGTAACAGCTGATATAATGGGCAACCTTTGCAGATTAGCCGATTATATGGGGCTTAAGGCCTTTCAGCACCAGATGGTAGCCGGAGATAAGCTCAATGTAAGTGAAGACAGGCCGGTTCTTCATTGTACTTTACGCGCACCATCACGCCTGCTAACCGAAGAATGGAAAAAGCTGTCTAGCTATGCTGAAGCGGTCCGCGCCAATCGTCAGATAAACTACATTGTCAACCTAGGCATTGGTGGTTCTGATTTAGGGGGAGCGATGGTGGTAAAAGCACTGGCGCAAGAGTATGATGGTCCTGAGGTTCACTTTGCCGGCAATATTGATCCTGCTGCCCTTGGAGATGTGCTGACCCGCTGTGCGCCTGAGCAAACGCTTATCATCATTACATCAAAGAGCTTCACCACAGCTGAGACATTGATGAATGCGTCCCTTGCGCGCGACTGGCTCGAACGGGCCGGCGTAAATGCTGATAAATGCTTTGCCGCAGTGACGGCTGCACCAGAAAAAGCAATTAAATATGGGATTAATGAAGAGTTTATTTTTGGCTTTTCCAATGGGATTGGTGGACGTTATTCTGTTTGGTCCGCAGTTGGATTGCCGGTGATGATAGCAATTGGCGCTGATAAATTCAGTGCGTTTCTTGCAGGAGCCTATGAACTTGACCAGCATGCGTTAGAGGCTTCGTTCGAAAAAAATCTTCCTGTTATCATGGGGCTTTTGCGCTTCTGGCACAGACGTTACCTCGGCAGGCCTAGTTATGCTATCATCCCCTATTCGGAACGGTTGTCACGTCTGCCTGCATGGGCACAACAGCTAGAGATGGAAAGTAATGGCAAGCGTGTCACCCGCTATAATGACGCTCTAGAAGACCCAGCCGCACCCTTAATATGGGGAGAGGCTGGTACGAATGCCCAGCATAGTTTCTTTCAGTTTTTGCATCAGGGCATGGATGAAATCCCGCTTGATATTTTAGTGCCGCTTCGACCTGTCGACAATGCAGATAATCCTCTCTGGAAAGCGCATCATATGACATTGGTAGCCAATGCAGTTGCGCAGGCTGAATCGCTTGCGTTCGGGACGGATAATCCAGAACAGCCGCATAAACATTTTCCAGGAAATCGACCAAGCCTCGTGATTGCCTGGGACAGCATGACGCCTCATGCCCTCGGGCGTTTGCTGGCGCTTTATGAGCATGTCACGATTGTGAGTGGATTTCTTTTTGGCGTGAATAGCTTTGATCAATGGGGTGTCGAGCTTGGAAAAACCCGCGCGATTGCACTTGAAGATGCTCTGAAAACAGGTGGCCCGTTTAGTGGGTTCAGTCCGGCAGCTATTCAGCTGATAAAGCGTGCTCGCGATATTATCGGTTAGTCTTCTGTCAGTCGCAGGCCAATACAGCCCTGCGGGTCATTTCTCGCACAAGATGGGCACGATAATCTGAGCCAGCATGAATATCACTTAATAGCATATCTTCATCAGTTGTAACATCGTCAACAGCGTTGGCAGAAAAAGTTGTTCTTAGAGCTGTTTCCATACCCTCATGACGAAACACACCATCTTCACCAGCCCCTGTAATGGCAACCCGGACATCCTGTCCTGTGACGGCAACAAATACGCCAACCATAGCATAGCGCGATGCGGGGTTGGGGAATTTCACATAAGCAGCTTTTTCCGGTTTTGTAAAACTAACAGCGGTTATGATTTCTGTTTCTTGCAAATCAGTTTCAAACATACCAACAAAAAATGTGTTAGCAGGAATGTCGCGTTTGGATGTATGGATTGTTGCTTCCAGCCCAATCAATGCCGCAGGGTAGCAGGCAGATGGGTCATTATTGGCAATCGAACCCCCGATTGTGCCACAATTTCGCACCTGCCTATCTCCAATTCCTCCAGCAAGAGAGGCAAGGGCAGGGATCATTTTAATCACAAGCTCTGATGTTTCAACATCCCTATGCCGACTCATTGCGCCAATTTTGAGATGTGTTCCCGTATCTTCGATGAAGGAAAGGTTTGTATGGGCAAGGTCAATAAGCATATCGGTTTGAGCAAGCCGTTGTTTCAGGGTTGGGATCAGTGTCATTCCGCCTGCTAGTACCGTGGCGTTGTCTACTGTTTCAAGTGTCGCACAAGCCTCGTCAACCGACTGTGCCTTAAAATATCGAGTTGCATACATTTAAAAAGCCTTTCCATCTTCCCAGGAACTATCTGGCGAGACCTATCTGGGCGTTATGCCTTTCGCATTTCCTGTGCGCCGGCCTGAACAGCCTTCACGATATTATGATAGCCGGTACAACGGCAGATGTTGCCTTCCAGACCATCCCGAATTTCTTTTTCAGTCAGTGCATCCTTATTTTCAACAAGCTCGATAGCACTCATGACCATGCCGGGTGTGCAAAAACCGCATTGAAGGCCATGATGATCATGGAAGGCCTTTTGCATAGGGTGGAGTGTATCTCCGTCGGCAATTCCTTCGATGGTCGTAATCGCTCTGCCATCTGCCTGCGCAGCAAGCATTGTACAGGCTTTGACTGTTGACCCGTCGACATGAATAACACATGCACCGCACTGACTGGTATCACAGCCGACATGGGTTCCTGTAAGCGCAAGTATTTCGCGCAAATATGTAACAAGAAGCATGTTGTCATTAACATCACCTGAGACCACCTTGCCATTCACTGTCATTGAAAGCTGTGTCATTTTCTGCTCACCGAAATTGGGGTTATCATAATGGTCAATATAGTTAGATAGTTGAGTGGTCTTTAAACGTGTCACAATTCTGAGTAGCTCAGACTTCTGACTTTTGCATAGTTATTAGACTTTGTATTATACCCGAAGCGAACCAGTATGAGAAATAGAAAACAATGGTTCTTTGAGGAGTTTTTCATCCGATACTCTGAAACCGTGTTATATTTTTTAGATGAAATACCAATGGTGAAGTGAACTCAGACGCAAAAGGACTATGTTTCATTCATGGCAATACAGGCAGATAGTCAACAAGGCGATGAAATGCTCCCCCAGCTTGGCATTGACTGGATCGAGGCGGGTCATCAGCTAGCAGTGGTGTTTGTGGTAGCCACATGGGGGTCATCACCGCGTCCCGTTGGGAGCATTATGCTGGTTCGTGATGATATGCGTATCGAAGGGTCGGTGTCTGGTGGCTGTATCGAAGGTGCGGTTATAGAGGCGTCTCTTGACGCAATGCAAAGCGGAATTGGTCAGCATCTGAATTTTGGCGTCGCTGATGAAACAGCATGGGATGTTGGACTATCTTGTGGGGGCAGTATTGATGTACTGATTACACCAGTTTCTGAGTCCGGAATGCCAGCGCCACTCCTGAAGAGTATGGCAGAGGCTGTAACGTCAAGGCAGCTCCTTCAACTTTCTGTTTCGCTTACGTCTGCTTCTGTCATAATAAATGAGGTGCCCACTGTCGTACAATCCGGGCTTGATGCAATGAGTACGACCTATATCCACCTTCAGGAACCCCGGCTTCAGCTTATTGTTATTGGTGCCGTGCATATTGCACAACATTTGGCGCCAATGGCACAAAGTTGCGGGTTTGATGTCACAGTGATCGATCCGCGTGGTGTGTTTGCCAACCTTGAACGTTTTGTCGGTGTTGATATTAAGGAGTGCTGGCCATCAGATATATTGCCTCAAATGATTCTTGATAATCGAACTGCCTTTGTGACTCTTACACATGATCCCAAGATTGATGATGATGCCCTGCTAATAGCCCTTCGCAATCCTGTCTTTTATCTGTCCTGCCTTGGAAGCCGGAAAACCCATGAAAAGCGATATTGCCGTCTGAAAGAGCATTTCTCAGGCGATATGCTTCAGAAAATCTGCGCGCCAGCCGGACTTAATATTGGTGGGCGCAGCCCAGCTGAAATTGCCGTATCCATTATGGCAGAAATGATTGCTGCATGGCGCGCTCCCAAAAGAGATGCATCATGAAATTTGGTCCTCGCCCTCTAGGTGACTGTTGCGGTCATATTTTGGCTCATAGCATCAAAACAGGCCGCCGGAGGTTGGCAAAGGGGACACGGCTCACAGATTCGGATATCGCCGGTTTATCACAGGACGGCATAGATGAGCTGGTCATTGCAGAAGCCGAAGCAGGTGATATCCACGAAGATGACGCTGTTGACAGGCTGGCAAAAATGCTTGCACCACGCGGCGTTAGCCTAAGTGTGGCTGCAACAGGGCGTGTTAATATAAAAGTTGAAAAGACATCGCTTGTTCATCTGTTCAGCGAGCGTCTTCTCACCTTCAATCTTATTGATGAAGGGCTGACATGTGCGACGGTTCAGCATCACCAGTTGCTGAGTTCAGGGCAAATGGTTGCGACTTTAAAAATCATTCCCTTTTTCCTTTCGGTGAAAGCTGTTGAGGCAGCAGAGGCCGTGCTGGCGGAAGGCGCGCTGTTTGCCTGTCACCCTCTTGAAGGGTGTAATGTTGGCCTTATTCAGACTGTGTCGCCTGCCCTTAAACCATCTGTGCGCAAAACAACTCATCAGGTGACAGATGAACGGTTATCAGCGCTGGGATGTTCGTTAGTATCATCAAAAGAATGTGAGCATGATAGTGCCGCACTCGCTGGAGAAATCAAGAGGATGAGAGCTGACGGTATTGCGCTCATTCTTATCTGTGGCGCATCGGCTATAAGCGATAGACGCGATGTTGTCCCACAGGCTACAACAAAAGCTGGCGGGCATATTGACCAGCTTGGTCTTGCCGTCGACCCTGGCAATCTTACGATGGTTGCCAGTATTGATGATACAATGGTAATCGGGATGCCGGGATGCGCCCGCTCATCACGTTTGAACGGCCTTGACTGGATTCTTCATCTTTATCTTGCAGGTCTTCCCATTGATCGTATTGCACTAGCGTCAATGGCTGCTGGAGGATTGCTGATGGAAATAGCCTCCCGTCCCTTACCGCGCGAGCTTGCTCCTGAAACAGTATCTGTCAGCAGAAAATCAACAAAATATTCTGCCAAAGCCTCTCGTCTGGTGGGCATTATCCTAGCAGCGGGCCAGTCACGCAGAATGGGAAATGAAAATAAGTTATTGATGATATTTGATGGTCAACCTCTCATTCGCAACGCAGCCAACACACTTATGACTGCGGGCTGCGAAGAAATTATTGTTGTTACAGGACATGAAGATAAATCTGTAAAAGCGGCACTATCAGAACTTGAACTCACTTTTGTTTTTGCGAAGGATTATGGGAAAGGGCAGGGTCATTCTCTTGCCGCTGGAGTTTCTGCTCTACCGAAAGGCGCAACTGACATGCTTGTCATGCTAGGCGATATGCCGCTGGTTTCTGCCGAGCTTGTATCTGGTCTTATTGCCCACCATTATATGCAGCCTGACCATGAAGGTATTGTCAGCTTGCCTGTTTTCGGTGGAAAGCGAGGACATCCTGTGATTTGGGGGAAACAGTTTTTTGATGAATTATCGGTCCTCACAGGTGATATTGGCGGTCGTCAATTGCTCGGGGATTATGCAAACGCTATCCGACCCTTTTATTGGGATCGGCCCGAGATGTTTTTGGATGCAGATACAAAAGAGGCTTTTGACAAGATGAAAATAAAATTGAAGGCGCAAAATATATCAGACAGCTAGACGCTGTCTTCCGGAAAGTAACAGTTTCGGTTCTTGGCTGATTGGAGTACGTCAATAAATGGTTTCCTCAAGTGCCACAATGCGCATTTTATCGACAGCCATTTTCCTAACCTTGTTGTGTTTTCAACAAATAGCATGGGTTGTTTTGTAATCTCTAACGCGTGCTAAAAGGAATTAGTATCTCTTGTCAGCAGACTTATTTTCAGCTCAGAATAACGGCAAAAAAGGAGGACAGGTGATGAGCAGTGATTTATGGGAAGTTTATGCACTGAAATACTCTGAGCGTAATGGCAGAACCCGCGCAGACAGCTTTATTTTTGATGATGACCACGCTAGTCCTCATGCGATGGATTACTTTATCTGGGTACTTCGGTCGGGTGACCAGACGATACTTGTTGATACCGGATATGATGAGAACGAAGCAGTCGCCAGAGGGCGACCAATTTTGCGTAAGCCGCAAGCTGCTTTGGGCGCGCTAGGTTTGAGGCCAGAGGCAATCGACAGGCTGATCATCACCCATCTGCACTATGACCATGCTGGCTCATTGCAAGATTTTCCCAATGCACGCTTCTACCTTCAGCCAGCAGAAATGGCATTTGCAACGGGGCCATGTATGTGTGAAAGCGTGTTAAAAATGCCCTATACAGCTGACCATATTTGTCAGGTTGTTCAGGCGCTCTATTCAGGACGTGTTGTTTTTACCGATGTCGAAACCGAGGTTGCACCCGGGGTGAGCGTGCATCAGATTGGTGGTCATGCGAGAGGTTTGCAGGCGGTGCGGGTAAAAACACAGTCTGGTTGGATGGTGCTGGCATCAGATGCAACTCATTATTATGAGAACTTCCTGAAGCGGAAGCCATTTCCTATTGTGGTTGATTTAGAAGCCATGATGTGCGGTTTTGACACTATCAAGACCCTTGCCACATCGACTGAGCTTGTAGTGCCGGGCCATGACCCGCTTGTCACTGAATTATTTGCCCCCGAAGGAAATAGTGGATTTGTATGGCGTTTAGATAAAGGCCTGGTAAAACCGTTCCCTGCTTTTTAAATCATACCTCGTTCTGTAAGAACCTTGCGCGCCACACGCTGACATTCTAGTGCTTGCGGGACTCCGCAGTAAATACCTATGACATGAACAATGGCACGAATTTCTTCCATAGTGCACCCATTTGTGATCGCACCATTGCAGTGAAGTTCCCATTCATTCATTTTGCCGAGTGCGCCAATCATTGAGAGATTCATCATGGATCGGGTCTTTGCATCAATTGCTTCATCACCCCACCCAAAGCCCCAACACCAAGCGGTCATTGCTTCCTGAAATGGCTTGTTAAAGGCATCTGCATTATCCATGGTCATATCGACATAGTCAGCGCCAAGCGTTTTGCGACGCTTTTGGAGACCTTTTTCAAACACTGTGTTATCCATCAAAATTTTCCGTTGCTGCCTGGGATGCTAGTCTGGTGTTCATACTTGCATATTTTATGAGAATGAAGCAGGAGAAAAAAGTGCGCTGAAAAAGGGGTGTTAGTTGTCGCGGTGCTGGTCTTCAACGTTATCAAGAGCTCCTGTTTCTCCCGTCTCAATATAAATTATTGATTCCGCGATGTTTTTAGCATGGTCGCCCACACGCTCAAGATAGCGAGACACAAAGAGCAATTGGGTCAATGTTTCGATATCATCGGAGGTTTCACGCATTTTTGATATTAAAATTTTTGTAAATTTCTTATGTAGGCGGTCTAAATCCTTGTCCGCTTTAAGAACAGAGTGGGCCCGTTCACTGTCTTGTTCGATATAGGCAGACATAACATTGCCGAGGTTTGTCGCAGCGAGATGAGATATTTTTTCAAGTTCAGCTCGAAATTCATACTTGATAAATAGCTCATTTTTCTTGCCAATTTTAGCAATATTTTTTGAAAGGTCGCCGACACGCTCTAAATTGGCGGCAATTTGGATAGCTCCAATCACACTCCGAAGGTCATTTGCCATTGGCGCGCGTAACGCAAGTATGGAGCTTGCCTGTTCACGAATCTCATATTCCACTTGATTGATGTTCTTGTCGAATATAACCACATCTCGTGCTGTTTGGATGTCCGAACTTATGACAGCAATTACAGCACGCTCGCACATAGATATGGCATCATTTCCCATTCGGGTCACTAAAGCCTTCAATTCATCAAGTACAGTGTCGTAAGAGCTAACTATATGTTCAGTCATATGGGTTTTTTCTCTCTTAAATCTATCCGAAGCGGCCAGTAATGTAATTCTGTGTCAGTTCATGCTCGGGGTTTGTAAACAATTCTTTCGTGGCTCCGACCTCAACAAGCCTTCCAAGGTGGAAATAAGCCGTCCTGTGAGATACTCGGGCAGCCTGCTGCATTGAGTGAGTTACTATTATAATAGTATACCGCTCAGATAATTCTTCAATGAGTTCTTCGATTTTTGCTGTTGCAATTGGGTCGAGGGCAGAGCAGGGCTCATCCATAAGAATGATTTCCGGACTAACAGCGATTGTACGCGCTATACACAAACGTTGCTGCTGCCCACCTGACAGTCCTGTACCAGGCTGGTCTAGTCGGTCTTTTACCTCATCCCACAAGCCCGCCTTGCGCAACGCTTCCTCTACCTGATTTTCAAGATGTGACCTGCTCTCTGCGAGGCCGTGTATTTTAGGTCCATAGGCAACATTATCAAAAATCGACTTGGGAAATGGATTTGGTTTCTGGAACACCATTCCTACACGTGCTCGCAAAGTGACAACGTCGATATTAGGGTCATAGATATTCTGGTTATCTAGAAAAATTTCACCGGAAACTGAGCAAATAGAGATTGTGTCATTCATCCGGTTTAGGCATCGCAGGAACGTAGATTTTCCGCACCCTGACGGTCCGATGAAGGCTGTAACTTTTCGAGCTTCAATATCAAGACTGAGGTCGTCAATTGCCCTCTTTTCTGCATAATGGACATAAACATTGTTGCAAATGATACGAGCATCATCCACGCGTATGTCGCCGACTGTATGTGCTGGCTTTTCAATGTCATCTAAATCAGTCAACGATAAATCTCCCTTAGGAACCTTTTTTAATTCCTGTTTAGAGCACGCTACCAGCGGCGCTCAAGTTTTTTTCGTAACCAAACTGCAAAGCTGTTCATAATCACAAGAAAGGTCAATAAAACCATTATGGCAGAACTTGTTTTTTGGATGAACATACGCTCTGCAAAATCTGCCCACATAAATATCTGAACAGGCAAAACCGTGCCAGGCTCTGTAATAGAACCCGGAATATCAACTATAAATGCGACCATGCCGATCATTAGCAATGGCGCTGTTTCGCCAAGCGCTTGCGCCATGCCGATAATTGTTCCCGTCAACATTCCTGGAAGAGCTAGCGGTAACACGTGATGAAAGGTTGTCTGCATTTTCGATGCGCCAACGCCAAGTGCGCCATCGCGAATGCTTGGTGGTACAGCGCGAATAGCTGCACGTGATGAGATAATGATAGTTGGCAATGTCATTAATGCGAGAACCAAGCCCCCTATAAGCGGAATGGAGCGCGGCATGCCGAAAATATTGATAAAGATAGCAAGACCTAAAATACCAAATACAACGGAGGGAACTGCCGCAAGATTATTAATATTAATCTCAATGATTTCGGTCAGCCGGTTCTTGGGCGCAAATTCCTCAAGATAGAGAGCGCTTGCAATCCCAACCGGGAAAGCGATTGAAAGACAGACTGCCAAAGTCAGAATTGAGCCAATAAACGCGCCCTTAATACCGGCCATTTCAGCGTTGCGAGAAGCGCTCCCGAAGAATAAATAATCACTCACTTGATAACTAATGAGGCCCTTATCCTGAAGTAATTCAATATAAGTAATTGCTTTGTCTGAAATGCGGCGGTCACTTTCCGGTGTTTCGCGAGTAATGAAACCACGCAGGAAACTGTCAACATCATCGTCAAGGGCAAATGTCAATTTCTGACGGGTATTCAGCTTGTCTGGGTTTGTGCGGACAAAATCACGTAGCCGCTCGTCGGAGCCAAGCGAAATTAGCTTTCCCGCCACCTTTTTATTGGAACGTCCCGACACGTCTAAAGTGGAAAACAAAGCTTGCCGGACAAGGCCCCGCGCGTCGCCATCAAAAAGAGATTGGTCTGAAATATCGCCAGCCGGGTCAAGACGCTCCCTGTCAAGCTCAACCTCAAGCGTGACATAATACTGGAAGAATCCGGGAATGCCCTTCGAGAGAATTGTGATAAAAAGAGTTGCAAGAAAACACATTGACAGCGCAATCGCGCCAATGCCCCACATGCGAAAGCGGGCCTCGCGTTTGCGGCGTAGCGATATAGATGCATGCACCTTATCAGATGCATCTTTAGGTGATAGAATGGCACTTTGTGGAGGTTGATTCGGAATATCAGTCATATTGCTCTCTATATTTTTTTACAATCTGAAGAGCTATGAAATTCAAACCTAGGGTAATAACAACCAGGGTTAGAGCTAGTGCGAAGGCAGACAGCGTTTTTGCTGACTCAAATTCCTGGTCGCCAACTAGGATTGTTACTATCTGAGCCGTTACTGTTGTAACAGCGTCAAGCGGGTTGGCAGACAGATTTGCAGCCAGTCCAGCCGCCATCACAACAATCATCGTCTCTCCAACCGCCCGCGATACCGCGAGGAGGATACTCGCGACAATCCCCGGAAGAGCTGCTGGTAAAACAACCTGTTTGGTCATCTCGCTTCGGGTAGAGCCAAGGCCAAGGGCGGCGTCACGAAGAGATTGCGGCACGGCATTAATCACATCATCAGACAGAGACGAAACGAAGGGGATTATCATAATACCCATAACAAGTCCCGCAGCCAGAGCCGACTCAGAGGCGACCGAAAGGCCTATTGACTCTCCAGACACTCTCACAAAGGGAGCTACAGTTAAGGCGGCAAAAAACCCATACACAACAGTTGGGATGCCTGCCAATATTTCCATTAGAGGCTTTACTATTGCGCGCACTCTTGGCGTTGCATATTCGGCCAAGTAAATCGCCGACATTAGTCCAACAGGAACAGATACTGACAGCGCAATCGCTGAAATCAAAAACGTGCCGGCAAAAAGAGGAACTGAACCATATGTTGCTAACCCTTCCTGACCGGACCCCGCCCTCTCAGCGCCTTCAAATTGGGGGTTCCATGTTAGGCCAAGAAGAAATTCGGCGGGCGAAATAAGGGCGAAAAACCGAAGAGATTCAAAAATGACAGAGAATATAATGCCAATCGTCGTTAGAATGGCAAGGCCGGAGCAGAGCATCATCAGCACTAAAATGACCTGCTCAACTGAATTGCGGGAGCGAAATCCCGGGTTGATCTTTATAAACGCAAAAGAGCCAAGCAATAAGCTTGTCGCGATAGCAAGAATAGCTGTGATATCTCTAGCGCGTTCGGACCAGAGCGACCATTTCTCTGCAGCGGCAAGTAGCCAGTCTTCGGGCGAACCGAAGACAACGCCGTCGGCAATATTCTCAATCTGTGTGAGAATAATCCTTTTCTCAAATTCGGCACCAGCGAGAATATTAGGGGGTATGCGAGACTCAATCATTGAGGAAAGTACAATCCCGTCAGCCGTCTGCATCAATGCCACAATGAAAACAGAGGGTATTGTTGCCAAGAAAAATGGATAGAGGCCGTAATAATGGACTAGAGAGTGCGGACGCTTTTTCGCCGCAGTTGATTGATTAATAACCCTGTAACGACCTAGGAAATAAAATAAAAGTCCGATTAAACCGATAATGAAAAAAAGTATGCGGTCATCCATTTACGGCCCTCAGAAACAAAAGAAAAAGAAAAGGTGCCCGATAGCACCTTTCCCACTTAGTACTATGCTTAAATTATTGAAGCATGTCTGCAGTTAATTTTGGAAGATCTGTCATAGCAGCCTTAAAAGAAGCACGCTCTTCAGCCGACATAGGAATCATCCCTGCATCTGAAAGAACACCATCTTCACCCCAATGCTTCAGCCATTCAGCCATGTATTTATCCATGCCTTTAATAACATCTACATGCGCGTGTTTTACATAGAAGTAAAGCGCTCTTGAGGCTTTGTAATCACCGGAGCCAATAGCATCGAAAGTTGGAGCTACACCGTCAAGGACTGCACCATGAAGTTTATCAGAATTTTGGTCTAAGTAAGAGAAACCGAAAATGCCAAAAGAGTCTGGGTCCTCAAGAAGTTTTTGAACAATTAAGTTGTCCTGCTCACCTGCTTCAATATATGCTCCGTCTGTGCGCATGGCGCGGCACTTCTTGCCCTTTTTATCGTCCCGGGCTGCCGATGCAGCCTTTGCAATCGGGTCTTTGCCGCAATATGACTTCTGGTTAATCATCTCTGCGAATGAGGCGCGCGTGCCAGAGGTTGTTGGCGGGCCATAAACTCGTATTTCCAGGTCTGGGTAAGAGGCGTCAATATCTGACCATTTCTTATATGGATTGGGAATCCATGTACCGTCTTCCTTTGGAATTTCAGCAGTTAACGCCATTCCCAGATGGGCTCTTGAAATTTCAAGCTGGCCAGACTTTTTGGAGTTAGCAACAACAATGCCGTCATATCCAACTTTGATTTCAGTGAGGTCAATGCCGTTTTTATCGCAATAAGCGAGTTCTTTTGCTTTCATGCGGGAAGATGCATTACCAAAATCAATAAATTCAGTCCCAATGCCATCACACACACCTTTTTTTCCGACAGATGAACCACCCGATTCGACAACTGGAGTCTTGAAGCGTGGATCTTTTCCCATTGCTTCAGCAACCATGGTTGCGAATGGAAGGACTGTGGATGAACCAGCTATACTGACATAGTCACGTGCGTGAGTGGCTGAAGTTACAAATGATGCGGCGATGATTGGCGCCAAAAAAGCAGTAAAACGCATGAGATACTCTCCGTAAGTTTTGATACGATTATTTAATCAACCAAATCTTACGCTTGAATTTTTCCAATTTTATTACCGTTATAAGACAGATTTATTACAGACCAAAATCTAGGGATTTCATCATCTCAGAAAAAAAAGAGCTGATGTAATTAAAAAAAGAATTTATCGAGGGAACGCGTCACATATAAAAAAAGAGTGTTTCTTCAAAAATGCGGTTGAACACTCGCTACCCTCAAAAAAGTTCCGAATCATATTTTTCTTTGAGCTCTTCTGAGGCCTCTGCGAGATTCATCATAGTTTCCCGAAAGATAATAACTATCCTATGAAGGAAATCCGATTCTACGCCATGCATCATAAAGGCATATTGCCACAGCATTTGACAAATTGAGTGAACGCGCCCCGTCATTCATTGGCAGATATAATGTTTCATTGCTGGTAAATTGTTCAGTGATTTCGTTCGGAAGACCGGATGTTTCAGACCCAAAAAGGAGCGCGTCGTGATGCCGAATAGGCGCGGTATCATAGCGGGCTGTTCCAAATTTTGTTATAGCCCAGAGACGTGCTTGCGGGGCGAATATCCGATAGCTCTGAAGGTCGGGCCACTGCCTCACGTCCGCTAATTCACGATAATCGAGACCCGCACGGCGACAGGATTTTTCATCCAAACGAAAACCGAGTGGTTGGATAAGGTGGAGCCGCGCCCCTGAATTAGCACAGAGACGAATAATATTGCCTGTATTTGGCGGAATTTGCGGCTGATATAAGATAATATCGATCATCACATGATACTGTTGCCAGAAAATTATTTTGCTGCCAAGAGATTATATGGTCACATTTTAAGCCTCTCCCTGTGCTCGATTTTGCAATTCACTTGATATCATGCATCTAATATTGAATTCGGTGATTTGCTCCTCTGTTTCTGATAGGATCAGAGTATGATAAAAGCTGATCAGATACATTCATCGATGGACAGATTGATATTAGTAGGAGGTGGGTCATTCAATCTGGATGACCTGACCCGCTATGCCGATACCGGGCCTGTTATCGCTGTAGATGGCGGGCTAGGGGCCTGTCTTCGGGCCGGTATCAAGCCAATAGCTGTTATCGGTGATATGGATTCAGTTCGTAAAGAGGATATTGCGTCGTTTGGTTCTGCGGCGCCTGTTCAAAAGCTCGATGAGCAGGACAGTACCGACTTTGAAAAAGCACTTAATCTTATAGACACCCCTTTTTGTCTAGGATTTGGATTTATGGGGCGCCGGTTTGACCACGCTCTTGCCGCTCTTAGTGTTTTGGCACGGATGTCATCTAAGAGGCCCGCGCTAAGCATTGTCCTTGCAGGCCGGCATGATGCGCTGACAGTCACACAACGTGCTATAAATACAGCTTTTCCGGCAGGAACCCGTTATTCCGTGTGGCCTCTTGGAAAGGTAACTTTCGAGCGATCTGAAGGGCTTGTCTGGCCGCTAGAGGGACTTACCCTTTTACCAGAAGGCCAAGGTAGCACTTCGAATTGCACGTCATCAGATGTTCAATCTCTCCATCCGGCAACAGATAATTCAGGATCATTTGCACTTATTGTGCCGATTAATTGTCTTCAGAGTCTAATCGAAGCAGCCTCAAGCTCGCCATAGGTCCGTTTGCGCAAAAAGTCTGTAACATCATTGCGATTGGCGAAGGCATTCAACTCTGAGGCGAGGATAGGCTGGCGCAGGGTAACTTGGATATTTTTGTCCATCTGCTTGCATATCTCGCGGAACATGAGTGAATAGCCAAGTGTGATACTTACCCGCCGTGCGATCTGATAAACAATGGAATTACGTCCATGGAAATAGAAGGGCAGAGTTGTTGTATCTTTCATTGTTGCCAGCCGTGCTGCAAAGGACTTCCATTCTGTATCAAATGCTTTCCCAACAAAGTTAGGGGCAAGTGATATGCCGCCTGCTGGAAAGATAATAATAACACCATCATCTTTTAGGTGGTTTGTTGCCTGCTTGCGTGTTTTGAGGTTAGTAGCCAGAGCATGGTCTGTTTCAGCAAAGTCAATCGGAAGAATTTTATCCATGACAGCGGGAGCCTGACGCAATACTTGATGGGTAATAATACGGTAATCCTGTCGGACCTTTGATACTAGCGAGCACAGGACCAGCCCATCAACAACACCATAGGGATGGTTGGCAATTATCAGAACACGTCCGGTTTTTGGAATGGAGAAATTGCCGTCGAAAGATAGATTAGGCGAGATGTTGAGCCGTTGCAGGGCATCTGTCCAGAAGAATTCATTCGGGCGATTATCATCAATATAATCTACATACAGTTTTTTGATTTTCGGCTGGCCGGTTACTTTTTCAAGCGTGCGAATAAATCCGCTGGCAACAGGTCCCATTTCACCGTTTGCGAACGAAAAAACAGGATGCTGGTTTGAAATATCTGCTGAATGATGGTGCGCCGATAAAGACATGGTATCTTTGAATCACCTCGTAAAAAAAAGCCTACCATAGACTCCAGATTTTACAGAAGGACAATAACCGTTGCAATGGTTTTGTCAGCAGATATTCAGAAAGGTAGGATTTAGATTAGGCATATGTTTGAAGTGCCATCCAAATCACACCAAATATTGTGACCAACCAAACACCGCCGCTTATGTCACTGGCTTTACCTGTAAGTAGTTTTATCCCGACATGGGCAAAAAAACCAAGAGCGATGCCGGCAGCAATTGAAAATGTAAGCGGCATCACCAGAATCGTAATAAAGACGGGCATGCCAATTTTAGCATCCGACCAATCAAGTCCGCGCAGTCCCCTTAGGAAGGTTGACGCAACAAAAATAAGCGCGGGTGCTGTGGCAAATGAGGGAATTGAGGAAAATAGTGGTTCGAGGAACAAACAGCACAGAAATAAGATAGCAACTGTTACAGCAGTCAGGCCTGTCCGGCCACCTACACGCAGTCCAGCCGCACTCTCGAGATAGGTGGTCATTGTGGAAGTTCCAAACAAGCTTCCAAAAATGCTGGCAGACGTATCAGCCATTACAGCTTTGTTTATCCCATCAATCTCACCAGATTCGCGGCGTTTCCCCGCAGGGTCTGCAATCGCTGTCAATGTGCCTGTCGTATCAAAGAAGTCGACAAAGAACATCACAAAGACAACAGACAAAAAGGCTGTTGTCGTAAGTGCGGAAAAATCAAGGGCAAAGAGAGCTGTTGCCTCAGGCGGAGCAGATATGACGCCGCCAAATGTGGCAAGCCCAGTGGCCCACCCAAAAATACTTAACCCTAGAATTGTGATAAGAATTGCGCCGCGGACACCCCGTGCAGAAAGACCTGCCATAACGATAAGTCCGATTACCGACAGAATGAGATCAGGCGTATTAAGCGCACCAAGACCGACAATCGTGTCGGGATTGTCTATGACAATGCCAGCAGACATCAGGCCGATAAGCCCGAGAAACAGCCCAATACCAGCAGTAATAGCAGTCTGCATTTCAGGCGGGATCGAGACAATAAGATAAGAGCGAATACGACTTGCAGAAAATATAAAAAATAGCACAGACGAGACAAAAACAGCTGCCAGCGCCTGCTGCCAGCTCAGCCCGTAGCCAAGAATAACGGCATAGGCAAAGAAAGCATTAAGCCCCATCCCTGGTGCAACGGCAACAGGCCAGCCGGCATAAAGGCCCATAACTAGAGTGCCGAAAACAGTCGCCAAAATGGTTGCAATAAAGGCGGCTCCAAAATCCATTCCGGCATCAGACAAGATGCCGGGATTTACAGCAATAATAAATGCCATGGTAAGAAATGTGCTAATGCCAGCCATTATTTCAGTAGCTGGTGTGGTTTTGTGGTCGGAAAGACGAAAAAGTCGGTCGAGCATGGGGTGATTATCCTCATTTATACACGGTAGGCGTGTCGCTCTCAAAAAGAGCTGATTACATGTAAGATGCAGAACATCAAAAGTTTGCTATTTAAGATTTGCCAGATGACTATAATCCAGCTTGAATGCAAATCTTAAATCCTTATACTAATAACACGATGCAATTGCGACAGAATAGTGCGTTTTATTTGGTTGTTTTGAATGAAATCTTAGGGCAAAGCACAATGATTAACCACTTAGAGGAAAGAAGATGAACAATTCTCCCGCTCAGTCTAAAATGTCACCGCTTGCTACCGCGGCTCTCATGGCGCGACGCGACGCCGGCACAGCCCTTTCGGCTATGTCTCAGATACTTTTGCTAGTGTTTGGTGTGTTAGCGCTTGCTGTTTCTGCCAATGTCAAACTTCCTTTTTATCCTGTGCCGCTTACCCTGCAGACACTTGTTGTTATGGTCATTGGAATGTCGTACGGAACGCGGCTTGGTGGTGTAACGATACTCTCTTATCTTAGCGTTGGCGCCCTTGGTGCACCTGTTTTTGCCGGCGGTGCCGGAATGGTGTATTTTGCTGGGCCAACAGGTGGTTACCTTATTGGTTTTTTTGTCGCCGCAATTGTCCTCGGTCACTTGGCAGAGCGTGGCTGGTCACACTCAATACTAACTACTGCCTTGAGCATGTTAATAGGCACGGCCATTATTTATGCGATTGGACTCACATGGCTTGCACAGCTAATCGGTTTTGAAAAAGCTATCACCCTCGGTCTTGTACCCTTCATATATGGTGATACGCTAAAGCTTGTTATTGCCTCGCTCGGTATGCCATATGCTTGGTCTATAGTCGGTAAAATGATAAAGTGAATATGTTGAATGTTTCTCTTTTCTAAGGTGACTCTTTTTGTCATTAGGGGCATTTTTAAATAAAGCTAACATCGCGGTTTTATTTGCCCAGTAATGTTATCATATATAATGTAGCGGGCACCGAAACACTCGCGAACAAAGTAGAAATCATAATTGATGTTGCCGTGCGGCCTTGATATGAATTGTAAAATTCCGATAATGCAAAAACGTTTGCCGCAATAGGCAAACAAGAGAATAAAATAGCCGTTTGAATCCAGACCAAGTCAAAATCTGAACCCCACAACATTATTGAGGCCATAAGCATCGGGTGAATAAGAAGCTTGGTCACTACTATAGCTTTTAATTCAAGAATGGCGCCTTTTATTGGCTGCCCAACAAGGGTAATTCCTAATGCAAATAATGCACTAGGAGCGGCCGCGCCTGCTAACATGTCCAAAAAAAACATCGGCGCTTTTGGTATCTTAATTTCTAACGCTGAGAATAAAAATCCGGCTAAAACAGATAAAATAAGAGGATTTTTACCCATTGATTTAAAGGACTGGGATAATGATGCTAAAATTCCTGTATTCTTGGCATCTCTTGCGGAAAATGTGGTTAAGATCATCAGTAAAAGATTATCACAAATCATAATCAATGCCATTGGAGCAATAGCGCTTTCACCAAAAGCAAGGATTGCTAGAGGTATGCCGATATAACCATAATTAGGGTATGCCGTATTTAATGCGAAAATCCCTCTTTCAGTGCCGCTTAAGTGGAGAGAAGAAGATAAAAGCAAGCCCATCAAAAAAACTATTATCGTTACTGCTTCATATCTCACAATGAAGTCCACATTGATAATGTTTGAAAAAGGCGTAGAAATTATTGAGATAAACATGAATGCTGGCAGAACGAAGAAAAAAGCAAATCTAGAGAGGATCCTTCCTGCCGAATGGTCGAAAAATCCGAAAAATCTTGCCAATACACCTAAAAAAATGATGCCAAAAAACGGAATAGTAAGTGCTAAAATTTCTTTCATTAGCCTCTAATAAACAATCCTTAGGGTTGAATCTCGAGCTTACATTAGTCGCAAAACAAGCAAATTCTATTGATAAAGTTCGCACTTATTGAGAGTTCTATCAACTTTGGTCACACGAAAATGGAAACCTGCAACTATCGCACCAAATTCCAAATTTGATTGGATCGAAATTAGCTAACTAGCTATTTTTAATTATCGTTGCTAGCAGTCGGTGTCAGGTTCAGGGATGCATCACTATTTTCCTGAGGAAACGCATCAAGGGCATCGGCTGTCTCCAGTACCTCTGCTTCTCCCGTTTGCTCGATGATTTCTAGTAATTTATCTTCAGGAGAGATGGAGCTATCATGCAAAATTGTTACAGCAACTAATGCAGCAATTGTTGTAGTTGCTATGCTTGACTCATTTGTTTTGCGTGGCTGAAAGGGAATGATATCGCCGCTCAGACGCAGGTCATGGTCAGGTGTATGCATTTCCAAAGTTCCTTACAATTATTTGTGATGTTAAAAAAATACTCTACGGCAGGGTCTACGATTTCAGGTGGCGTCAGAGACGCTTTCTTACTATAGGTTGTGTGTTCCACAATCATAATCATACAAGGTATAGTATAAGTCCAAAATGACAAATTCGTGAAGAAAAAAAAGAATGCGCCTTTTTTTGCTTAAAAAAGGCGCGCGATGCCGTGGGTTTAAAAATAAAAAAGTAATTTATTTAGGGCCAAAACGCTAGGTTTAGCCCTGCTAGATGTGTGCAACAATCATCATACCAGAAGGATTAGTTTGTAACCCGCCTGATAAAAATATTACCGGCTGGTTTGTTATTTATGTTCCGGACAGCTTCAGTTGCAGTGCTGTAAACGACCGTTTCTACACCGAAATTATCCACGACATTAACACGCGTGCGGATGAGATTACCAACGAGAGCCTGAGGAAGATTCAATCTCCGTGCTTCACCCGAACTCGGGATTTGCTCCCAAGTCCGCCCATCATTTGACGCTTCCCAGAATAGGGTCATGCTTGCAATACCGTCATAATCTGAGAGTGAGCTTGTGTTTACAATCAATTCAGCCCCTTCAACAGCCTGTCCCCTGATAACCACGTCACCTTCTAGCGGGTTGTCGACGTTAGCAATAATGCCTGACGGCTCGCTTACGAGTGTTTCGCGTGTGCCAAACCCGTCTATATAGCTCACAATTGCTCGGTAGTTAAAGCCAACATCACTTTGTGAAAGTTGAAGAGTGTTACCAAATTGATCAGGGAAGTTTTCCCAATTTTGACGCTCCGATGCGCGCTGCCAAACAATAGCCATCTCACCTAAACCATCCTCATCAGATATCCGGGATAAGTCAGCTGTAAGCTGGCTATCTTCTTTTGATTCTCCGGTGATAATCGGCTCGCCAACAGGCATGTCGTTCACATTAACAACAGCCTCTGACATAGGGCTGATCAACATTTCTGGATTACCCTGTCCGTCAACATAAGAAATCTGGACTCGTAAAAAACGTCCGACTTCTGAGTCGCGCGGCACAAAACTCGGGCGAATCGCGCCAGGCAGGCTAAGCCAGATATCGCCGTCATCTGATATCTGCCATTGAATTTGAATGCTTCCCATGCCGTCACCATCAGCGATGGAAGCTGTATCAATGACAAGTTCGTCATTTTCAACGGCCTCAA
>MDTB01073870.1_pt1 | contig 24217 bp, 16 predicted proteins | sample 811161 | NCBI WGS metagenome assembly MDTB01 (sample SAMN05326650, study PRJNA326480) | marine metagenome | isolation source: seawater | place: Mediterranean Sea | collected 2009
ACCTATGTAATGAGTGTGATCGATATTATATAACAGTAAATAATTCTAGATTACTTGTAGAGCTTACTTTAATTAGGATTTCTTCTATAGGATTAGATATTGATCAAAAAAAAAAAAATAAAAGTTTTGCAGTAAATATAAATGACAAAGATGTAGAAAGTAATGTTGATGAAAGAATAGATCAAGATATTATTTTAGATAATAAAGAAGTTAATATTGATAATGATGGTGTGCGTATTGATTTAGGTAAAGAAAAAAAATCATCTTTAATCTCTATTAATATTGATGCTGAGAAATATGTTGAAAATGAAAGTTCTAAAAATGTTTTAAGAAACATGAATTTTTCTCAGTTAGATTTGAATCAACATTGGCAAAATTTGGTTTGTTTTTTGAATGATGAAGGTAGATCTAATCTTGGTATTATATTAGGTGTGAATCAACCTAAACTTTTGGAAAATTTTATTATTGAGGTGTCTTTAAATAATTTAACTCATCAGGAAATGATTATAGAAGATAAATCTTTAATTTTAGAATATTTAAGAAATCAATTAAAAAATGATATGATAGATATTACAATTAAGTTAGTTGAAAAAGTGAAAAATAATGTTCCATATACTAAAAAAGATAAATTTAAAACAATGCTAAGTCAGAATCCACAGCTAGAAAATTTAACAGTGGAGTTAGGCTTAGACCCAGATTATTAATTAACTATATAATAAAAAGATGAATCAAGAAAAATTAGAAAGTGTTTTAACAATTGTATTAATATCTATTTTAGCTATTTATATTGCGATCTACACACAAAATTATTTAAAAAAACAAATGAATAAAATTGAAAAAAATTACGAGCAAATTCAGGAAGATCCTTTAAATGCAAGAATCTATACTTTAGATAATGGATTAAAAGTTTATTTGAGTGCTTATGATGATGCTCCAAGGGTTCAAACTAACATTGCGGTTCGTGCAGGTAGTAAACATGATCCTGTGGACGCAACAGGATTAGCACACTATTTAGAGCATATGTTATTTAAAGGTACAGATGTATTCGGAACATTAGATTTTACAAAAGAGGCCCCTATGCTTGAAGAGATTGAGAGGCTTTATGAGCAGTATAGATCTATTAATATGGATGATGTTAAAGCTAGAGAATCTATATGGAGAAAGATTGATTCTGTGTCAAATGAAGCTGCAAAGTTTGCTATTGCTAATGAATATGATAAGATGGTCAGTGGTTTAGGAGCAAAAGGTACGAATGCATATACATCAAATGAGAAAACAGTATACATTAATGATATTCCGTCTAATCAAATTGAAAAATGGTTAAAGCTTGAAGCAGAAAGATTTCGGAATCCAATTTTTAGATTATTTCATACTGAGTTAGAAACAGTATATGAGGAGAAGAATAGAGGTTTAGATAATGATGGTAGAAAAATGTTTGAAGCTCTACTTGATGGTCTTTTTCCACAACATCAGTATGGTCAGCAAACAACTATTGGAACTATAGAGCACCTTAAGAATCCTTCATTGGTGGAGATTAGGAAATATTTTAATAAATATTATGTTCCTAATAATATGGCTATTTGTCTTTCAGGAGATTTTGATTATGATGAGACAATTCAGTTAATTGATAAGTATTGGGGGGGATTTGAAAGGAAAGAAGATCCTGTTTTTCAAGTAGTCAATGAAAACCCTATTGATCAACCAATTATTAAGGAAGTATTTGGTCCTGAGGCAGAAAGGTTGTATATAGGCTTTCGTTTGGATGGTGCAAATACTGAGGAGGCTAGCATGTTAACCATGATGGATATGGTGCTTTCAAACTCTACAGCAGGACTTATTGATTTAAATCTTAACCAAAAACAGAGATTAATTGGAGGAGGGTGTTTTCCATATATTTTAGAGGATTATTCTGTGCATGGTTTTTATGGTACGCCAAAGCAGGGACAGAATTTAGAAGAGGTTAAGGACTTGTTATTAAGTCAGATTAATGAAGTAAAAAAAGGTAATTTTCCAGATTGGTTAGTTAATGCAATTATTTCTGATCTTAAATTAGATAAGATCAAAAAAATGGAGACAAATAGTGGTAGAGCTAATGAATTTGTAGAGGCATTTACCTTAGGTGTTTCTTGGAAAGATTACCAAGATGAATTAAGCAAACTCACAAATATTAGTAAACAAGATATTATTGATTTTGCTAATGCAAGATATAATGATAATTATGTTGTAGTTTACAAAAGAAATGGTGAAGATAAGTCTGTAAGGAATGTAACTAAACCTACTATTACACCTGTTACTGTAAATAGAAAAGATCAATCCGATTTTTTAAAAAATTTATTAGCAGAAGAGACATCTGATGTGGAGCCTGTTTTTTTAGATTATGGTAAAGATATTCAGCAATCGAAAATTGGAGATGTTGAGCTAATATACAAGCAAAATATTGAAAATGAAAGATTTAAGTTAGATTATATTTTTGATATGGGTACAGATAATGATAACAGATTAAAGTTAGCTACAGATTATTTTAAATTTTTAGGAACAGATGAAATGAATTCTCTAGCTAAACAAGAAGAGTTTTATAAATTAGGATGTGATCTTACCTTAAGTTGTACTGCTAATAAGACACAGGTTACATTGTCAGGACTTTCTAATAATTTTAAAGCATCTGTTGCTCTTTTTGAAAATCTTTTAGCTAATGTAGTTGAAGATGAAAAGGCTTTAATGAATTTAAAATTAGCTGAAAAGAAAGCTAGAAGCGACGCAAAGTTAAATAAGCAAATGATAAGGAGGGCAATGAGTAATTATGCAAGGTTTGGGGCTACCTCATCATATACTAATGTTTTATCTGAGCAAGAATTAGACAGTCTTACATCTACAGAGTTAGTTGAATTAATTCATAATTTAACTTCTTATAATCACATAATCACTTATTATGGTCCTGAAGATATTAATAATATTGTTTCGAATTTAAACTCTTTACATATAACTCAGGTTAATTTAAAAGATTTACCTACAAAACAAGATTTTTTAGAGTTAGAAATGTATCAGGCAAAAGTTTATGTAGTTGATTATGATATGAAGCAAGCTGAAATTATTATTCAATCAAAGGGAGATAAATTAGATATGACTAAATATCCAGAGATTAAATTCCATAATGAATATTTTGGTGGAGGTATGAGTTCTATTGTTTTTCAAGATATGAGAGAGTCTAAAGCATTAGCATATTCCGTATATAGTACATATACAATTCCTAGGGATACTAGTAAATCACATTATTTGTTTAGTTATATAGGAACACAAGCTGATAAACTAGAAGAGGCGATGATAGGAATGAATGAGTTACTAGCCAATATGCCCGAAGCAGAAAGTAATATGAAAAATGCTAAAGAGTCTATTGTACAAAAGATAAGAACGGAAAGGTTTACTAAATCAATGGTCATAGATGAGTATTTGAGAGCAAAAAAACTTGGTCTTGATTATGATATTAGAAAGGATTTGTTTGATGTAGTTGAAAATTTTGATATGAGTAATTTGAAAGATTTTCATGATTCTTATATTGCTAAGGGTGATAGAGTGATTATAGTTTTAGGTAAAAAAGATGAGTTAGATTTAAATGTTTTAGCTAATTATGGAAAAGTAGAGTATTTAACTTTAGAAGATGTATTTGGCTATTAATTGTTAATTATTTAATGCATTAAACTAGATGAGTATGGTAAATCCTAAAATAATTTATACAAAAACAGATGAGGCGCCAATGTTAGCCACTCATTCTTTATTTCCTATTATAAATGCATTTATTAAACAAGTTGGAGTAAAGTTGGAAATTAAGGATATTTCTTTAGCTGCACGTGTCTTAGCTACATTTCCTGAATATCTTTTGGAAAATCAAAGAGTAGATGATGCTTTAGCTAAATTAGGCCAATTAGTAAAAAAACCTGAAGCAAATATTATTAAGTTACCAAATATTTCTGCTTCTATTCCTCAGTTAATTGCAACAATTGAAGAATTGCAGTCAAAAGGATATAATGTTCCTTCTTATCCTGAAATTGCTAAAAATGAACACGAAAAAAGTATTCAATTACGTTATAATAGAGTTAAGGGGTCTGCAGTAAATCCGGTTTTAAGAGAAGGTAATTCTGATAGGAGAGCTCCACAAGCAGTGAAGAATTATGCCAAGGAAAATCCGCACTCAATGGGTAATTGGTCTTCTAAATCAAAAACACATGTAGCTACAATGTCATATGGTGATTTTCATAATAATGAAAAGTCAGTATGTATTGATAAAAATACAACTGTTAGTATTGATTTTGTTACTAATTCTGGTGCAGTAATTAAATTAAAGGAAAATATAAATTTACTTGCTAAAGAAGTTATTGATGCTACCTTTATGAGTAAAGATGCATTATTATCTTTTTTTAAAAATGAAATTAATGACGCTAGAGATTCGGGTATTTTACTTTCATTACATATGAAGGCTACAATGATGAAAGTTTCAGATCCTATTATATTTGGTCATTTTGTGAGTATATATTTTGCTAAAATATTAGAAAAACATAAGTCTACTTTTGATGACTTAAATGTAGATTTAAGAAATGGATTTGGTGATTTAATAGATAAAATTAGTGCTCTTGATAATAATAAAAGATTAGAGATTGAAGATGATATTAATGATTTATTTGATGATAATAATTTAGCAATGGTAAATTCTGATGAAGGTATCACTAATTTACATGTTCCTTCGGATGTTATTATTGATGCTTCTATGCCTGCTATGATCAGAAATTCTGGTAAAATGTGGAATAGAGATGGAAAAACTGAAGATACAAAAGCCATTATTCCAGATAGTTCATATGCCAGTATTTATAGTGCAACAATTGATTTTTGTAAAGAACATGGTGCTTTTGATCCAAAAACAATGGGAACAGTTCCTAATGTTGGATTAATGGCACAAAAAGCTGAAGAATATGGTTCTCATGATAAGACTTTTGAAATTCAAGATGCAGGAGCAGTAAGAGTTACAGATATTGAAGGAAATATTTTAATTGAACATAAAGTTAATCCTGGAGATATTTGGAGGATGTGTCAAACAAAAGATGAGGTTGTTAAGGATTGGGTAAAATTGGCGGTTAATAGGGCAAGGGCCACAAATTGGCCTGCTATATTTTGGTTAAATAAAGAAAGAGCTCACGATGCTGAATTGATTAAGAAGGTAGAAAAATATATTAAACTTCATGATACTAAGGATTTAGAAATAAAAATATTAGATCCATATCAGGCTACTAAATTCACTTTGAATAGAGTATGTCAAAGTGAAAATACTATTTCGGTAACAGGTAATGTACTTAGAGATTATTTAACAGATTTATTTCCAATTTTGGAACTTGGAACATCTGCTAAGATGTTATCTATTGTTCCACTAATGGAAGGGGGTGGATTATTTGAAACAGGAGCAGGAGGATCGGCTCCTAAACATGTTCAGCAGTTTATTAGTGAAGGGCATTTAAGGTGGGATTCATTAGGAGAGTTTATGGCTCTTGTAGTTTCTTTAGAACATGTGTCTCATACTTATAAAAACATGCAAGTAAAGGTTATGGCTAATACTTTAGATATTGCAATTGAGAAGTTATTAAAACAAGGTAAATCTCCACAAAGAAAAGTGGGCCAATTAGATAATAGAGGTTCTCATTTTTATTTAGCTATGTATTGGGCCAAAGAACTAGCAGAACAATCATTTAATACAGAACTACAAAATATCTTTAAAGTTGTTTATAATGATCTTAAAAGTAATGAGGGAAATATAGTAGTAGAATTAAATAGTAATCAAGGTAGTAAGGAGGATATTAAAGGTTATTATTTGCCAGATAATAAGGCTGTTTTTGAAGTTATGAGGCCGAGTCAAACTCTAAATAATATTATAGATAAATTGTAGTCTATATTTTATTTAAAGAATTTTTCGGGGAAGTTGACAAGGTATATTTTTTTACTTGATCGTGTAATAGCAGTGTATAACCATCTAAGATATGATTTGTCTAACATATTTTCTTTGAAATAACCCAAGTCAACAAAAACATTTTCCCATTGTCCACCTTGGGATTTATGACAAGTAATAGCATATGCAAATTTTATTTGTAGAGCATTAAAGAATTGATTTTCTTTGATTTTCTTATTTATTTCTTTTTCTCCTTTATAATCTAAACTAACTTCTTTGTATAGTTTTTGATATTGATTGTAGGTCATAGCTGGGTATTCAGATGATAGAGTGTCTAAAAGTAGGATTACATCCAATACCTTCTCATTTGGATAATCTTTTAGTTGAATACTGGCTCTTGCAAAGCGGAAGCCATAGCGCTCTATAGTTTTTCTTATTTTTAAAACTTCTACAATATCTCCATTGGCAAAAAATCCTATTTCACTATTTTCATCAGTCCAATAATAATTATTACGAACAACCATTAATATATCTCCAGCAGAAATCTCGTTTTCATGAAATTTAATTTTTGCTCTTATTTGTTGATTGTAAAGGTTAGCTCTTTTGTTAGATCGACAGAGAACTGTTGTGTTATTAATACTTTCATTATTGTAGGCAGACTCAAGGCTATCTTGTAAAATCTCTCCATTATTAATGCGAATGAATTCAGAGTTAGTAGTTAATTGCGGATAGGAATAATCATTTTTAGTAATCTTTAATCGTAGATCTGTAGCATTTTTAAGTATGAGAGAGCCCTTTCTTTGCCTAACCACTTGAGTGAGTTCTTTGCAGATAACTTGTTTATTGTAATGAAATTCAATTTTTTTTTCATCTAATGCCGGGCTTATTTCTAAATGAACGGGAGGCAGTTGGGCTGTATCTCCAACAAGAATCAATTTACAATTGTATCCATCATATACATATTCGAATAGATCATCTAAGAGGGAGCGGTTTCCAAATCCTTTGTCTGATTTTTCAGCTATCATTGAGGCTTCGTCTACTATGAATATAGTATTATCATGTGTATTTTCTTTTAGAGTCAAAAAAGTGTTCCCACTCTTGTTTGTTCTTATCCAGTAGATTTTTTTATGTATAGTGCTGGCTGATTTTTTAGAATATTTTGAGAGCACTTTTGCAGCTCTTCCTGTTGGTGCTATTAGTACTGAATTTTTGCCTAAAATTGGCAAGGACCTTATAAGTGTAGATATTAAAGTGGTTTTTCCTGTTCCTGCGTAACCTTTGAGAATAAAGATACTTCTATTACCTATACTTGTTATAAAGTTAGATATGTCAGTAATTATTTGATTTTGTTTTATTGTTGGTTTGAATGGAAAATTTAATCTAATTCTTTTTTGTAGTATTTCGCTGCTCATTTAGATGATGTTAACTTCTGGAATAATATGTACTCCGTATTTTTTGATAATAATATTCTGTACTTTTTGTGCAAGATGCATAATATCCTTTCCACTAGCTGTTCCATAATTTACAAGTACTAAAGCTTGATTTTTATGTACTCCAGCATCCCCTTGTCTATACCCTTTAAGTCCAGCATTTTCAATTAGCCATCCAGCCGCTATCTTAGTTTCACTTTCTGATATTTTGTACCCAACTATTTGGGGAAATTTTCTTTTTAAATTTTTAAACTTGATTGAAGAGACTATAGGATTCTTAAAGAAACTACCGCTATTTCCAAGTTCTGTAGGATTTGGTAATTTTCTATTTCTTATATTTATCACTGCTTGTGAAATGTTTTTTGGTGAGGGTTTAATATTTAGAGCATTCAACTCTTCTAAAATATTTCCATAAGATGTATTGTTTATTGCATTTTTTAATAATTTAAATTCAACTTTCGTTATAATAATTTTATCTTTTAACTTATTCTTGAATATAGAATCTCTATATTTAAATTTACATTCTTTGTTGCTAAATATTTTGTTTTTTCCTTTTTGAATTTCAAAGGCATGTACTTTAGTAATGGAATTTTTTACTTCCATTCCGTACGCTCCAATATTTTGTACTGGACTAGCACCAACTGTTCCAGGGATTAAAGCTAGATTTTCTATTCCTGAGAGTTCTTTTTCAACACTCCATGTTACAAATTCATGCCAATTTACACCCGCTCCAACTTCCACTAAAATATTGTTTTTATTTTCCTCCAAAATACGGATGCCTGTAATTTTATTATGAATTATTAGCCCATCAAAATCTTTTGTAATTAAAATATTTGATCCTTGTCCAAGTATAAAATTTTTATTATTAATGTAAATTTCAGATTCTATAATGTTTTTAAGTTCAGCTGTTGATTTAAATGAAATAAAGAATTTAGCTTTAGCTTCTACTCCGAATGTGTTATATCTCTTTAAACAATAGTTTTCTTTAAAGTTTAGCATTTTAAAGTGTTTCAGGATCTACTTCAATTATTTTATTATTTACACATTTTATTGTACGAGCTTGGTGTTTTTTTATTATCAAATAGTCGTGAGTTGCAATTAGTACGGTAGTACCTTTAGCATTTATTTCTTGAAATAATTCAATAATTTTTGTTGATTTTTCAGGATCAAGGTTTCCAGTAGGTTCATCCGCTAGTATAATCTCTGGATTATTTAATAATGCTCTTGCAATTGCTGCTCTTTGCTGTTCTCCTCCAGATAGTTGGTAGGGCATTTTTTCTTTTATATCTTTTAGATGTACACTATCTAGAACTTCACTTATTCTTTTAGATATTTTTGATTTTTCTTTCCAGCCAGTTGCTTTTAAAACAAACTCTAAATTGGCAGCGACAGTTCTGTCACTTAACAATTGAAAATCCTGAAATACTATTCCTAATTTTCTTCTTAATATAGGTATTTCTTTATGCGTTATATTTTTTATGTTAATATTAGCAATTGAAATATTTCCCGTATTTACTTGCAATTCTCCATAAAGCGATTTGAGTAGAGAACTTTTTCCACTACCAGTGTCACCAATTAGGTATAAAAATTCACCCTTTTTAATTTTTAAATTAGCATTAGTGAATACTTGGTGATTATTATGTTGTAAATCTACCCCTTGAAGATGTATTATTTCATTACTCATTTTTTAGTGTATTTATAAATTTTACCATAAGGTATATTTTGTAATAGATTCGTAATTTCATCTAATTCATCTTGTAAGCCGTTTTTTTCGAGTCCTTTTTTAACTTGACTTAATCTAAAGTACGCTACTAAGGTCATCTTTGAATCTCTGATCTGTACAAAATCAGGTATTTTATCAGTTCCTTTTATTTTTAGAAGATACAACACTAAAGCAAATAAAAAAAATTATTATATTTTAAACGTAAAACTATATTAATAATTGTTAAATAATTCTGTTCACAACTTCATAATGAGTGCTTTATAATACATAATTTATTTATTTAATTTTAAATTGTATTACAAATGAATATGAGCAGATTTATTTATTTCTTTCTTTTTCTGATCTTTCCTTATGCATCATTATCTCAACAAAATTTGTTTGAGGAGGCTAAGATATTAATTGATGATGGAAAATATAGTGCAGCTCAATCTATTCTTAATCAGATTTCTTTTAATAAAAATAAGAAAGCTGAAATTATGTATTTAAATGCGAAATGCTCAAAGAACTTATTTTTGTCTGATGCGGTTTTTCTTTATAATATGCTTGATAAAACTTTTCCGTATCATGCTTTTAAAGATGAGATGAATAAAGATTTGGCACTTATTTATTATAGGCAAAAGCAATATACAGATGCTATTCATTCATTTTTAAAAGTGGAAAGTTTATTAAATGAAGATATTTTTAAATTAGCATATTCTTATTTTTCTCTTGATTCTTTGGAGGAGGCTCGTTTATATTTTTCTAGACTAATACATTTAGAAAGTAAATTCTCTTCAACATCACAATACTATTATTCTTATATTGCTTATAAAAGGGGTTTATATAAATCTGCTTTAGAGGGCTTTAAACAGTTGTTAAATGATGAAAAATTTAGTGCAATTGTACCTTATTATATTTGCCAGATTCATTTTTTCCAAAAAGAATATGATCAGTTAATAGTTTTTGCAAAACCTTTAATAGAGAATGTTTTGCCTAGTAGAAAATCTGAAATCCATAGATTATTGGCAGAGGCTTACTATAGAAAAGGCGATTTTACAAATGCTATAATTCATTTTGAAGAGCTTATTATGCAGGAAAAGGAAAAAAATTCATTAATACATTTTTCATTAGGTCACTGCTATTACAAATTAGGAAATTACGAGAGTGCTATTTCTAATTTAGAATATGTTTCAGGTACTAGTGATAGTATTTTGCAATATTCTACTTATTATCTAGCAGCAAGTTATTTAGAATTGAAGCATTATAATTATTCCTTACAAGCATTTAAGAAATCAGCAAGTTATAATTATAATAAAGAATTGCAAGAGGATGCTTACTATAATTACGCAAAGTTATCTTATCAATTAGACATGCCTTTTGAGAATACATTGAAAATATTAAATTTTTATCTAGAAAATTTTAGTTATTCTGACCATGCTGAAACTATTAAGGTGTTAATGGCCAAAACTTTACAAGCTACAAGTCAATATTTTGAGGCTTATGATGTTTTACAAAATATTGACTCACCAAGTATTGATCAACAGATCTCATTACAACAGTTAGCATTTTTCTTAGGTGTTAAATCGTATAATCAGCAGGATTTTCAAAAGGCAATTACATATTTTAATACTGCTAATCAATATCCTGTCAATGATGTGTTTGCTTATTTGTCAATTTTTTGGTTGGCTGATTGTTATTTTCAAATCAGTAATTACGATCAAGCAATTTATTTTTATAATAGTTTGTCTTTTAATTCAGACAGTAATATTACTTACTACGATAAATTAAAGAAATATAATTTAGCATATTCTTATTTTCAGAAAAAAGATTATTTAAGTGCAGTAAAATGGTTTCGTGCTTATGAAAAATTTGCTAATGATAGTATGCGAATTAATGATGCATATTTAAGAATTGCAGATGGATATTTTATGAGTAGTGATTTTTCTTTAGCCACTAAATATTATTCTAAGGCAATTAAAATGGATCTTTTTGATGTTGACTATGCGCTATATCAATCCTCTATAGCATTTGGCTTGATCGGATGGGATGATTCAAAGTTGAGTTTTTTAAAAAGGATATATACAGAGTTTGCCGGCTCTTCGTATTATGACAATGCTCTTTATGATTTAGCAGAATATTATAAAAAATCATCGAATTATGATTTAGCAATTAAGTATTATGATGATTTAATTATTTCAAGTTTAGATATCAATCTAATTTCAGGAGCTTACTTAAGTAAGGCTATGATTGATTTTAATAGTGGTAGAGTAGACTCTGCTATTAATGAATTCCTTTTTGTTGTAAATAATTATCAACAAACCAAATATTTTAAAGAAGCACTTTCTGGCCTTAGGTCTGCTTATGCTTCAATTGCAAAAATAGAGGAATATTTAGAAGTTGTTGGATCTTTACCGGGTTTTAGTATTACTGAATCAGAGCAAGATTCGTTAACATATAATACTGCTTTTATGAAATTTTCTGAGATGGATTATGCAACAGCTAAGAATACTTTTAATAAATATTTAGAAATGTTTGAAAACGGTATTTTTGTAAATGATGCGATTTATTATAATGCAATTAGCGCATTACATACTGGCGATACTATAGCAGCAGTTATGAATTACACAAAAATTGTAGAAGGTAGTTATTCGGATTATAAAGAACCGTCTTTAATATTTTTAGCTCGAAGAAATTATAGTATAAATAAGTATAAAAAATCTAATTTATACTATACTATGTTATTAGATTTTGCCTCTTCAAATTCAATTAAAAGAGAGTCTATTATAAGATTGATGATAGGCAATGAATATATTAACAAGGGATTATCTTTAGAATATGCAAAAAAGGTGGTTGAGTTTGATAAGATAGATAATTGGTTGCTAAGTAAGGCTTATATAATTATTGCAAGAAATCAATTTGATTCAGGTAACTATGCTAAATCAAAATTAACATTTGAGCAGGTTGCTCAATTATCTGATTATGATGAAGGTGCAGAAGCGCAATATTATTTGGCGTATCTTACTTATTTAGATGAAGATCTAGAAATAGCTGAGGAGCTTGTTTTTTCTCTTTCAGATAATTATAGTAATGATTATTTTATTGCAAAGGCATTTATCTTGCTTTCAGACATTTATTTAGCAAAGGGTAATGTTTTTCAAGCCAAAGCTACTCTAGAGAGTGTGATTGAGAATCATGATGATGAAGTTTTAGTAGATTTTGCTAGATCAAAATGGGAGATTATAGTTGAAAGTGAAGAAAAAAAAGTAATTGACAATGAGGTTGTAGAACAGTCTTTTATTGAAATATCAGAATATGATTTTGAATATGAAATAGATGAGGATTATATTGTTCCTCTTCCAGATACTATTAATATTAAGTTAGATAGTTTAGACAGAGTAGATGATAAAATCTCAGAATATGAATTTGAATAATTTAGTTCTTATAATGTTAATAGCTGTTAATTCTATTTTAGCACAAGATATTAGTACAACAGAAGTTAGGATTTTAGAGGGGTTTAAACCTTCAATAGCTGAGGCTAAGAGGTTAAATGAGAATGCAACTTTTAAAGATACTATTAAAAAAGATAGGATGCAGAGTTATGAGGTTGTTGACGTTAGTTTAAAGTCAAATTACAAGACAAGGCTATTAACAGCAGCTAAAGTTAAGGATGATAAGATTAAAGAGTTGTACTCACGTAAGGTTAAACTTGCTTTAGGCAATGCTTGGACATCACAGGTTGATTTTATTTACAATAGTAGACGTTCTAAAAACTTTAGTTACGGAGTTATTGCAAATCATTTTGCAAACAAGTATGTTTCAGCACAAAATAGTAGAAATTACATAAGTGTATATGCAAAGAATATAAGACATTCTTATAATGTTTTAGCAAATCTATATTATGAAAGAATAACAGCTTTGTATGGTGGTGAAGAGGATATTTTTAGTAATCGTTTTGCCTACACAAGGCTTAATTTCTCCACTATATCTAAAGAATTTGATATTAATAAATTAAAGTATAATACTCATTTTTTTATTTCCGATTTTAACGAGTTTTCAGAGAATCAAGTCCATTTAAGTTCTAATTTGAGTAAAAAAATAGATGAATTTTCAGTTTTTACTGATATTAGTTTTGATAATTATCTGCGCTATAACAATGCGAATTCTAGATTTAATAGTGAAGATCTAAAAGTACTTTCTTTTTCTCCATCGATTATATTTGTGAAATTTGATTTTGATTTTGATCTTATGCTTGATTTTTATTTTGCAGAAGGACTTTCTTTATTTCCCAGTTTAAAAGTTTCTAAATCACTTGTTCCTGAAGTTTTAGTTATGTATGGAGGGTTACGTCATACTCAAAAGAGAAATACTTTAAAGTCTTTATCTGATGAGAATCCTTATATACATTCTTTTGGTACTAATCAATCGATTTTGGCAGATAGTATTTTTACTCAGGAATTAAAGTTTACTGATGGTCAGGAATTATATATTGTAATGCGTAACGTATTAAGTAAGGATGCTATATTTGAAGGCGGTATTGCTTACGGATTATTTCAAAATTTTGCTCATTTTGCTGATATTTTTCATACTACATATAATCGTTTTCAAGTTAACTATATTAATGTGAGACAGTTGCATGTTAATTTTAATTATTTTAGAAAGATTAATAATATTATTAATATTCATGTACATGCTGATTATTTTAATTGGGAAAAGAATGTTTATCACAAGCCTAATTTGGTTACAGAGTTTAGTGCTCCACTCAATTTAAGAGATAAGATAAAAGTTGTACCAACAATAAGTTATATGTCAGAGAGGAATGTTATGGATACTATTGTCTCCAATATTTCACCTCGTATTCATGTAGATTTGGGCTTTTATTATTCTTATTCAAAACAACTCTCGGCTTATTTGAAATTAAAGAATCTTTCTAATTCTAAAATACCTAAATGGATAGGCTATGAACCCATTGGTTTTAATGCAGTATTTGGCATGCATTTTTCTTTTTAAAAGTTATTAACTTATGTTGATAAACAGAGTGTTTATTGCATAACTTTTTTTGTGTTAAAACAGTAGTAAAATTATATATTTGTTCTTTATTAGAGTATAAGTATAAAAATATAATTTTATGAGCGAAGAAAAACAGCATAAACAATACAGTGCGGATAATATTCAGGTGCTTGAAGGCTTAGAGGCTGTTAGGAAAAGACCAGCTATGTATATTGGAGATGTTGGTGTTAAAGGATTGCACCATTTGGTTTATGAGGTGGTTGACAACTCAATTGATGAAGCTTTAGCCGGTCATTGTTCTCATATTGATTGTTTTATTAATGAAAATAATTCCATAACTGTTTCGGATAATGGTCGTGGTATTCCTACTGGAATGCACGAGAAAGAAGGTAAGTCTGCTCTTGAAGTTGTAATGACTGTATTACATGCTGGAGGAAAGTTTGATAAGGGTTCATACAAGGTTTCGGGAGGACTTCATGGGGTTGGAGTTTCTTGTGTAAATGCACTTTCATCTGATTTAAGAGCTGAGGTGCATAGGGACGGAAAGATTTTTGAGCAAGAATATAAAATTGGTGTCCCACAATATGATGTTCGTGAGATTGGTCAAACTGAAAAAACCGGAACTTATATTACTTTTCAGCCAGACTCTGATATTTTTGAGGATACAGTATATCATTTTGATATTTTAGTAGCACGTTTAAGGGAGTTAGCTTTTTTAAACAAGGGAATTCATTTATCTATTACTGACAAAAGAAGAAAAGATGATGGTGGTGAATTTATAAAAGAAGAATTTTATTCTCAAGGTGGTTTAAAGGAGTTTGTTTCCTTTCTTGATTCTACTAGAGATTCTATATTAGATGATGTAATATATATTGATGGGGATAAAGATGGAATTCCAGTTGAAGTAGCTATGGTTTATAATAATTCTTATACTGAAAACATTCATTCATATGTAAATAATATAAATACTCATGAAGGAGGTACTCATTTGTCTGGATTTAGAAGGGGTCTTACGAGAACACTTAAAAAGTATGCTGATGAATCAGGATTGTTAAAAAAGGTTAAGGTTGAAATTTCCGCTGATGATTTTAGGGAAGGTTTAACAGCTGTAATTTCAGTGAAGGTTATGGAACCGCAATTTGAAGGTCAAACAAAGACTAAACTAGGAAATAAGGAAGTTACTACCGCTGTTTCTCAATCTGTAAGTAACATGCTAACTTTTTATCTTGAGGAGAATCCAGAACAAGCTAAAGTTATTGTTGAAAAAGTTATTCTAGCCGCAACAGCTCGAAGTGCTGCTACAAAAGCTAGGGAAATGGTTCAGAGAAAGAGTGTTCTTTCTGGTACTGGACTTCCAGGAAAACTTTCTGATTGCTCAGAGAAGGATCCTGAAAAGTGTGAGATATTTTTAGTTGAAGGGGATTCTGCGGGAGGAACCGCAAAGCAGGGTAGAGACAGACATTTTCAGGCTATTATGCCACTTCGTGGTAAGATACTTAATGTTGAAAAAGCAATGCAGCATAAAGTTTTTGAGAATGAGGAAATTAAGAATATTTTCAAGGCACTTGGAGTGTCTATAGGAACAGAAGAAGATTCAAGAGAATTAAATATAGAAAAGTTAAGATATCATAAAGTTGTTCTTCTGATGGACGCCGATATTGATGGCTCTCACATTGCTACATTATTGCTAACTTTCTTTTTTCGTTTTTTAAAGTCACTTATTGAACAGGGCTATGTTTATATCGCTACACCTCCTTTATATTTATTAAAAAAAGGAAAAGATCAAAGGTATTGTTGGGATGACAACCAAAGAGATTTAATGATTGAGGAAATGAAAGGAGGGAAGGATGTAAACGTTGTAGTACAAAGATATAAAGGGCTTGGAGAGATGAATGCATCCCAATTATGGGATACTACTATGAATCCTGACCAAAGAATATTAAAAAAAGTTACTATTGATAATGCGGCTGAAGCTGATAGAGTATTCTCTATGTTAATGGGCGATGAAGTTCCGCCGAGAAGGCAGTTTATTGAAGCAAATGCTAAATATGCAAATATTGATGCTTAAAAAATAAATAATTATATGAAAATCACAGTGGTTGGAGCAGGAGCAGTAGGGGCAAGTTGTGCAGAATATATTGCGATAAAGAATTTTTCTTCAGAGGTCGTATTACTTGATATTAAAGAAAATCTAGCTGAGGGCAAGGCAATGGATTTAATGCAAACAGCTTCTTTGAATGGATTTGATACTAAAATTACCGGAATTACTAATGATTATGCAGTAACTGCAGGAAGCAATATTGCAGTCATTACTTCTGGTATTCCAAGAAAACCAGGAATGACAAGAGAGGAGTTAATTGTTATCAATGCAGGAATTGTAAAATCAGTTACTGAGCAATTAATTAAATATTCTAAAGATGTCATCTTAATTATTGTGAGTAATCCTATGGATACTATGACATATTTGACGCATCAAGTAGCTGGATTGCCTAAGAACAGAATAATTGGAATGGGTGGAGCATTAGATTCTGCCAGGTTTAAATATCGATTGGCAGAGGCAATCGAATGCCCTTCTTCGGATATTGATGGTATGGTAATTGGTGGACATTCTGACAAAGGCATGCTTCCTTTAACAAGGTTGGCAACTAGAAATTCTGTTAGAGTTTCTGAATTTCTTTCTAATGGGAGATTACTACAAGTATTAGAAGATACAAAAGTAGGTGGCGCTACATTAACATCAATGTTGGGTACTTCTGCCTGGTATGCTCCAGGTGCAGCAGTAAGTAGTTTGGTACATGCTATTGCATGTGATCAAAAAAAAATGTTTCCTTGTTCTGTTTTACTTAATGGTGAGTATGGATTAAATGATTTATGTATTGGGATTCCAGTTATTTTAGGTGAAAATGGTATTGAACAGATTGTTGATGTAGACCTTAATGAATCTGAGTTAAACAAATTAAAAGAATCAGCTGCTGGTGTAAAAGCAACTAATTTATTGCTTAAAGATTTAAAGCTATAATTTTTATTAAATATAAATTGCTAGAATAATAAAACTTGTTATTTTTGTGAACTTAATTTTAAGATTTAATATTTATGAAAAAAGGCATACATCCAGATAATTATAGATTGTGCGTATTTAAAGATATATCTACTGATTATGCAATATTAACTAAGTCTTGCGTTGAAACTAAGGATACGATTAAATGGGAAGATGGAAATGAATATCCGTTGTTTAAAATGGAAATATCTTCTGATTCACATCCTTTTTTTACAGGAAAAGCTAAGTTGATTGATACTGCAGGAAGGATTGATAAATTTAAAAATAAGTATAAGAAATTTCAAAAATAGTATAATTTAATTTTGTATTTAAAGCCTACACATTTGTGTAGGCTTTTTTATTTAACTTTGCATAATGATGAATGTAATATTATTTGATGAGAATCACATTAATTATTATCCCTTAAGTTTTACTCGTCCTATTTCTTATTTTAGGATTGGAGTGTTTACAATAAAGGAGAAGTGGGAAAAATATTATAAATCTGTATCGGTAAAAACAGAGGATTATTTATCTAAAAAATTTCCCTTGCAAGTATCGCAAGATAATCTGTGGATAAATTCTGAAACTATTCCTTCTCAAGAATTAGTAAGGGAGTTGAATAGTTTAAGATCTGGTGAAGCATTGGCGAAGGACGGAAAGATTTTTGCTTTTCGAAATAATGTTTGTAATAAAGAAAGGTTAAATATAATTGATTCCCATTCAATATTTCATTCTATTAAAAATTTGACTGATATTTTTTATTTGAACAGCGAAGAGATTAAAAATGATATTAAATTATTAGATGTTGTAAAAAAACAGCAAAATAAAGATGATTTAGAACAAATAGAAGGTTGTTCAGGTGTTGTTAAGATTGGAGATGATCCTATTTACATAGAAGAAGGGGTTAAATTACAGCATTGTATTTTAAACACTAGTGATGGTCCTATTTATATTGGTAAAAATGTAGAAATTATGGAGGGATCTATGGTTCGAGGTCCTTTTGCTATTTTAGATAATTCAGTGTTAAAAATGGGTTCTAGAATTTATGGTGGGACTACACTAGGTCCTTATTGTAAAGTGGGGGGTGAGGTTAATAATACTGTGTTTTTTGGATATTCATCTAAAGCGCATGATGGTTTTTTAGGAAATTCAGTAATAGGAGAATGGTGTAATTTAGGAGCAGATACAAATTCTTCTAATCTTAAAAATAATTATGCACAAGTAAGATTGTGGAATTATGATATGGAAACCTTTAAAGACACAGGTCTTCAGTTTTGTGGTTTAATAATGGGAGATCATTCAAAAAGTGGTATTAATACTATGTTTAATACTGGTACTGTTGTTGGTGTTAGTGCTAATGTTTTTGGTAGTGGATTTCCTAGGAATTTTATACCATCATTTAGTTGGGGTGGATATTCAGGTTTTTCAACATATAAGCTCACAAAGGTATTTGATGTTGTAAAGAAAGTTTTTGCCAGAAGAGGATATGATTTTGGCCAATTAGATAAAGATATTCTTTCCCACGTTTATGATATGACAAAACGTTATCGCAAGGGATAATAACTGACAAAAAGGCTATTTTTTTTATTTGGCATGTTAATTGCAGATATAAATTTAATGAAAATAATGTATTATGAAAAAACATAAAATGATGAATTCATTAGATTTATCAGATATTTTGAGTGAGGATACAGAGTTCTTGCCTTTGATGAGTGATGAGGATGAGGCCAAAATTTCTAATGAAGAAACTCCTAAAATATTGCCAATCTTACCTTTAAGAAATACTGTTTTGTTTCCTGGAGTTATTATTCCAATTACTATTGGAAGAGATAGGTCAGTTAAGCTTATAAAGGAAGCCGATAGCGGTAGTAAAATGATAGGTGTGGTTGCCCAAAAAGATTTTGATATTGAGATTCCAGAACATAGTGATTTAAATGAAGTAGGTACAATTGCTAATATTCTTAAAATGTTAAAGATGCCTGATGGAAATATTACTGTAGTAATTCAAGGCCGTAAACGTTTTAGGATTGATAAGATGGTGGAGGATATGCCTTATTTTAAAGCAGAGATTACTGAATTAAGAGAAGTAAAACCATCAACTAATGATGATGAATTTTCTGCTTTAGTATCTTCTATAAAAGATTTATCATTAAAGATTATTGATACATCTCCAAATATCCCTAGTGAAGCTGCAATAGCAATTAAGAATATTAAGAATTCGTCATTTGTAATAAATTTTGTTTCTTCAAATATGAATATTGGTTTACAAGAGAAACAGTTGTTGTTAGAGGAGGTTGACTTAAAAAAACGTGCAATTTCAGCATTAGAGATTTTAACTAAAGAATTTCAAATGCTAAAAATGAAAAATAAGATTCAATCCAAGGTGCAAACTGATTTAGATCAGCAGCAGAAGGAGTATTTTTTGAATCAGCAGATGAAAGCAATTCAGGAGGAGTTAGGCGGTAGTGGTTCTCATAAAGAAGTTGAAGAGATGCGTAAACAAGCTTCTAATAAAAAGTGGGATAAAGAGATTGCTAATGCATTTGATAAAGAATTAAAGAAATTACAACGGATGAATCCTTCAATGTCAGATTATTCTGTTCAAAGGAGTTATATTGAGCTAATTCTTGATTTACCTTGGAATGAAGTTACAAAGGATAAATTTGATCTTGATAAAGCAAGAGAAATTCTTGATCGAGATCATTTTGGTTTAGAAAAAGTCAAAGAAAGAATTATTGAACACTTAGCAGTTTTAAAACTAAAAGGAGATATGAAATCTCCAATTCTATGTTTGTTTGGTCCTCCAGGTGTCGGAAAAACTTCATTGGGAAAATCAATAGCTGAGGCTCTTGGAAGGAAATATGAAAGAGTTTCTTTAGGAGGACTACGTGATGAGGCGGAAATTCGAGGTCATAGAAAAACATATATTGGTGCAATGCCAGGTAGAATAATTAAATCTATTAAAAAAGCCAATTCATCAAATCCAGTTTTTGTTTTAGATGAGATTGATAAGGTTTCAAGAGATAATCATGGAGATCCTTCTTCTGCTTTATTAGAGGTGCTTGATCCTGAACAGAATGAAGCTTTTCATGATAATTATTTAGAGCTAGATTATAATTTGTCAAAAGTTATGTTTGTTGCTACTGCTAATTCATTATCTACTATTCAACCTGCTCTTAAAGACAGGATGGAGATTATTGAAATGAATGGTTATACTATAGAAGAGAAGGTGCAAATTGCAAAAAAACATCTTCTACCTAAGCAGATAGCTTTACATGGAATTAAAAAGGATCAATTTACTATTTCTGATGCAATTCTGGAAAAGATTATTGATCAATATACTAGAGAGTCTGGTGTTAGACATCTTGAAAAACTAATCAGTAAAATGATTAGGAATGTTGCAAAATCAATTGCTATGGATCAACCGTTTGATTATTCTCCCAAAAAAGATGTGATTGAAAAAGTATTAGGAGCACCAAGATTTGATCGGGATAGAGTGAGCGACAATTCAGTTGCAGGTATTGTTACAGGATTAGCTTGGACATCAGTAGGTGGTGATATTCTTTTTATAGAAAGTAGTTTAAGTAAAGGAAAGGGAAGGTTGTCAGTAACAGGTAATTTAGGAACAATAATGAAAGAGTCAGTTACAATAGCCATGGAATATTTAAAAGCACATGCTAATACTTATAATCTGGATCCTGATATCTTTAGTAAATGGAATGTTCATGTTCATGTTCCAGAAGGAGCTACTCCAAAAGATGGACCGTCAGCTGGAATTACAACTTTTGTTTCTTTGGTTTCTTCATTTACACAGAGAAAGGTGAAAGAAAAAATTGCAATGACAGGCGAACTTACTTTAAGAGGAAAAGTACTTCCAGTAGGAGGTATTAAGGAAAAAATATTAGCAGCTAAGCGATCAGGTATCAATGAGATTATTTTATCTAAACAAAACAAGAAAGATATCTTAGAAATTGATAAACAATATGTTCATGGCATGATTTTTTATTATGTAGATACTTTAAAAGAGGTTGTGGATATCGCCTTATTATCAGACAAGGTTGATGATGCGATTGAGATTAATTAATTTTTTGTGGTAATAAAATACATTGTAAGTCGTTTTTATAATATTGCATGAGGTATAACTTTTTTTTAATAACACTTTTTTTTTCTTTTAATATCACTGCTCAGGATGGTGGTCAGAATGCATTTCTTTTTGTGAATGTAGAGCATTCTCCTAGAGTAGAATCACTTGGTGGTAGTGCAATTGCAATATTTGATAATGATGTCTCTTTATCTCAGACTACACCTTCACTTTTAAATTCTAAAATGGATAATGAGTTATTTTTTTCATTTGGTGATTATTTTGCAGATATTAGTTTAGTATCTTTTTCTTATGCTGTTTCTTTAGAAAAAATTGGGGTATTGGGTGTATCTTTAAAAGCAATTGATTATGGTGATTTTGAAAGAAATGATGCTGCTGGTTATAATCAAGGTAATTTTTCTGTAAATGACCAGGTTGTAACTTTTGGTATTGGAAGGAGTATTAATGAAAATTTTTCTTTTGGTATGAATCTTAGTTTACTAAATGCTAATTATGATACGTACAGATCTTTTGCATTATCATCAAATGTAAGTTTAACATATTTGCATTTACAAAGTGAATTTTATTCTACTTTACTTGTAAAGAATATTGCACGCCAATTATATGCTTCATCTTATTATAGTGAGATTTTGCCTTATGAAATACAGTTTGCTGTAAGTAAATTATTGAAACATATTCCTTTTAGATACCATTTAACTTATAATAATATTAATAGATTTGATATCAAGTCTCCTTATAATTTAATGACGCAGACAAATATTGAAACAGGAGAACTAGAAATAAAGGAAGAAAGTATTGCAAAAACATTTCTGCGCCATATTACTATTGGTGGTGAATTAAATCCTTTTAGAAAAAGTTTATTTATTAGGGCTGGTTTTAATTTTCAAAGACGATTTGATTTGACAACTACTAGTCGCCCTGCTATGGTTGGTTTTTCATGCGGTATAGGTTTTAGACTATCTAAATATTATTTTGATTATAGTAGATCATCCTATCATTTGTCTGCTGCACCAAATAATTTTAGTATTGCAACAAATTTGAGTAATTTTGGATTCTAATGGGTTTGTCATTCAACATAGCTATTGATGGTCATTCTTCTTGTGGTAAAAGTACAATTGCAAAAAATATTGCGAGTAAATATGGCATGTATTATATTGATACTGGTGCAATGTATCGTGCAATCACTTTATATTTTATGAGGAGAGGTATTATTAAAAATCAACAGTTGTGTACTAGAGATTTGTTAGTGAGTATAAATGATGTATCAATAGATTTTGAGTTTGATGTAGTAAAAAATGTATCTCAAACTATTCTTAATGGAGAAAATGTAGAAGAGTATATTCGTGGTATGCAGGTTTCCAATAATGTTTCAATCATTGCTCAAATTAAAGAAGTTCGTGAGAAATTAATTTCTATTCAACAAGAAGTTGCAAAATCTAAGAATGTAGTTATGGAGGGCAGAGATATTGGAACAAAAGTAATTCCTGAAGCAAAATTAAAGTTATTTGTAACTGCTAGTATTGATATTCGAGCACAAAGAAGATATAATGAGTTGTTTAAAAAAGGTGATGATATTAGCCTAGAACAAGTACGTAAAAATATAAATGATAGAGATTCGTATGATATAAACAGAAGTATAAATCCGTTGATTCAAGCAAAAGATGCAGTGTTAATTGATAATACAGATTTATCTTTTGAAGATCAAGAGATTTTAATTGATAATTTAATAAAAAAAATATAAAAATGAATATTACAATTGATTCTTATTCTGGTTTCTGTTTTGGTGTAGTTTATGCTATAGAAATGGCGGAGTCTATACTGAAAGATGAAGGTGTTTTATATTGTTTAGGTGATATTGTACATAATAATAAAGAAGTTGAACGTTTAAATAGTATGGGTTTGAAAATAATAAATCATAATGACTTATATAATTTAAATGATTGTAAAGTGTTAATCCGTGCTCACGGAGAGCCTCCTGAAACGTATAATATAGCTTTGAAAAATAACATTCAATTATTAGATGCTTCTTGTCCTGTTGTACTTAAGTTGCAACATCAGATAAAGGCAGGGCATGAAGAAATTAAAAAAATTGATGGTCAAGTAGTAATATTCGGAAAGGAAGGTCATGCCGAAGTAATAGGTTTACTTGGGCAGACAAACAATGATGCTATTATTGTAGGTTCGTATGCAGATTTAGAAAAAATTGATTTTAAACGACCTATTTATGTTTATTCTCAGACAACTAAGAGTCCAGAAGCATATAAAGATATTACTTTAGAGATAGAAAAAAGAATAAAGTTATCATCAGATAATGATATAAAATATATTGTTAATGATACTTTGTGTCGACAGGTTTCTGGAAGAGAGCCACAATTAAGGGATTTTGCAAAAAAAAATGATGTAATTATTTTTGTGAGTGGTAGAAAATCTTCTAATGGTAAAATGCTATATAGATCTTGTAAAAATGAAAATCAAAATTCTTATTTTATTTCAGATATAGATGAGTTAAATCCAGATTGGTTTATTGATGTTATTTCAGTAGGTATTTGTGGTGCTACATCAACTCCTAGATGGTTGATGGAAAGTGTAGAAAAAGCTATAGAAAAAATAGCTTAGATATTTCTTGTTTTTTTACAGATTAAAGTTGTATTTTTGCAGCCCTTTTCAGAATGGTAGTAGGGTATCGAAAAGGACTAATAATGATTATTAATCGCTCTTAAAGTTTATACCATCTAAGCCTTACTTACTTTAAGATACAAATAAAATTGACAATAATGTCAGGAGAAAAAAATAATAAAGATGCTAAAGAGATAGTTAAAGATTCTATTGAAGATTTGGTATCAGAGAAAAAAACTAAAATAATAGCTAAGAATACTAAATCGGAAAAAACTGCTAAGAAAGCAGTAAAGGATACTAAGTCGGAAAAAACTGCTAAGAAAGCAGTAAAGGATACTAAGTCGGAAAAAACTACTAAGAAAGCAGTAAAGGATACTAAGTCGGAAAAAACTACTAA
>MDTB01238251.1_pt1 | contig 24208 bp, 25 predicted proteins | sample 811161 | NCBI WGS metagenome assembly MDTB01 (sample SAMN05326650, study PRJNA326480) | marine metagenome | isolation source: seawater | place: Mediterranean Sea | collected 2009
GTAACACAAAAGGGATCATTAGTAAGTCCAGATAGACTTAGATTTGACTTTAGTCACAATAAGCCAATTGAAAAAGATGAAATGATCAAAATTAATAAAATTGTTAATGAAATGGTAGAAGGCGCAAGTGATGTACAAACAAGAATTATGACGCCTAAAGAAGCAGTTGGTTTAGGAGCTTTAGCTTTATTTGGCGAAAAATACGGCGATGAAGTCAGAGTAGTTTTTATGGGTAAAGAAAAGAATAGTTTCTTTTCAACCGAACTATGTGGTGGAACACATGTAAAAAACACAAAAGAAGTAGGAGAATTTAAAGTAATTAATCAGTCATCAATAGCCTCTGGAATAAGAAGGGTAGAAGCTTTAAGAAATAAACAACTTCAAGATTATGAAAAATCACTTATAAAAGATAAGTCTTTAAAAGAAAAAAACCTTAAAGACCAGGTCGATTTAATTAAAGAAGAGTTATCAAAATTTAAAATTAAACCAGATTTTAAAGATAATGTTGATTTATCAGAGAACTTAAAAAATCTTAACAAACAATTAGAAAAAATCAAAATTAAAAGAATAATTGAGGATAAAAATAAAAATATTGTAAAAGATAAAAAAGTTGGTAGTTTTTTATTTAGACAACAGCTTTTAAAAGATTTTCCACCTAAGGAATTAAGAAGTGTAATAGATCAAGGAAAAAAAGATATTAAAAAAGGTATCGTAGTCAGCATTTCAACTTTTGAAGGTAAAGTTGGAGTGGCTGTTGGTTTAACTCAAGATCTAACTAAAAAATTTGACGCTGTTGAACTTGTTAAAATAGCCTCTGAGGTTCTTGGAGGAAAAGGTGGTGGAGGTAGAAAAGATTTTGCACAAGCTGGAGGATCTCATAAAGAAAAGATTGAAGAAGTCTTTAAAATTTTAAATGATAAAATTAGTTAAGCTTTTTTTTAAGATTAGAATTTATTGCTTCTAAAAATTGATTTGTTGTAAGATATTTTTGACTTTTACTAATCAAAATAGCTAAATCTTTAGTCATTGATCCATTTTCAACTGTCTGAATACAAACTTTCTCTAAGGTATTTGAAAATTTAATTAATTCATCATTACTGTCTAATTGACCTCTATGAGCCAAACCTCTGGTCCACGCAAAAATAGATGCAATTGGATTTGTCGATGTTTCTTTCCCCTGTTGATGCTGCCTATAGTGCCTTGTAACAGTCCCGTGGGCTGCTTCAGCTTCTGCTATTTTACCATCTGGGGTTCTAAGTACGCTAGTCATTAGACCTAAAGAACCATAGCCCTGTGCTACAGTATCAGATTGGACATCTCCATCATAATTTTTGCATGCCCAAATGTATTTTCCACTCCACTTCATCGCACATGCAACCATGTCATCAATTAGTCTATGTTCGTAAGTAATACCCACATCATCAAACTTTTTCTTGAATTCTTTTTGATAAATTTCTTCAAAAATATCTTTAAACCTTCCATCGTAAACTTTTAAAATTGTATTCTTAGAGGAAAAATAAACTGGCCATTTTCTAACCAATCCATAATTTAAACATGCTCTTGCAAAATCTCTAATTGAGCTATCTAAATTGTACATGGACAGAGCTATTCCGGATTCGTTAAATTTAAAAACTTCGTGTTCAATTTGTTTCTTACCATCCTCAGACTTCCATTTAATAGTCATTTTTCCTTTTCCAGGAATTTTAAAATCTGTAGCCCTATATTGATCTCCAAAAGCATGTCTTCCAACTATAACGCTTTCAGTCCAGTGCGGAACCAGTCTGGGAACATTTTTACATATTATAGGTTCTCTAAAAATTGTTCCACCAACAATATTTCTAATTGTTCCATTTGGTGATCTCCACATTTTCTTTAAATTGAATTCTTTTACTCGTGCCTCGTCAGGAGTTATCGTTGCACATTTGACACCAGCACCATACTTCTGAATTGCTTTAGCGCAATCAACAGTCACTTGATCATTTGTTTTATCCCTATTTTCCATCCCAAGATCGTAATATTTGAGATCAATATCAAGATATGGATTTATTAATTTTTCCTTAATAAATGACCAAATTATTCGGGTCATTTCATCACCATCTAGCTCAACTACTGGATTTTTTACTTTAATTTTTGCCATAAAAAAATTTAATTTGATAATTAAGGATTTTTATACATATTACCCTAAGATTATCAATTTATAAGTTATGATGTTTGAAAAAATATTTCCAAAGATACACCAAGAAGGGTATAAATTTTTAGTTATATCCTCAATAATCACATTGATTCTATTGTTTTCTACGGACCTTTTTGGGTACATCTTCATATTAATAAGTATTTGGGTTTATTATTTTTTTAGAGACCCTGAGAGAGTTGTAATTGATGATGAGGCTTATTTAGTAAGCCCAGCAGACGGCCGCATATCTGGAATTAAAGAAGTAAACGGGCCAGTAGAGCTCGGTTTAGATAGTAAAAAATTTACAAGAGTAAGTATTTTTATGAATATTTTTGATTGTCACGTTAATAGATCTCCAACAAATGGTCAGATACAAGACATATTTTACAAACCTGGGAAATTTTTAAATGCCTCTCTTGATAAAGCAAGTGAAGAAAATGAAAGAAACTATTTTAATATTACAGAAAATAAAACAAACGAAGCAATCGTTGTTGTTCAAATCGCAGGATTAGTTGCTAGGCGGATTGTTACCCAAGTAGAAAAAAAAGAAACACTGAAACAAGGACAAAGATTAGGGATGATTAGATTTGGTAGTAGAGTTGATGTATACTATACCCAAAGAAAAACAATGGTCAAAGTTGGACAAAATGTTATAGCGGGAGAAAGTATAATTGCGAGTTTCTAAATGGAAAAGAAAAATCAATTTAAGATCGTCTCTGTAAATAAAAGTAGGTACATTCTTCCAAATGTATTAACACTTATTGGGGTTTGTTTAGGGATAAGTTCTATCAAATTTGCAATGGACGGTAATTTTTCCTATGCAGTTTTATTTCTAATAGTTGCTGCAATTCTGGATGCCTTAGACGGAAGGGTTGCAAGATTAATTAAAGGAACATCAGATTTTGGAAAAGAATTAGACTCATTAACAGATTTTGTTAGTTTTGGGATTGCACCAGCATTTATAATCTATTTTTGGGAATTAAATAAACTTGGAAAAATTGGATGGTTAATAGTTCTTTTATTTTCAGTTTGCTGTGTACTTAGACTTGCTCGGTTTAATCTAACTAAATTTGAAAAAAATGATGAATGGAAAAATAATTTTTTTCAAGGAGTCCCTTCACCTGCAGGAGGTTGTTTGATACTTCTCCCTTTGATTTTTCAATTGTCAGGTTTTTCAAGTTTTATTGATTTAACTTCTATTACTCCATACTTCATGGTTCTAATATCATTTTTATTGATAAGTAAAATTCCTACTTTTTCATTTAAGAAAATAGCAATACGTAGGAATATGACAATTTTTTTATTATTAGGTGTGGGTTTATTTTTTGTTTCAATCATTCAGTTTACTTTTGAAACCCTGACAGTTTGCATACTTATCTATTTATTTTTAATTCCAATTGGAATTTATAATTTCAGATCTAAATCAAAAAATGCAAATCAAATTGAAATAGAAGACGAACAACAAGATATATTATAGTTTTAATATATGGACAGCAAAAGTTATCAAGATCATTTCTTTAAAAAAGCAAAAAAGGAAGGATATAGATCTCGATCAGCCTTTAAGTTAATTGAACTAAATAATAAATTTAAATTTTTAAAGAACGGAATAAATATTTTAGATGTAGGTTGTTTTCCCGGAGGGTGGTGTCAGGTTATAAAAAAAAAAATAAAAGGTGGAAAAATTCTTGGTATTGATAAAAAACTTACAAAAAATATAGATGGAATTAAATTTATAACAGGCGATTTTTTAAATGAGGGATCTAAGACCAATATCAACAAATACTTTAAATCGAGGATAGATGTAATTCTGTCAGATATGGCGTCCAATACTTCTGGTAATAAAAGTTTAGACTGCATAAGAACAAATCAATTATGTATGGATATAATAGAATTTTCAAAAAAAATACTTAATAATAAAGGGGTTGTCGTTTCAAAAGTTTTCATGGGAGAAGAGTTTGAAGAAATAAAGAACGAAGCAAAAAAAAACTTTAAAAAAATTCATTTTTTTAAGCCTAATTCAAGCAGGCACGAATCAAGAGAAACATATATACATTGTTCAGAATTAAGTACATAATAGAAATTATTATATATGACTAAAATAAAATACTTTACAATAATTTTATTATATTTTCTTTTTTTTAAAAGCAACGGAATATCTCAAGAAAATTATCTTTCTGAAGGAAAAAAACTATTTAACAATCAGAAATATTTAGAATCAAAATTTAAATTTGAACAAGATATTGTTTTTAATCCAAAAAGCGAGGAGTCCTATTTATATCTTGCTAAAATATTCAGTAATGAAGAAAATGATGAACTCGAAGAACAAAATTTAAATACTGTTATATTATTAAATCCCAAAAATGAAGAAGCAGTATATCTTTTGGCTTTATTAAAAATAAAGAAATCTGATTATAAAGAGTCAGAAAAATTAATTATAAATTTTAAGAAAATTTGTAAAACTTTATGTAAAAAAGAGCCAGGTTTACAAACTAAATTAAAAAGTCTTCAACCAAAATAGATAATTACTATGAAATTATCCAAAAAGATAAAAAAAATTATAAAGTTAAAATCAAAAAGAAAATTAGTTTGTTTAACAGCTTATTCAAAGCCAATTGCTAAAATATTAGACAAATACTGCGATATTATTTTAGTAGGGGATTCAGTCGCAACCGCTTTTTATGGCATGAAAAGTACAAAAGAAATAACATTAGATACAATGATAACTCATAATAAGAGTGTTAAAAAAGCAATAAGAAAAAGCACCTTAGTTTTTGATATGCCGTTTAATTCTTATAGAAATATAAAAGAAGCAAAAAAAAATATTAAAAAAATCTTTAAAAGAACTTCCTGCGATGCTGTAAAATTGGAGAGTAATGGAAAAAATTTTAATATATTAAAAAAATTAGTTCAATCTGGAATACCAGTTATGGGACATATAGGTTATACACCTCAATATAAAGGTAAATTTAAACCCCAAGGCATTAAAAATAAGGAGCAAAAAAAATTAATAAATGAAGCAATAAAAATTCAAAAGGCCGGGGCTTTTTCAATTGTTTTGGAATGTATCAATTCAGCCACAGCAAAAAAAATAACTAATAGAATTAATATTCCAACAATAGGTATAGGTTCCTCAAACTCATGTGATGGGCAAATATTAGTCTTCGATGATTTAATTGGTTTGAGTGGATTCTATCCAAAATTCGTTAAAAAATATACAAATTTACAAAAAATTATTGATAATGTTTTAAAAAAATTTAGAAGAGACGTTATAAGCTCTAGGTTTCCAAGCAAACAACACACTTACTAATTTATGAATGATGAATTTCCAGAAAAAAAATTTTTAAGTTTTATAAAATCAAATTCAAAAATATTCACATATACATTATCAACATTTTTTATTGTAATGGCCGCATTATTTTGGATGTCTTATGACTCTAATAAAGAAAAAAAAATAATTTCTGAGGATTTTATTAAAGCAAAAATTTTTTTAGAGAAACAAAACAAAGATAAAGCAACTTTGATTTTAAAGAATATTATTGAGAAAAAAGATACAATTTATTCAAGTTTATCGTTATTTTTGCTTATTGATCAGAATTTAGTTGAGGATAAACAATTAATTCTGGAATACTTTGATAATATTATTTCCGATGGTGATTATTCTGAAGAGGATAAAAATCTTTTAAAACTTAAAAAAGCAATATATATTTCAGATATAGAAGATGAACAGGAGATGCTAAAACTCCTTAACCCCATTATAAACTCAGATTCTGTGTGGAAAAACCAATCTCTAAAATTTTTAGGAGATTTCTATTACTCTATATCACAGCTAGAAAAAGCAAGGCAATATTACTCAACTTTATTAAAAGAGGAGATTAATAATGTATTAAGAACCGAAATTAATAGCAGGATTAAATCTATAAAATAAGGATGTATAAAATTTATAGCAATCTTTTACTTTTAATTTTATTTACTTTTTTAATTAATTGCTCTTTTGGCCCGGGTAAAAGAGTCTGGAATGACTTATCAAAAGATTTAGAGACTGTTAAAAATACAGAAAATACCAAATTAATTTTTTCAACTTCTCAAAAATTCAATCAAGAAATAACAAGTAATAAAAAATTAGTTATAAAATCGAAACCATTAAAAAATTTAAATTGGAATCAACAAAATTTATCAAATGGAAATTATATTCCTCACTTAAGTTATCAAAACAAAATAAATCTTATTTTTCAAAGTAAAAAAATAGGAAAAAATTCTTTTGATATTAATAATATAGATTTTCAACCAATTATAGAAAATAATATTGCTTACCTTTATGATCCAAATGGAACATTATTTAGTTATTCAATAGAAAGTAAAAGATTAATTTGGAAATATAACTTTTATAAAAAAAGATATAAAAACTTACCAAAGGAAATAAATCTTTATTTATCGTCGTCTAGTCTTATAGCTAATGATAATCTAGGTTTTGTCTATAGTCTTGACAAAAACACAGGTGCAATTGAGTGGGCAAAAAGTTATGGTGTACCTTTTAAATCTAATATTAAAGTTGATGAAAGTAACGTATTTTTACTTAATCAAGATAATAAATTTTATGTAATTGGGGAAAAAGATGGAAAGCAAAGGACAGACCTAGAAACAATTCCCTCTTTTCTTAAATCAAATATTAAATCAAATATTAGTTTAGACAGTAAGCAAAAAAATGTTTTTTTTATTACTTCTGCTGCCGAAATTTACTCTGTCAATTATTTTAATAGAAATATAAATTGGCTACTAAATTTAACATTGGCAGATACTGGCAAGCAGATTGACTTGTTTTATTCATCCCCAATAGTTTTTGCAGATAATCAAATTTTTCTTAGTACATCCTTCTCTTCTTTTTTAATGAACTCAACAGACGGATCTTTAATTTGGGAGTTTCCATTTTCAACTAAAGTTGCACCAATAGTTTTAGAAAAATATATTTTTTTAGTTTCAAAAGAAGGCCTATTAGTATGTTTAGATCGTGAAAAAGGGGCAGTAATTTGGTCAAAAAATATATTTAAGACTTCAGAAAAGTTAAAATATAATAAGACAGGGCATTTAACTTCAATATTTTTAGTTTCAAACAAAATATTTGTAACAACACAAAATGGTTATTTTTTATTTTTTGATTATCAAAATGGTGAAATTATTAATTATGCAAAAGTTAGCAAAGGTTTTTTCTCAAAACCAACAATATTAAATGAATCCATTTTTATAATTGATAATAAAATGAGAATTTTGAAATTTAATTAATCTAATTGCTTGATTTACCGCTTAGTAAAGACAATTGTGCAACATTGTCATCTTTTTTCTGATCAATTAATTCAACAGGATACTCACCGGTAAAATAATGATCAGTTAGTTGAGGATATGTTTTATTTCTACTCTCACCACAGATAGCTTTATATAAACCATCTAAACTCAAAAATTTAAGTGAGTCTGCTTGAATATGTTTGCACATTTCATCTAAACTTTTATTAGCAGCTAACAATTCTTTTTTTGAAGGCATATCTATACCGTAGAAATCAGGAAATTTTATTGGTGGGGATGCTATTCTTACATGTACTTCTTTAGCTCCACCATCATAAAGCATTTTAACTATCTTTGAGCACGTAGTGCCTCTAACTATTGAATCGTCAATAAGTATTACTGATTTATTCTTTATTGAGGATTTATTAGAACTAAGTTTTAATTTTACTCCAAAACTTCTTATATTTTGTTTTGGTTCTATAAAAGTTCTTCCAACATAGTGATTTCTAATTAAACCAAGTTCAAAACTTTTTTTTTTGAGTTGACTATATCCTATAGCTGCAGGCACACCAGAGTCTGGTACAGGCACCACAATATCTCCTACATCATCAGACTCTTTTGCAAGTTCATACCCAAAGTTTTTTCTATATTCGTAAGCACATTTCTCTTTTAAATAGCTATCTGGTCTAGAAAAATAAACATACTCAAAAACGCAAGGCCGAGCTTTCTTTTTAGTGAAAGGTTTAATACTTTTTAGGCTACCTTCTTCTATTACCACAACCTCTCCATTTTCAATTTCCCGGATAAACTTAGCTCCAATTATATCAAAAGCGCATGTCTCCGAAGCTAAAACATATGAGTTTTTTAACTTACCCAAAACAAGTGGCCTGATACCTAAAGGGTCACGAGCACCTATTAACTTTTTGTTGCTCATCATAACCAAAGCATATCCACCCTGAACTTGAAAAAGAGTATCTACAACTTTATCTATCATTTTTGTTCTTTTTGATTTTGCAATCAGTTGAACAATAGTTTCGGTATCAGAAGTAGTTCTAAAAATTGCACCCTCTTTAACCAACAATTCTCTTAATTTTAAAGCATTAGTAAAATTTCCATTATGTGCCACGCTAATTCCTCCACCATAAATATCAGCAAAAAATGGTTGGATATTTCTAAGAGAGGTTTCACCAGTGGTTGAATAACGATTATGACCAATTGCTGAATTTCCTGGAAGTTTTTTTAAAATTTCTTTATTAGTAAAATTATCCCCAACTAGACCATGTTTTTTTTCTGAATGGAAATTTTTTCCGTCAAAAGACACAATTCCACATCCTTCTTGTCCTCTATGCTGTAATGCATGGAGACCTAAAGCAGTTATAGTTGATGCGTCTGTAAAGCCTGCAATTCCAAAAACTCCACATTCTTCTCTAATTGTATTAGTTTTAAATTTTTTCAATTTCTTCTTTTGTTTTTTGAATGTCATTACCACTTGGAAATTCCTCGATTAATAACTTACTTCCTTTTTCAACTATTGGAAAAGAAAATGATTTACTTAATGACATATCCCATTTTTCATAAGAATAAAACCAATTTACCACAACAAAAATACATACTGCAAAAATATACCCCTTAAAAATACCAAAGAAAAAACCAAAAGTTTTATCCACAGAACCAACCCCAGTGTAGGCAAATAGTTTACCTATAGACCTTCCAAGAAGAATCAATAAAAAAAGAGATATTATATAAACAAATATGCCCAATCCAATGCCCACAACATATTGATTATCTATATAGTTTGAAATATATGGCTCAAATTTTGGAACCAAGATTATTGTTATTATAAGTGCTAAAACCCACTTTAAAAAAGACATTAAGCTTAAAAAAAAACCTTTAGCGAAGCACTGTATAGCAAAGTAAATAATTAAAATAAAAAAAATGACATCAAATAAAACAATATTTTCTGTAACGAAAGAAATAAAGTTATCCAGCATTTTTAAAAGGTTTAAAGGTCAAAATTAATTTGGGCAATAAAGTAAGAACAGAAATCATAGCTAACAACATCGCTATACCAGTGAAAACTCCAAAATAAATGGTTGGAATAAAATTTGACAGAACCAATATTGAAAATCCAAATACAATTGTTATTGATGTATTTAGTATTGCGACACCCACTGTATCATGACACTTTTCGAGCGTTTTATTGTAATCGTTATTTTTTTTAAACTCTTCCTTAAATCTATAAATATAATGAATACTATTATCTACAGCTATACCGATGGTTATTGCCGCAATAGTAATTGTCATCATATCTAATGGAATTCCAAGTAAACCAATAATACCAAGAATTAAGAAAGCGGCCATGAAGTTAGGCACAACTCCTATTAGTGACAATGTAATATTCCTAAAAAGAATTAAAAACATAAAAGTTATACCCGCCATAACAACTCCTAAAGTTAGTATTTGAGACTTAAATAAGCTTTGTAAAAGATTATTAAATAATATAAGTACACCTGCTAATTTGAACTCATTAGAATTTAAGCCTATTTCATTTTCTAAATCATACTGAATTTTTTTAATAAGCTCATTCCGTCTGAGATCCTCTTTGGAATCTAAAATTCTTAAGCTTATTCTTGCTTCATTATTTTTTATTGAAATATATGGATCTATTACCTCTTTTTTTATTGAGTCTGGTAATTTTGTATATAGCACGCCCATTTCAAGGCCCTCCAATTTTTTTCCATCGCTCAAGTCCTCAGCAACTCTAACAATTGAAGCAAAAGATATGACTTTTCCCACAGAATCTATATTATTCAAATAATCGTGAACCTCAGTAATTCTGTCTATTTTATCTCTTGTAAACCAGTATTTGGAGTCATCTTCTTCATCTTCACCCCAGTCATCATCTGTTTCATCATCAGAAATCTTTTTTGGAAATTTTAAAATAACATTCAAAGGAGTTGTTCCGCCAAGCTTTTTGTCTATGAGCTTCATCCCTTTGTAAATTTCAGTTTCTTTATTAAAATAATTGATAAAACTATTTTCCACCTCAAGTTTTGCTATACCGAAAATACTTACAATTATAACTGCAAAAGCTGAAGTAAAAATAATTTTGGTATTATTTTTAGCTACACCGCTTAAAAAAGACGTAATTTTTGATTTTTTCTGGTCTCTATAATTAGTATTTTCTTTTGTTAAAATATTCAAAAGAGACGGCAACAATGTAAAGGTTACCAACATAGAAACCAACAAACCAACGGTCATCATCCATCCAAAATCTATAATGGGCTTAATACCACTAAATATTAGTGACAAGAAAGCACATATAGTTGTAAGCACAGTGTAAAGTATTGGCCAAAACATTTTTTTAGAGGTCCAATGAATTGCATCACTATTTGATATTTCTGGATTTTCTTTTCTATACTGCAAATACCTAACACTCATGTGAATATTCATCGCCATTGTTAAAATCAGCATAAGAGCAATAAAATTTGAAGAAATTACTGTAACTTTCCAACCAACCAAACCTAAGAAACCAATCATAATTAAAACTGAAAAAAAACAACTCATCAGCGGTATTAAAACCCAGAGTAAATTTCTAAAAACAAACCAAAGTGTAAAAACAATAAATAAAAATACTCCTCCTCCAAAAACAACTATATCGTTTTTTATAAAAGTCATCATATCATCCGCAATCATTGGAATTCCTCCAAGATGGATTATAGGGTAGATATCTGAAGAGATTTTTTTAACTTTTCCAGGAGGCGGATGATCTTTAATAATTTTTCTTATTTCATTTATGTTTTGGTGGTTTCTTTTATTGTATGATTTTCTATAATTATCATAATTTTTTAAAAAAGCTTTATAGCTATTTTTTTCATTAGAAGTTAGTTGTCCCTTCTCTTTTCTGTCTAGGTAACTATTTTTAGTTTTGATTAATTCTGCAAGTTTTTCGTCAGGTTTAATATAAACTAAAACTCCACTTGTTTGACCATCCTCACTAATTACAAAGTTTTTATATATTGGACTATTAATAATTTCATCAAAACCCCTGTCTAAATTCACGTCAGGACTAGATAGAGTTTTAAAATTTCTAATTCTTTCTGATAAAGGGTCATCGTTATTTTTAAGCAAAGGTACATCTAAAACAGTTATTACACTATCAATCCAATCAAGATTTTCTAATGAGTTCTTTAATAATCCAAGATTTTTTATAGTGTTTTCGGATTTAAAATTATAATTTTCATTTGGTGCGTGACTGTAAGTTAAGACTAAAAAATCTTTAGTACCATAGTTATTATTTACTTCCCTAAGATATTTCAAATCTGGATCATTTTCTAAAAGCAAAGTATCGGAGGAAGCATCTAATTGAAAATTTTTTGCAAAATATCCAAAAACAACTAATAAAAGAATAAGAGCAAACAAAGTAACTCTAGGTCTTTCAATTACTGAATTTTTATATAAATTAGAGAGGATCACCATTAATAGATATAACTTAAAAAGACAGAATTTAAAATTATAAATTTTTTCTATGTTTTTGGAGTATCTTTGAATTTAGTGTAAATTTTCTCAAATTCCACTTTCACATTTCCAGTTGGACCATGCCTTTGTTTTCCAATAATTATCTCTGCTAACCCAAGTATCTCATTCATTTTAGATTGCCACTCAGCATGCTCCACTGTTCCTAATCTAGGCTCTTTTCTTTCTTCGTAATATTCTTCCCGATATACAAACATAACTACATCCGCATCTTGTTCTATAGAGCCTGATTCTCTTAAATCCGATAGTTGAGGTTTTTTATCATCTCGCTGCTCTGTAGCACGCGATAGCTGTGATAATGCCACAACAGGTACTCCCAGCTCTTTTGCTAATGCTTTTAAGCCTTGTGTTATTTCTGATATTTCTTGAACTCTACCGTCATATCTTCTTGCTCCAGCTGACATGAGCTGAATATAATCGACAACAATTAAGTCCAAGCCGAACAATCTTTTCATTCTTCTTGCTCTATTAGACAAAGTGGAAATAGTAATTGCTGGGGTTTCATCAATTAACAACGGCAAATCATGAATATTTCTTGAAGTTTCAATTAATCTATTCATTTCTTCCTCTGTAATCTTACCTCTTCTTATGTCATTTGATTTAATTCTAGATTGTTCAGATATAATTCTTGTTGAAAGTTGTTCTGAGGACATTTCCAATGAGAAAAAAGCAACAACTGATTTTTTGTTATCATCTGAATTCTTTTTGGCTGCATGGAATGCAATATTGGTGGCTAGTGCAGTCTTACCCATTGATGGCCTACCTGCAATTATTATTAAATCAGACTTATGAAGACCACCTAATCTTTCGTCTAAATCAACCAGTCCAGTAGGAACACCAACAATACCCTGATCATTTTTCATCGCGTTAGTTGCCATCTCTAATGTTTGATCCAACGCTTGACTAAATTCTGAAAAGGATTGGTTAAACGTTCCTCTTTCAGCTAAGTCAAATAGAGATTTTTCAGTATTTTGAATTATATCATCACCTGTTTTTTCTAAAGCATCATCCATTGATTCTTCAGATAAGTTTTCTGAGATTTTTACAAGTTCTCTCTTTACAAATTTTTCATGAATAATTTTTGCATAATCAATAGATTGTTTTACCGAGGATGAGAATCTTGTAAGTTTTACTAAATACTCAGTTCCCCCAACTTCAGACAAACTATCTTCATTTTCAAAAGAATTTTTTAAAGTAATAGGGTTTGCAATCATGCCTTTGTTGTGCAATTTTTCAATTAAACTATAAATTTTTGAGTGTAGTGGGTCATAGAATTCTTTTTCATTAACTATACTTGCAACCTCATCAATAATATCGTTGTTTACCAAAACAGATCCTATCAAAGCCTGCTCAGCTTCGATATTTGAAGGTAATTTTTTTTCTCCAGAAAACGTTTTTATTTTAAGATTATCCATTTTGATCATAGGTTTTATCCTAATTATTTAGTCAATGTAAAAGCAAAAGTTATTAACTTTTTTTGTATCTGTGGAGAGATTTTGTTATTTACCGGTCTTCTTTTTTTTCAACCAAAACATGTAATTCTGCTACCAAATCAGAATGCAGATTAATTGACAATGGGAATTCACCAATTTTATTTATTTCTTTTTTTAGGTCAATCTGTGAGGGATGAATAATTTGTTTAAAATTATCTAAAAAATACTTTGTGATTTCTTTAGGTTTTATACTTCCGTATAATTCTCCATTTTCTTTCGTTTCTTTACTAAAAACTAACTTTTTCTTTTTGATTTTATCATATATTTCTTTTGCGACTTTTTTCTGCTCAATATTTTTCTTATTAATTTCAGTTCTTTTTCTATTAACATATTCTACATTCTTTTTATCTGCCCTTAGCGCTTTACCAAATTTTAAAAGAAAGTTTCTTCCATAACCATCTTTAACATCAACTACTTGGCCAATATCACCTAAATTTCTAATTTTTTCTAAAAGTATAACTTGCATTTAAATTAAACCTAAAACCTTCGCTCTTTTAATAGCGGTTGATAATTGCCTTTGTTTATTCTGACTTACAGCAGTAATACGAGATGGAAGAATTTTTCCACTATCTGATGTATACCTTTTTAATAATTTTAAATTTTTATAGTCTACTACTGGTGAATTTTTTTGCGATAAGGGACAGCTTCTTCCAAACTTCATCTCAGGCTTTTGAAAAAGACTTAGTTTATTTTGACTACCAAATTTTTTTCTTTTACCCTTTTTTTTGTCTCTTCTCATAAAATTTATTTTTTTGCCCCAAAGTATTCATTTTTGAGATCAAGCTCATCATATTTAACTGTTAAATATCTAATAACGCTGCTATCAATAGCAAGTTTTTTCTCGATTTCTGTAACAATATTACTATTTACCTCTAATTTGAAATGCACAAAAATGCCTTTCTTATTTTTTTTAATTTTGTTTGCTAATGATAATAATCCCCACTTTTCTGTTTTTAAAATTTTTCCAGATTTATTGATGATTTCAGAATATTTGTTAATAAGACCATCTATCTCTTTATCTGAAAGGTCTTGTTTTCCAACAATTGTGTGTTCGTAAAAAGCCATATTTTCAATTAAACTAATACTTTTAAGAACGGACTTATACTATTTAAATTTTAATAGTACAATAGTAATAATAATACAATTTAACACTTTTAGACAAAATGAAAGCATTAATATTTCCAGGTCAAGGCTCACAATCCGTTGGTATGGGTTTAGATTTGTATAACAATTTTGATTTAGTAAAAAAAATTTTTAAAGAAACGGATGATAAACTTAAGTACCCTTTATCCAAAATTATATTGGATGGTCCTGACAGTGAACTTAAACTTACTAAAAATACTCAGCCCGCAATAATGACTTTAAGTTACTCCATATTCAAATTAATTAAAGAGGAATTTAATATAGAACTTAAAAATATAAAATATTTTGCCGGACATTCACTAGGGGAATATAGTGCTCTAGTATCAGCTGGATCATTAAACTTTCATGATGCTTTATATCTGTTACACGAAAGAGGAAAATCAATGCAAGAAGCCGTCCCGGAAGGAAAAGGTACTATGTTGGCTGTAATGGGATTAAAAATGGAAGAATTAAAAAAATATATTAATGAAGTTTCTACAAAAGGTATATGTGAGATAGCAAATGATAATTCTGATAGTCAAATTATTTTGAGCGGTGAAAAAATAGCTTTAGAGGAGATTAATAAAAATTTAAAATTGAGCAAAAAAAAATCTATATTCCTACCAGTCAGCGCACCTTTTCACTGTTCGCTTATGAAAGGAGCGGCTGAAAAAATGAAAGATAAAATCATTAATACTAAGTTTTTAAATCCATCTACTGATATTGTAAGTAATGTAACTGCAGAGGCCGAAAGTAGTATTGAAAATATTAAAAATTTACTTATCAAGCAAATTTATTCAAAAGTGAGGTGGAGGGAAAGTATTCTTTATATGATCAAAAATGGTGTTAACGAATTTATTGAAATTGGACCAGGAAAGGTATTATCTGGTCTTACAAAAAGAATTAGTGGAAATGTTGACGTTAAAAGTATAAATACAATTGAAGACATCAAGATTCTTAAATGATTGATTTTAAAAACAAAAAAATTTTAATTACAGGTGCAACAGGCGGGATAGGTGGTGCACTTGTTAAAAAATTTGTTTCATTAGGAGGAACAGTTCTTGGTTCGGGAACCAAGACTGAAAAATTAGAATTAATTAAAAAAGACAATCCTAATATAAAGATTAAAAAGTTTAACTTAACCGAGCACTCGAAAATAGAGGAATTTATTAACACAGCCACAAAAGAATTAGGAGGTCTAGATATTTTAATAAATAATGCCGGCGTGAATTCAGACAATCTTTCCTTAAGAATGAAAGATGAGGAGTGGAAAAAAGTAATTGATGTAAATTTAACTTCTACTTTTTTGCTATCTAAATATGCAATTAAAAATATGTTAAAAAATAAATTTGGTAGAGTAGTAAACATCACCTCTATAGTTGGTCATACTGGAAATCTTGGTCAGGCAAACTATTCAGCATCTAAAGCAGCAATAATTGGAATGTCAAAAAGCTTAGCAATTGAGTACGCAAAAAAAAATATAACTATTAATTGTGTTTCACCTGGATTTATAGTTTCAGATATGACAACAAACATAGCAGAAAAAGTTAGGGAATTTTTAATATCGAGAATTCCTATGGGAAAACTTGGTTCTGGGGAAGATGTATCGAATTGTGTAGCTTTTTTATCATCTGAATTAGCATCATATGTTACAGGAGAAACAATACATGTTAATGGTGGTATGTATATGTCTTGACAAAAAAACAGAAAAAATTTAATAACGAATTAAGAAAATCTAAAAAGGAATTATAAAATGGCAAAAGATGTAGGCGTAACAGTTAAGAAGATCGTAGCAGATCATCTTGGTGTAGACGAAGCTAAAGTTACAGACGAGGCAAGCTTTATAGATGATTTAGGAGCAGATAGTTTAGATACAGTTGAATTAGTTATGGCTTTTGAAGAAGAGTTTGGATCAGAGATTTCTGATAGTGAAGCTGAAAAAATTTTAACAGTTGGAGATGCTATAAAATTTATTGAGAGCCATTCCAACTAAGGTAATAACTTTCACTAAATGAACAATCCAAAAAAGCCTTTGATGCTTGTATTGTCATCACCTTCAGGGGCTGGAAAAACGACTCTTTCAAAAAAAATTCAACAATCAGACAATTCTTTTGAAATTTCTGTTTCACACACAACAAGAAAACCAAGACCAAATGAAGTTGACGGTTTGGATTATCATTTTGTAACAAAGAAAAATTTTGAATTATTACTTAAACAAAATGCTTTTTATGAGCATGCAGAAATATTTGGAAATTATTATGGTACATCCAAATCTTCAATAAACCAAATAACAAAAAAAAATAATAATGTTTTATTTGATATTGATTGGCAAGGAAGTGAACAGCTGAGTAAATTCAAACAATTAAATTTAGTTAAAGTATTTATTCTTCCTCCAAATAAGGAAGAGTTAGAGAAAAGATTAATAGCAAGAAATCAAGATGATAAAGACGCAATCAAAAAGAGAATGTTAGCATATTCAAAGGATGTTGTTCATCAAAAAGATTATGATTATGTTTTAATTAATGACAATGTTGATGATTGTTTTAATAAGTTGAAAAAAATAATATCAAAGCACTTACAAATATAAAGTTATTCTAGATATTTTTTTCGTAATATTCCGTAATTCTATAGATATCATGGCACGATAATTCCGCAGGTCTTTTTTTAAGATTTATACCTAGTGCGTTCGCTATTTTTTCATAATCTTTGAATATTTTAGAAAAAGCTTTATTTATCATTTTTCTTCTACCAGAAAACAAAATTTCAGTAATTTTTTCTAAATTTTTGATATTTTTAATATAGTAATTTGTCTTTGTTTTAGGACTAAAAATAATAATTTTTGAGTCAACGTCAGGGACTGGTAAAAAACATTTTCTAGATATTTTAAAACTATCAACTATATCTAATCTGAAATTTGCCAATACAGAAATTCTTCCATATTTTTTTGTATTTGGTTTTGCTAAAATTCGATCAGCAACCTCTTTTTGAAACATAAATATAATCTTACTAAAGGGAGGTGGCCATTCATTGAATTTAATAAATTTTGCTAAAATTTGTGTTGATATATTATAAGGAAGGTTTCCAAATACTATATCAGGATTTATATTTTTATCGAAGTTAAATTTTAAAATGTCCTCGTTATAAATAATAAAATTTTTTTCTAAATCCAGCTTTTTAGATAAAATCTGACAAAATCTCTTATCTTTTTCGACTAATAAAAGTTTCTTTGGTTTTTTTTTTAAAATTATTTCTGTTAAATTTCCTGTTCCTGGCCCAACTTCAAAAACTACTTTTCCATTAATACTACTTAACTCAGCTATTTTATTTAAAATATTTTTATCAATTAATAAATTTTGGCCTAATGATTTTTTAAGATTTAACATTAATTTTTTGAAAAAATTTTATAGATTCAAATAAACTTTGAGGATTTGCTATATTTTTTTTTAATATATCTTTTCCAATCCCATGGTCTGGAGAAATTCTAATATAAGGTAGGCCAGCAGTAAGGTTGACAGCATTAAATTTAAATAAAGCTTTAAAGGGTGACAAAACCTGGTCATGATACATCCCAACAATAATATCAAATTTATATTTTTTTGGATTTATAAAGGCCGTGTCAGCAGACAATGGTCCTTGAACAGATATTTTTTTCTTTTTTAAATATTTTATAATTGGGATAATGATTTTTTTCTCTTCAGAGTCTCTTCTAAACTCATCATTATGCGGGTTTAGTCCTAACAAACCAATTTTAGGTTTAAATTTTAGTTTTTTAGTAAAAAATCGATTAATTGTTATAAGTTTATTTAAGATTAATTTTTTTGATAAAAGTTTTGATATTTTTTTAACTTTTATATGTGTAGTTATTGGACATACGGAAAGTTTTCTATTATAAATTATCATAGCTTCCTTACCTAAAACCTTCTCTCTTTTCGCTAAAAATTCTGTGACACCGGTGAAATTATTTCCAAATGTCTCTTTTTTATCTATCGCACAGTTTATAAAACCTGAAATTTTTTTCTTTTTTGTAAGTTTTATAGCTATGTTAAAGCAATTTTTTATGTATATAGATTTAGAAATTGTATCAACATTAAATGGATTTTTAAATTTTAAAGGTACATCAAGAATTAAAAGTTTATTTTTAATATTTGTATTTTCTAAACTTGATATTTTTTTTAGAGCTAAATTTATTCCAATAATTTTTAATTGATGTTTAATTAATAGATAATTTCCTATTACAACTATATTAATTTTTTTTAAATTTTTCTTTTTTTTCCAAACTTTAGCGATTAGTTCTGAGTTAACGCTATTAGGTTCTCCGGCTACAATACAAATTAAATTATTCATAAAAATTTAATTTGTACAGATCTTTCAAGATTAGAGTAATGCAAATTTGAAAACATAATTAATTTTTTTTCCTTTTCCTCATTGACAATTTTATCTTTTATAGACTTTATATCATCTTGCTTATTTACATTTTTTGAACTTGCTATAAATGCATTCATTTTATTTTCAATTTCAATCGTATTTAATGAAATTTTGTTTTTATACATTTGAAAAATCATATAATTCCATTTTAAGTCAACCATAAATCTATTAATCAAACTGTTATAACTTAAATTATGACCTGCAAGAAGATTCTTTAAACCTGTTTTATCAAGACCCAATTTTTTACTAGCACTATTTAACATAACGTCGAGTTGTCTATTATTATATTTTTCTATATTTCTTTTTTTTATTTCACCTTTTTTATATTTCTTTTAATCAATGATTTTATTGCTAGACTTTTTATCTGTTCTTTATTGCTTTGATTTATTTCAGTATTCGATAGTATTGCGATTAATTTTATTTCATTAAGTAAATCCAACTTTGTAATTGGACTATTTCCTACTGTTATTATTATAGAATTATCTGTTTGAGTAAAACTTTTTCCTGTAAAAGATAAAAAAAAAATTATTATAAGAAAATATATTTTAAAATTAATCTTCATCTGTCAATTAACGGGGACTTTGCTTCACCAAATGGGAATAATGTTATTCTAAAAATTAGTGAATCCGACGCCTCAACATCTTTATCCGAATAAAATTCTCTTCTAAACAATAAACCAGCTTTTAAACAATCATTTACGTAGTCATAGGCTAGATCATAAAATTCAGTAGAGTCTGTCTCTAAATTTTTCTTAATATCAAAAGTTAGCTCACCAGAATTATTAAAATCAACTTTAACTCCTGATTTTATATAGTTGCTCGTGCCCACATGATTATTTTCTTCTAAATAATTAAGATTAAAACTTGTATTACCCAATATTAAATTTGCTTCTAAATCATTATAATTAATATCATTAAAATTATGATCTACTGAAAAGTTATTACTCAAGGTAAAGTTGTCACTTAATCTTAAATATGCCTCACCAACTAGATCTGATGCTTTTTGGTCAAGAGAACTTGTCGACGGCAACGAACTATTTTCCTGGAAGTTGTAAATCTGACCTATTGATAAAGAATAATTTTTTTCTCCTGGTTTACTATCTTCAAGATTATTATTTGAAATTTCTAATCCCATGACTGCACTTGTGCCTTCTTCAATTACATCAGGTTGAGAATTTTTATTTAGCATGAACAAATTTGAATAATTGAGTTTCAAACCGTCATTTTGCAAATTTCTCATATGACCAGGAGCATGCCTTAAAGAAATCTGTGGAGTTAAAAAGTTTATAGTCCCTGTTTTATCGTTTTTCTTTGAAAGAGGAAGTTTTGCGTCATATGACAGTGCAGCGGAAATCTCACTATTAAGACCATCTGTTTTGAATTTTTCAGCATTATCCGCTTCATAATTAACTACTTTAAATAAACCTTTAAACTTATTTTGAACACCTCTTAAACTAGTAAATGGATTTGATTGCCAATTTATATCATTTACCCAAAACTTGGTTGTTTGATCTACTTTATAATTTTTAACAAATGCATTACTACGTATATCAAAAACACCAGCTTTATCTCCTGTAAACAAATTTCTTTCAAATAGTATGTTTGGTAGAGAATATTCAAAGCGAGTTTTGTCTGAGTCCTCACTTGTCAAATTCTCAAACATTGCAGCACTTACACTCAAATAATTTTTATCATCTTGAAATTCATAGTTAAGATCTTTTTTGATGATATTATTATCTTTGTTTACCAGTTCAGTATTAATGTCATGTACTTTTAAATAAGTATCATTAGATACATGTTGAAGATTAACTTCTAAGTTACTCGAATATTCCTCTTTTGACCAATCATAAGTAAATCTTGAAAAAAAGTGAGATCTAGATCCCTCACTTTTTTTAATTCTATCAGTTTTTTTGTAGCCTTTAGTATAACTTGAGTCTACGACGAGATATGAATTGTCAAAAGCATGACGATACTCATGCAATACTAATAAATTTTCTTTAGTATATATTTTCGGTGTTAAAGTCATATCTCGATTTTCAGCTAAAGCCCAAAAATAAGGAACTGATGCACTAAAACCTACTGATGAATTATCAACTAAAGTAGGAAATAGAAAACCAGACCGTCTTTTTACAGTTGGTCCAGGATGAAAAAATTTAGGGAAATAAAAAATAGGAAAATCATAAATCTTTAAGATAGCTTTGTCATAGTAAACTGTTTTTTTTGCCTGGCTATGTTTGATTTTTTCAGCTTGAATTGACCATGGAGGACATTTTTTCCCTTCTCTATTTTGGCATGGTGTAAATATTCCTCTATTAAACGAAACTCCTTCATCATCAATAAAACCAGAGTTTGCAAAAAATCTTGGTTCATTTTTTTCGTTAGTTTTAAATGTTGGATCATTAAAAAATGATCTTACATCACTACCTACGATTTTTCTTTTCTTCTCATCTATATAAATTTCTGAAAATAAGTACTCATTATCCCTTTTATCTACGACTTTCACATCTCCTTGAGAAAAAAACATATTTTTTTCAGTCAAATATTTAAACATATCTGTATAAATTTTATTCCCATTAATATCAGTAATTACACTTTTCTTATTTGAGTAGATTACTTGTTTTATATTATCGTAAAATATATCTTCTCCCTGAATTCTAAACTTTTCAGAGGTCACAATATCGGTATCTCCGAAAGATCTTACCACCTCATTTATTTTGTTATATTCAGCCTTTTCAGTAAAAATGATATTTTTTTTATTATCCATTATTTGTACGTTGCCATTAGCATATATAATTTTACTTTCTTTATTGAGTTGAACTTCATATGCACTCACGTCTAGTTCATCTGTAAATCCATTGATACTTGGAATAAATAAAAAAGATAATACGATAATAAATTTTTTAATACTATTTTTCATTAATTTGAATAATTCCTACTGAACAAAATAAAGTCAAAACAATTATTGGTGACCACACAGAAACTACCATTGGAATTCTTTCAGTGGCACCTAAAGCCATAGAAAAGTTTTTTAAATAAAAGATAATTACGCAAGTAATTATTGAAAGCAATATATAATAGATATTTTGCCTCGTATCATTGGAGTTAAGACAAAATATTGATGCCAAACAAACCATTAAAATTAAAAAAAATGGCAATGATAGATAGTAGTGTTTCTTCTCTTCCAAAAGTTTATGATTATAGCCTTTTTTTACCAACTCATCTATCTCAGTCATGATCTTATAAAATGACAAAGTATCCAAGTTGGAATAAATGGAATTTAATTTTTCTTTATTAAAAGTTGATTTAAAAGTTAATTCTTCGAACTTTTGACTTGATCCATTTTCACCAAAAGTAGATCTAAAACCATCTTTGACGATCCATTTTGTATTCAATATATCCGCACTTTTTGCCTCAATTCTCTCAATTAAAACATTTTTTTCATTAAGTTTATAGATACTGACATCTAATAATAGGTCGCCCTCAATTTTTTTTGATTTAATAAAATTTGTCTTACTTCCAATTTTTTCTTTCACCCATACACCATTATTAGTAATTGATGCTAAATGAGATTTATCAAGATCATAACTGCCTTTTACATCTTCATAGTATTTCACCATAAGCGAGGTAAAAGGACTTAATGCTAAGAGAATTATAATACCTAAAAAGAATGCGGTAGTACTAAACAGATAAACAAATTTTCCACTATTAAAACCAAAAGTTTTTAAAGATAAAATTTCGTTTTTTTGTTTTAATTTTATCAAAACCCACATTGATGAGAGAAATATAATAAAAGGGAAAATATTTATTAAAATACTTGGCACAATCATAAAAGAGAGCGCTAAAGGAAGTATTATTCCTACATCATAATCTGAAAAATAAGTGATTTCTTCACGCAGGTTCATTATTAAACCTCCTGCTAAAAAAATTAAAAAAACGTTCATTGTACTCAACATAAATTCTTTTATTAAATAAGTATTAATTACTGAATTTCTCATCCTTTTTTCCTTAAATTTTCATACAAAAAATTTCTTATAATTTCAAAGTATATCAGTGGCAACATTATTAAAGGAGCCAAGTAATATATCAAAGAATTAGTAAAAGATTTTCCTGAGTACTTGACCAATATCTCAGCCAAAACTAATATTAAAAAAGCAAAAATAGGATAAAAATATCTATAAAAAATTTTAAATTTACTTTCCTCTCTTGGATTTAAAAGAAAACAAAGAACCAATGTTATTATTGGTATGTAAAGAGGCATACCAAATCTTCTATTTATTTCAGATAATACATCATTTTTTTTATGGTCTCGTGGACAGTTCAAAATGATTTTGTTATCTCTATCAAAAAAACACTTTATAAGAAGATAGGATGAGGTTTCTTGTATCTTAGTTTGCGTTATAGACCTTGTTTGAACATTTTCTAATTTAAGAACTGTTTTTTCAAATTTTATAGTTTGAATCTTATTTTTGATTTCATCACCCTCGGAAATTTTTTCGGACTGAATTATTCCATTACGCAATATTAAAACTGGATTATTTGAATCTGCAACCCGACCTTTTTTTGCAATTATTGTAACATTGTCTGTACTACTAGCATTTTCAATACTTTTAAGAACTGAACTTTCATCTCTAATAAAAATATTTTCCATATCACCATTTTCAGATTTTTTCTCAACATAAATTGTTAAGCCAGGAACAGAGTCGTTAAATTGATTGGTTTTAACCATACTTGATATAAAATCAAAATTAGATGATTTAATTAAAGTTCTTGAATGATTTAATATATTTGGATTTATAATGGTTGCAAAAATTAGCTGAAATAAAGTTACAATTAAAGAAACTTTAACAAAAAAATTAACAAGATTTAATTTGTTTAAACCAGAGGTCCATAGAATCATTAATTCATTTTCATTTTCAAACTTAATTATTGATAGAACTAATGCTATCAAAAATGATAGAGGTATAAATTTGGTTAATATTTTGGGAACGTTGAGAAGAGAATAACCAAGGTAAACTGACAAGGCATGACCATCATCTACAACCAAATCGAGGAAGTTTACAGCCTGGACAGTCCAAACTATCGCAGTAAAAGTGAATAAAGTTATTAAAAAATACTTGCTTAATTCTAGAAAAAAGTGCTTATAAATTTTATTACTCAACATTGTTATTGTTTTTGTATATAATTAA
>MDTB01113318.1_pt1 | contig 24202 bp, 26 predicted proteins | sample 811161 | NCBI WGS metagenome assembly MDTB01 (sample SAMN05326650, study PRJNA326480) | marine metagenome | isolation source: seawater | place: Mediterranean Sea | collected 2009
CAATTAAAAATAATACTTTTCTCTCTTTTATTTGGATGCATTACCTCAGACATTGGAGGATTTATTTTTGGTAAAATATTTAAAGGACCAAAATTAACAAAAATTAGTCCTAATAAAACCTATGCAGGAATGATTGGTGGATATTTTTTGTCATTAGTATGTTTAACAATAATTAGCAATCTTCTAGATCACCAAACACCTATTCAATTTTTTTTGATAACTATTTTACTTTCAACCGTGAGTCAGGTTGGTGATATAATTATTTCATATTTTAAAAGATTATCAAAAATTAAGAACACAGGAAATATAATCCCAGGACATGGAGGTTTGCTCGACAGAATTGATGGAATGATTTTTGCATTTCCAATTTTTTATTTAGTTATATCGACAGGATATTTAAATAATATATGAAAAAAAAAATTGCAATTTTAGGATCTACCGGTTCAATAGGAAGTACATCTCTAAAGATAATAGAAAAGAATAGAAATTTATTTAATATAGAAATTCTATCTGCTAACAAAAATTATAAAAGGATATGCAATCAAATAATAAAATTCAAACCAAGATATTTTATTGTCACTAACAATCAGATTTTTCTAAAAATTAAAAAAAAATTTAAGAAAAAAAAAATTAAAATTTTTAATAATTATAATAAAATTAATTTACCAAATAAAAAAATTGATATTACAATAGCTGCAATACCTGGGATTGTAGGTTTGGAACCTACTATTAAATTTACACAAAAAAGTAAGAAAATATTATTGGCTAACAAAGAGTCAATTATCTGTGGTTGGGAAATAATTAATAAAATTGCTAAAAAATATAAAACTCAAATTATACCTATAGACTCTGAACATTTTTCTATAATGAAACTTTTAGAAAATCATAAAGAAAGTGAAATAGAAAAAATTTATATCACTGCTTCTGGTGGTCCTTTTTTAAATCTACCAAAAAAAAAATTTAAAAATATTAAACCTTCAGATGCCATAAAACATCCTAAATGGTCTATGGGTAAAAAGATTTCAGTTGATTCATCAACTTTAATGAACAAAGTATTGGAATTAATAGAAGCTCAAAAAATGTTTCCATTTCATTTAAAAAAATTTGAAATAATTATCCATCCCCAGTCACTAGTTCATGCAATTATAAAATTAAAAAATGGAATAACAAAATTTTTGTACCATGAACCAGATATGAAAATTCCTATATCAAATGCAATTTTTGACTCTAAGATTAATATAAGTACATACATTAATAAAAAAAATAAAATTAAAGACCTTAATTTTTTTGATCCGGATATAAAAAAATTTCCCGTTATAAAAATTATACCCAAATTGAACAAGTATGTTTCTACTCCAATTATTATCAATGGGGCTAATGAAATATTAGTTGATCTATTTTTGAAAAAAAAAATAAGTTTTAATTCAATTTCTAGGTACTTATTCTTAGTTTTAAAAGATAAAAATTATAAGAAATATGCTATACAGAAGCCAATAAACATTAAAAATATTAATATGATAGATCAGTGGTCTAAAAATTTAGTATTAAAAATTACAAAGAGAAATTGAATGAAAAAAATCCTTTTTATCTTTTTATTTTTTTTAACTACATATGCTAATGCTGAAATAGTTAATAAAGTTGAAATTTCTGGAAATAAAAGAATTAGCGATGAAACTATTAAAGTTTATGGTGAAATAACTTTAAAGGAAAATTATGATACCGCTAAGATTAATGAGATTATAAAGAATTTGTATGAAACTAATTTTTTTGAAAATATCAATGTTGCTTTGAAAAATGGTGTTTTAAAAATAGATTTAAAAGAATACCCTACAATTAACTCTATTATTATCAATGGAGAAAAAGCCGGGAAAGTAAAAGAAAAGTTATTGGAGATAATGACATTGAAGGATAAAGGGTCCTTTATAAACTCTCATTTAAATGAGGATATAATAAAGATTAAAAAAGCATATCAATCATTAGGTTTTAACTTTGTAGAAGTAGATGCAAAAATTGAAGAGTTTACAGCAAATAGAATTAATCTTTTCTTCTTTATAGAAAAAGGAGAAAAAACTAAAATTTCTAAGATTAATTTTATAGGTGATAAAAGAATTAAAGACAGAAGACTAAGAGATGTTATTGTTTCAGAAGAGAATAAATTTTGGAAATTTTTAACCAATAATACTAATTTAAACTATAACAATATAAAATTAGATAAAAGACTTATATCTAATTATTATAAATCGATAGGATATTATGATGTTCAAGTTTTATCTAGTCATGCTGAAATATCTGATACTAATTTAACTGAGCTTACATTTAATATTAATGCAGGTAATAGATATAGAATTAATAAAATCTCTACTAATGTTGATCCTATTTTTGATAAAAAATATTTTATGCCAATGGAAAAAGAATTTAAAAAAATTATAGGCAAATATTATTCTCCTTTCTTTGTTACTAAGTTATTAGGTGAACTTGATCGTTTAATAGCTTCATCTGATTTACAATTTGTTGAACATTCAGTTAATGAAATAGTAAGTGATAAAAGTATAGAAATTAAAATCAATGTATTTGAAGGTAGTAAACAACTAGTTGAAAGAGTAAATGTTAGGGGTAATTCTGTTACAGAAGAGTCAGTAATTCGATCTGAACTTTTATTAGACGAAGGTGATCCTTTTAGTAAAGTTAAGCTTGACCAATCTATTGCAAAAATCAAAGCAAGAAGATTATTTAGCTCAGTCAAAGAAAAGGTATTAGATGGTGCTTCAAAAGATCAAAAAATTATTGAAATAGAAGTAGAAGAGCAACCTACTGGTGAAATAAGTGCCGGAGCTGGTTTTGGAACAGCAGGTGGATCATTTGGTTTTGATATAACTGAAAATAACTGGCTTGGAAAGGGTATAAAACTTTCTTCATTTATTGCAGTAGATGCAACTTCTGTAAAAGGAGCTATTGAAGTTAAAGATCCAAATTTCCAGTATACTGGTAATGAATTAAATTATTTTATAAGTAGTACTGAAAACGATAAACCAGACTCAGGTTTCGAAAACACCATTTTTTCTTCAGGTGTCGGTGTTGCTTTTGAACAATTTAAAAATATTTATCTATCTCCTTCTCTAAGTTTAACCCATGACGATTTATCAGTAAACGATACCGCTTCGGCTGCATTAAAAAAACAAGCAGGAACTTTTACAGATTTAACTTTTAAATATGGTATAAGCACTGATAACAGAGATAGAGCTTTTATGCCTACCGATGGTTATATATCATCTTTTAGACAATCTTTTCCAATAGTTGCGGATTCATCCTCATTACTAAACACTTATTCATTAAGCATGTATAATGCTCTAAATCCTGACATAATAGGGTCTTTTAAATTTTATGCTTCATCAGTAATTGGTCTGAACGATGACGATGTTAGAATTAGTAAAAGAATATTTATGCCATCAAGTAGATTGAGAGGATTTGAAGCCGGTAAAGTTGGACCAAAAGATGGAGCTGATTATGTAGGGGGTAACTATGCAACAGCTGTAAACTTGGAAACTAATCTTCCAAACTTATTGCCAGAAAATACAAAAACTGATGTTGGCCTATTTTTAGATTTTGGAAATATATGGGGTGTAGATTATAGTGATTCAGTTAGTGACTCTAGTAAAATTAGATCTTCTGTTGGCGGTAATATCAAATGGTCTTCACCACTTGGACCAATGTCATTCATTTTATCTCAAAATTTAAGCAAAGCTAATACGGACACAACTCAATCATTTAACTTTAGATTAGGAACGACATTTTAGGAATAATGGGAAAAACCTTTAAAATTCTTATAATATTAATATTCTTTGCATTACTATCAAGTTCCCTAAAAGCTGACAATGTATCTTACTTTATAGATTTTTCTAAAGTTTTGAATCAAAGTAAAGCAGGAAAAGATGCTCAAGACTTGTTTAAAAAGAAATATAATACTGATGCGGAAAAATTCAGAAAAAAAGAAAAAAGTTTAAGAGATGAAGAAAGCAAAATTATATCTCAAAAAAAATTATTAAAGAAAGAAGAATATCAAAAAAAAGTGGAAGCTTTGAGAAAAAAAGTAGCAGATTTACAAAAAGAAAAACAAGAGTCATTAAGTAATATTGCAAAGATGAAAAATAAAGCGAGACAAGACTTACTTAAAGCCTTAAATCCAATTATTAAAGAGTATATGGAACAAAATAAAATTAGATTAGTTTTTGATAAAAAGGCTATTTTATTAGGAGACTCTTCTTTAGAAATAACCTCTCAAATTATTGAAATTTTAAATAAAAAACTGAAGAAGTTAAATCTTAATTAATTTAGATGTCAGACAATATTTTTTTCGAAAGAAAAGGACCGTATAATCTTAATAAATTATTTCCTAAAAATCTTTCAAATGTAGAATTAAAGATAGTCGATATTAAAACATTAGAAAAAGCAAATAAATCTAGCCTAACCTTTTTTGACTCCATCAAGTATAGGGATTTAGCTTTAAAGACAAAAGCCGGATGTTGTATTACAACTGAAAAATTAAAAAACTTTTTACCAAAAACCTGTTCAACCATTATTGTTAAACAAGTATTATTTGAATTAGCCAAAATTGTAAAAAAATTTTATCCTCAAGCAGATATTGATTTTCCCGATAATACTTTAAAGAAACCTAAACTATCGAAATATTCTAAGGTAAAATTTGGTAATAATGTTTTAATTGGAAAGAATGTTAAAATAGGTAAAAATACCATAATAGGAAGCAATACCATCATAGAGCATAATGTATCTATTGGAAAAAATTGTGTGATAGGTTCACAAGTAATGATTAAAAATTCTATAATAGGTGATGAAGTTGTCGTTCAAGATGGATCTAAAATTGGATTAAAAGGTTTTGGTTTCATTCCTTTAAAAGGAAAAAATTTTAGATTTCCACACATAGGAAGAGTAATTTTGAAAAATAATGTTGAAATTGGATCATCCTGCACAATAGATAGAGGTTCTATTGATGACACTATAATTGGTGAGAATACTTTTTTAGATAACCAAGTTCATATGGCACACAATGTAAAAGTTGGGAAAAATTGTATGATAGCTGGACAAGTAGGATTTGCAGGTAGTTCCACTTTAGGAGATAATGTTTCTATTGGAGGACAAGCCGGAATATCAGGACATCTAAATATTGGAAATAATGTGAAGATTGGTGGAGGAAGTGGTGTTGTAAAAGATATAGAAGACAATTCAGCTGTTATGGGCTATCCAGCTGTCTCACTTAAAGAATTTTTGAAGAAAGGAAAAGATTTTGAGTAAAGACTTTATAGATAGAAAAGAGATTGAAAAATTACTACCACATAGAGAACCTATGCTGTTAATTGACAAATTAGAAAAAATTGTTCCTTTAAAATCAGCAATAGCAATCGTAAATGTTAAGAAAGATGCTTTCTATGTCCAAGGACATTTTCCTGGACAACCAGTTATGCCTGGCGTTCTTATAGTAGAGGCTTTTGGTCAAGCTGCTGCTGCTTTAACCGCCCATGGTATAGATCCAAAAGAATATGAAAACAAATTGGTTTATCTAATGAGTGTGGAAAAAGCAAAGTTTAGAAATCCAGTATTACCAGACTGCGAACTACATTTAGAAATAGAAGCCATAAGGTCTCATGGCAGAGTCTGGAAATATAAAGGAACAGCTAAAGTTGATGGAAAAAGAATGGCAGATGCTGAGTGGTCAGCTACAATCGTTGATAAAAAATAAAATGATACATACTTCTAGCGTAATAGATAAAAAAGCAAAAATTGGTAATAATGTAAAAATTGGACCTTTTTGTTACATAGGTCCTAATGTTGAACTATCAGAAAATATTGAGTTAATTTCAAATGTCCATATTGAGGGAAATACAAGAGTTGGAAAAGGAACAAAAATATTTCCTTTTGCAAGTATTGGAACAACACCACAAGATTTAAAATACAAGGGAGAGTTAAATAGTTTAGAAATTGGAGAAAAAAATATAATCCGAGAATATGTAACTATTAATCCTGGAACAGAAGGGGGAGGCAGTAAAACTATTGTCGGTAATAATTGCCTATTAATGATTTCTTCACATATAGCGCATGACTGTAAAGTTGGGAACAATGTAGTGATTGCAAATAATGTTCCGTTAGGTGGTCACGCTACAATTGAAGACTCAGTTGTTATTGGAGGTAATTCAGCTGTTCAACAATTTACCAGAATAGGAAGATTGGCTATGATAGGTGGAATGACTGGAGTTTTAAAAGATGTAATTCCATTTGGGCTATCTTTTGGAAATAGAAATTATCTTCAAGGAATAAATTTAATTGGTTTAAGACGAAAGAAATATGAAAATAAAAAGATTATTGAGTTAGATGAAGCTTATAAAAAGATATTTTCTTCAAACAATCTTCAAGAAAATTTAAATAAAATTAACGGTGAATACAAAGAAAATGAATTGGTTAAAGAAGTTACAAATTTTATAGAGAAAGATAAAAAAAGACCTATTTGTACACCACTGTCTAAATAATGATTGGTTTAATATTCGGAGAAACTTACTTTCCAAAAAAAGTTTTAAAAACAATTAAGAAAAAAAGAATTAATTATTTAATTATAGATCTGACTAAAAAAAAAGTTTTTAGTAAAGATAGACACTCATATAGTACTTCTATAGGTCAATTTGGAAAAATTATCAGGATATTGAAAGACAATAGATGTAAAAAAGTACTATTTGCAGGAAAGGTTAAAAAACCAAATTTTTCTAAACTTAGGTTAGATATTAAAGGTATTTATTACTTTCCAAGAATAATCAAAAGTTCAAAGCTTGGAGATGCTGCTATTCTTAAAGAAATTATAAAAATCTTTAAACAAGAAAAAATTACTACAGTTAGTTCACTACTTTTTAATCCAGATTTAACTTTGAGAAAAGGAAACTACACAAGAATATTACCTAATAGAGAAGATAAATTAGATATTAAAAAAGCGATCACAACATTAAATAAGTTGGGAAAATATACTTTTAGCCAAGGAGTAATAGTCAGAGATAACAAAGTTGTTGCTATAGAAGGAAAGAATGGAACTCAAGAAATGATTAAAAAATCTAAAAGTAAAAAGTATAGAAATAAAGGTGTTTTAGCGAAATTCCCCAAAAAAAAACAAGACTTAAGAGTTGATTTACCAACAGTAGGTCTTAAAACTTTTAAACAATGCAAATCGGCTGGAATTAAAGGAATTGTACTAAAAAGTAAACAAAATATTTTTTTAGAGAGAAAAAAAAGCATCTACTTCGCAAATAAAAATAAAATGTTTATTTCTGTTAAATGAAAAAACTGCTTTTTTTCTTTCTAATTTCTATATCTTTTGAGAAGTTATCAGCAGAAAATCTATCAAAGGTATATTTTGCAGGAGGTTGTTTTTGGTGTATGGAAGAGTCATTTGATAAAATTGAAGGGGTTAAAAAAACAATCTCAGGATATTCAGGAGGACATGTGAAAAATCCAAAATATAGAGATGTTATTAAAAATACTACGGGTCATTATGAGACTCTTGAAATTACATATAATCCTTCAGAAATAAATTTTTCAAAATTATTGGAAGTCTACTGGGTCAACATAGATCCTTTTGATATAAATGGTCAATTTTGTGACAAAGGAGAAAGCTATAAATCAGTAATTTTTTATAGGAACGATAAAGAAAAAAAAATTGTTGAAGAATCAATCAAGAGAATTGAAAAAAGATTTAATAAAAAAGTAGTAACCTACATAAAAAGATTTAAGGAATTTTATGAAGCAGAAACATATCACCAGGATTACTATGAAAAAAATTTTATAAGATATTTACTATATAAAAAGAATTGTCAACGAGAAGAAATACTGAATAATATTTGGAGATGAAAAAGATATTTATTTTAACAGGTGAACCTTCAGGTGATAAATTAGCATCTAAAGTTATTTCTAAACTAAAATTAAAAGAGCCAAATGTAGAATATTTATGTGTTGGTGGAGAAAACTTAAAGAGTTTAGGAATTAAATCTATATTTAACCTAAATGAGATAACTTATCTTGGATTTACCAAAGTTCTACTAAACTTATTTAAAATTAAAAGAAAAATTCATGAGACAGCAGAAAAAATAATAGAATTTAATCCAGATATTTTATTTTCTGTAGATAGTCCTGATTTTACTTTAAGAGTAGCTAAAATTGTTAAAAAAGAATCACCAAAAATTAAAATTATACATTTTATAGCACCTCAAGTATGGGTTTGGAGAGAAAAAAGAGTTAAAAAAATCAAAGAATTTGTTGATCATATTCTATTATTGTTTAAATTTGAAAAAAAATATTTTGAGAGTGAAAATATTAGTTGTGAATTTGTTGGCCACCCACTTTTAGAAAATAATACAAAAAGTAAAATTGACATTAATCAACTCATAAGAAAAAATAAAGCTATCATTTCAATTTTTCCAGGAAGTAGAATTTCTGAAATAAAATATCATATGCCAGTATTAATTGAATTTATAAGATTGATGAATAAAAAATATACTGACTTTCTTTTTATTTTTCATTCTACCCAAGATCAAAAAAATCTGATTGATAAACTTTTAAGTTCAACTAATCTTGAAAACATCGAAGTAATTTCTGATGAAAAAATTAAAGAACATATTTTAGAGAAATCAATTTTTGCAGTCGCGAAATCTGGAACAATATCAATAGAAATTTGTAATAAAAATATACCATCAATAATAATTTATAAAATGAATTTTATAAATTTTATAATTATTAAGATCCTTGTTAAAATTAAATTTGCTAATATTATAAATATTGCTGCGGACAAGATGATAATACCAGAATTGCTTCAATCCAAATGCAATCCTCAAGAAATATTTAAAACTGTTTCATCTTTTATTGAAAATTCAGAAAAAATAAATAAACAAATTAAGGAAACGGAAATTATTTTAGATAGTTTTAAGACTAAAAGTTTACCTACAGATTTAGCGTCGGATGCATTAAGAAAAAATTTATCATAATTAGGTATTTTTTAATCTTTTCAAAACTTCACTTTTATCTAATGAAAGTATGATGTCATAAATACCAGGACCAAATCTAGAACCCGTAAGAGCTATTCTTAACGGTTGTCCAACTCCTTTAAAGTTTGTTTTATGTTTAGCAATCAACTGAGTTATGACTTTTTCTAGATTTTCTCTATTTATTTTTGAGGTTTTTTCAAACTCATTTAGAAAATCTTTTATAATATTTTTAGAAGGTGCATCTAGAAGTTTAGAGTCTTCAGATGAAATTTTAATATTTTCTTGTAAAATATATTCAGAATTACAGTAAATATCATCAAGGGTTTTAGCTTTATTTTTTAAAAAACTCATAGACTTAAGTAGAGAAGATTCTTTGGATGAATCTATTTCTTTTCTAAATTCTTTAGCAAAACTTTTCAGCAATTCAAATAGTTTCTTTTCATCCATGTGCTTAATATAGTATTCATTTAAAGAAAGTATTCTACTTAGGTCTAATTTTGAGGGAGATTTTCCAACTCCTTTTAAATCAAAAAGCTTTATACTTTCCTCTAAAGTAAAAATTTCTTTATCCTTGTAAGCCCAGCCAAGGCGTAAAAGATAATTTCTAAGAGCATCAGATAAAATTCCTTTTTTAATATAATCACCTATAGTAGATGCCATATCTCTTTTTGAAAGCTTAGATCCTTTTTCACTATGAATAAGAGGTATATGAGCAAATTTAGGTACATCCCAATTCATCGCTTCATAGATTTGTTTTTGTTTGAAAGTGTTTATTTTATGATCGTCTCCTCTGATGACATGGGTAATTTTCATTAAATGATCGTCAACTACAGCAGATAGTTGATAAGTTGGAGAACCATCTTGTCTCAATATAACAAAATCTTCTATAATTGAGTTTGAGATATTAACTTCACCTTGAACAAGATCTTTAACAATTGAATTTCCTGAGATCTTACTTTTAAATCTAGTTACTGGTTTAACATTCTTCGGAATTTCAAGATCTTTAGCATCTCTCCATTTTCTATTATAAACATAAGGCATTCCTTGTTTTTTACATTTTTCTTTTTGATCTTTTATTTCTTCTTCTGAACAATAACATTTATATGCAAAACCTTTTTCTAAAAGGTCCTCAACAATTTCTTTATGTTTATTTATATTTTTAGATTGAATATATTCTTTACCATCATGCTTGATACCAATCCAAGTAAGAGAGTCTATAATTTGTTTTTTAAATTCTTCTTTTGATCTTTCCTTGTCAGTATCTTCTATTCTTAAATAATACTTTCCATTATTTTTTTTTGCTAATAGCCAATTAAATAGAGCCGTTCTAACACCACCAATATGAAGAGGCCCAGTAGGAGAGGGCGCAAACCTACAAATAAAAGACATTAAGTTTTTTTAGACTATTTTAATGGAAGTTTCTATATAAAGAAACTAATTTACCTTGAATTTTTATTCTATTAGCAGCGTAAATCTTTGTATCGTAATTTTTATTTGCACTTTCAAGAGCTATCGTATTTCCCTTTTTTCTAATTCTTTTTAAAGTAGCCTCTTGACCATCTATTAAAACTACAGCTATTTGACCATTTTCTGCGTTTGAAGCTTTTTTAATTATGACCGTATCCCCATTGCTGATACCTGCATCAACCATTGAATCCCCTTTTATTTTGAGACCAAAATGTTCTCCATTACTTTTTAATTCTTCTGGCAAGGCAACCTTATCAACTTCTTGTTGTATTGCCTCTATTGGGGTTCCGGCTGCAATACTTCCTAAAACAGAAACTTTACTAGAATTTATATTAGTCTTGTCTAAACCACCTTTAATTACACTTGGAGTAAAAGAATTAAAAATATCGTTTGCACTTGCATTCTCAGGTAATTTTATAACCTCTAGAGCTCTAGCTTTATGAGCCAATCTTTTAACAAAACCTCTTTCCTCAAGTGCAGAGATTAATCTATGGATACCAGATTTCGACTTTAGGTTGAGAGAAATTTTCATTTCTTCATAAGAAGGAGAAACACCAGTCGATCTGATTTTTTTATTTATAAAAAGTAATAAGTTTTTTTGTTTTTTTGTAAGCATAGAACAAACCTCGTACATTTCTGTTCTACAAAAGTTCTACTATAATATCAATGTAAAATTAGCCTTTAATTAAGCCTTTATTTGAACAATCTTTCTTAAAAGAGAGCAGTTTTTGTCTAAATCTTTAAGAAGTGATTCACCAATGAGAAAATTATTTATATTGGTCTTTTTAACTATTTCCTCAACTTCTTTTTCAGATTTAATTCCGCTTTCAGATATTAAAGGGCCTTTATGACTAGATAGCAATTTGTACAACCTATACGTTGTTTGAATATCTGTTTTAAGAGTTTTAAGATTTCTATTATTAATACCAATTATAGAATTTTTAAAATTAAGAGCATTTTCTGCTTCTTTGTCTGTGTGAACCTCCACTACCGTACTCATATTTAGTTCTTCAGCAACTTTGTAGATTTCTTCTGCAGTTTTTTGATTAATAGCGGATAAAATAATTAAAATAGCATCAGCACCAAAACTTCTAGCAAGATAAACCTGATAAGGTTCAGTTAAAAAATCTTTACACAAGACGGGTAGTTTAATTTCTTTTTTAACCTCATATATATCTTCTAGTTTTCCTTTAAAATAAGTCTCTTCTGTTAAAATAGAAAGGCAATCTGCTCCAGAATTTAAATATTGTTTTGCAATTATTGTTGGATCATAATTCTTAATAATACTACCTGCAGAGGGACTAGCTTTTTTTATTTCTGCAATAACTGAAACTTTATTTTGATTTAATTTATCTTTAAAACTAAAGTATTTCTTATATCCAGATATTCTTTTTTCGAGATCTTTAATAGAAAAATATTTTTTATATTTTTCTATGCTATTTTTTTTATCAGAGATTATTTTTTCTAGGATATTACTCATTTTGTAAGTTTTGAAATTTGATTAATAACCTTTCCTGAGAGAATATGCTCTCTTAATTTTTCATAGCCTTCTTTAAAACTAGGTAATTTTTCCGCTACAAGTAAACCAGCGGCAGCATTCAGACAAACTGCAATAGAAAAATCATTATCCTTACCTTGGAATATTTCTTTCATCTTTTCTGCATTATATTCGGGATCTTTTCCAATTATATTTTCAAAACCAGCTGCCTTTATGTTTAAACTTTTTGGATTTAAATCATATTCTTTGATATTTCCATTATCTAGCTCAACTATTTTTGTATTTGCATATGGAGAAATTTCATCTAAACCATCCTCACTATTAACAATTAATGCCCTCTTTAAATCTAAATTTTTAAGAGCTTCTCCAAAAATTTTTAATAAATTTTTATCAAAAACACCTATAACTTGTCTTTTCACTTTAGCAGGACTACTTAATGGTCCAATTAAATTAAATATTGTTCTTTTTCCAATTTTTTTTCTAACTGATCCAACATATTTCATTGCAGAATGATATCCTGGAGCAAACATAAATCCAAAATTATTTTTTCTAATACTAGTTTCTACTTCTTTAGGACCAAGATTAATATTTATATTTAATTTTTCTAAAACATCTGCAGAGCCACACTTTGATGAAACAGATTTATTTCCATGTTTAGCAATTTTAACTCCAAAACTGGACAGTAATAACGCAGCTGCAGTAGAAATATTTAATGTATTTTTTCCATCCCCTCCAGTTCCGCATGTATCTATAGTATCATCTGGAGCGTTCACTTTAGTTGCTTTGTTTCTTAAAACAAAAACACCACCTGCAATCTCTTCAGAAGTTTCTCCTTTTTCAGAAGAAGAAATTAAAAAGTCATAAATTTGCTGATCTTTAATTTTACCAGACATCATATTTTCAAATGTAGTTTTGCTTTCTTCAAAACTTAGGTTTTGTTTATTTCTTAGTTTTTTAATAATTTCTTCCATTTTATTTATATTTTAAAAAGTTTTTAATAATTTTTATTCCTACTTTTGTATTAATACTTTCAGGATGAAATTGAACTCCATGAACATTGTAGTCTCTATGCATTATTCCCATTATAGTTTTATTATTAGTTTCCGCTGTAATTATAAGACATTTTGGTAATTTTTTTCTGTCAATAATTAAACTATGATAGCGAGTAGCTTGAAAACCTGACTTAAAGCTTTTGAAAATACCTAATTTTTTATGAATAATTCTGCTCATTTTTCCATGCATTAGATTTTTAGCTTCTACAATTTTTCCTCCAAAAACTTGTCCTATAATTTGATGTCCAAGGCAAACCCCAAGTATAGGAATTTTTTTATGAAGATCTTTTACAATTTTTAAACAATTTCCAGTTTGATTAGGATTTCCAGGACCTGGCGATATTATAATTTTTTTGTACTTATTTTTTATTATATCTTTAGAATTTATTTTATCATTCCTAAACACATCAACCTTGCACCCTAAGTAAGAAAGGTAATGATATAAGTTATAGGTAAAACTATCATAATTATCTATTAACAAAACTTTCATTTAGTCTACCGCTTTCATTAAAGCTTTAGCTTTATTTACTGTTTCTTGATATTCTTTCTCAGGCTTGCTATCTGCAACAATTCCTGCTCCAGATTGAACGTAAAAATTATTATTTTTTATCAAGGCAGTTCGAAGAGTAATGCAAGTATCAAACTCCTTATTAGATGTAAAATATCCAATTCCACCAGCATAAATTTTTCTTTTATTTTTTTCTAATCTATCAATTATCTCCATGGCTTTAATTTTAGGGGCACCACTAACAGTACCAGCTGGGAATCCTGAAAGAAGAGCCTCAAAAACTGATATTTTATTATTAAATACTCCATTAACGTTAGAAACTATATGCATTACGTGAGAATACTTTTCTACTTTAAAACTTTCAGTAACTTTTACAGAGTTTATCTTAGAAACTTTTCCAACATCATTTCTACCTAAATCTAATAACATTAAGTGCTCAGCTAATTCTTTTTTATCACTAAGTAATTCTTTTTTAAATTTTTTATCTTGAACAATTGTCTTTCCTCTTGGTCGAGTACCCGCTATTGGCCTTATTGTTATTTTATTATCTCTCAAGCGAACTAAAATTTCAGGACTACTTCCCAATACTTTAAAATCTTCATAATTAAAATAAAACATAAAAGGCGAAGGGTTTAACTTTCTAAGTTTATTGTAAATTTCTAAAGGTTGTTTTTCAAACTTCCTTACAAATCTTTGACTTAAAACAACTTGAAAAATATCACCTTTTTTTATGTGATTTTTAGCTTTTAAAACTATCGATTTAAATTTTTTTTTTGAAATATTAGATCTAATTCTATTATTATTTTTTTTGAAAGTAAATTCTTCTGGTAACTTAATATTTTCATAATGTTGAAAAAGATCAAAATTATTTTTTATTAATTGATATTCATCAAAATAATTCTTTAATTTAGTATCTGCATAAACATTTTGAATATAATAAATTTTCTTTTTCAAATTATCATAGATAATAAGGTTTTTAGGGCGAGATAATCTTACATCTGGTAGATTCAGATCATCGTGGCATTTATCCTGAATTTTTTCTATATACCTAATTACATCATATGAAAAATAACCAACTAACATAGAAGACATTTTAGGTAAGCCCTTAGGTATTTTGATATTAAATCTACTTAATAATTCATTAAGGAAATTAAGAGGTTTGTCTTTTATTAATTTTCTCCTCCCTTCAGCAATACAGTTTATTTTATTCTTATTTATTTCCCATATTTTATCAGGGTTAAAACCTATTATTGTATAACGTCCTCTTACTTTTCCTTTTTCGACAGATTCAAAAATAAAACTATTTTTTTTAACTAACAAAAAACGCAAAAGGTTCTCAACTTTTGAGTAGTCTTTACAAGTCTTAGAAATAAATAAGATTTGGTTTTTTTTATTTTTATAGTTTTTTTTAAAATTTACAAAACTAATATTTAGTTTCATTAAAATGAGTTTTTGATACGATTAACTACTTTATTATTAATATCAACCTTATATTTTACATTAACACTTTTGTCATATGTATTATAAATTTCATTTGATAAATTTATTTGGGCTTTTGTTTTATATTTTTCATAATCATCTGAGTTTTTGTCTAATTTTTTATATTTAGTATCTTCTACATAAATAATAAAATTTTGCGATAAAGTGTTATCAGTTATCAAATTAAATTTATTATTATCAATTTTAAATATCTCTTTAATAATATCTTCTATAAAAATATCGTTATCTTTCAAACTATAAAGAGTAATTTTTTTAATTTTAAGACCTTTCTTTTGAGCAAATTCCAACATTTGTTTTTCATTAAATTTTTTTGAAGAGATCTCTTTAGCTATTTTAGTATTATTTTCAAAAATGTTTTTAAATTTAATCTGTTTGGTAATTGCATCACGTACAGTTTTATCTTTAATTCCAGGATCAACCGTTTTGATTTTTTCTATATTTATAATGTAATATTTATTTTCAAAATTAATTAATTCAGGAGTATCGATATCTGTCTTTTTATAAATTTTTTTGAATAATTCATCATTAAGTAATTTAAATTTTTTACCTGATATATCATTTTTTTTGCTATTAAGTTCAGCAGTTTTAATCAATTTAAGATTATTATCTTCAGCAATATTTTGAATCTTTTTTCCATCTAGAATATCGTTCTCTATCTTATTAATTTTATTAAAAAAATTTTTATCATATTCTTCTTGACCTAATAAATTTTTAGGATTTAGTTCAAGATATGATAATGATTTAAATTTTTCTGAAAATAAATCTTTATTTTTATTATAAGTTTCATTTAATTCTTTTTCGCTGTAAACTAAATTATTATATAGTTCACTTAAGTCTATATATTTAATAGTTTTAATTTGATTTTCTCTATTAAATTCATTTATTACTAAAAAATCTGCCACCGCAGCTCCTTTAGATAAAAAACTAAGCAAATGTCTTTTCTTTTCTTGTTCTGCAAAATTCTTTTCAAAATCAGGTGCAGTTATACCACTTTCTAATAAAAACTTTTCATATTGAGTTCTTGAAAACTTTTTATCTTTAAAAAAAGTTTTATCATTAACAATATAATCTTTAAGAGTTTTATCAGTTAGGATAATTCCTAAATTTTTAATTTCTAAAGAAATTATTTTTTTTCCAATATAATTAAAAACAACTGTTTCTAATAAATCTGAGTTAGGTAAATTTTTTCTTTCTTTTTCAGTAAGATTTATTCTATTTAAATAATCTACAAACTCTTTAGTATTTATTTTTTCTGAGTCAATTTTAGCTATAATATTTTGGTTTCCACCCCTAAAGATGTCTCCCATACCCCAGAAAACAAATGGCAATATGATTATTCCAACAAGAATCCTTAATGATAGAGATTTTGAAAATTTTCCTATTGATGAAAGCATTTTTATATTCTATTAAAGTCTTTTTAATAATTAGTACACCTATAGATCAAAATCATTATTATGGCAAATAACATGAGATACTTTATTGGAAACTGGAAAATGTTTGGAGTTCCAAGATCTATCAATATAGTAAATAAGATTAATAATTTTGTTAAATATGACAAAAAATACAATAAAAATTACAAAGTTATAATTACACCACCATTTACCTTGCTCGATATATTTTGTAAGGCCTATAGAAAGAAAAAAGTCGATATTGGAGCTCAGAATTGTTTTTTTAAAGATAATTTTGGTTCAAACACGGGAGCAATAAGTCCTTTCATGATAAAAAATATAGGTGCAAAATATGTTATCATTGGACATTCAGATAATAGAGCAGAAGGAGACAATAATTTTATTTTGAAAGAAAAAGTCAATTTTGCAATTAAAAATAATTTAAAGATAATATTTTGTATCGGTGAAAATAAAAAAGAAAAACAAAAAAAATTAACTTCTAACGTTCTAAAAAGACAATTGTCAAAGGTTTTGCAAAAAAAATTTAATAAAAATAATATTATAGTAGCTTATGAACCCATATGGTCAATTGGTACAGGAAAAATTCCTTCAACATCAGAGTTAAAAAAAACAGTTTTAGGGATAAAGAAAGTATTAAAGAATATTTTTAAAGCAAATCTATCTCCCAAAGTTTTATATGGTGGATCCGTGGATAGTTCAAATATTCAACAATTTATATCGATAACTGAGATCGATGGTTTTTTAATTGGAGGAGCATCAAAATCTTCAAAGAAATTTATTGATATAATAAAGAATTACTATAGATAGTCTTTATGGAAAATATTTTAGTTGTTATAAATGTAATTTTAGCAATTTTACTTGTAATTGTAATCTTATTGCAAAGATCTGAAGGTGGAGCGCTCGGGTTAGGTGTTTCACAGGATAATTTCACATCCTCAAGGTCAGTTAGTACCTTTTTAACTAAATTTACATCAATTCTTGCAGCACTTTTTATCATTACAGGTATCGTATTAGTTGCTATTTCACGAGATGAAATTCGTGAAACACAGTCTGTTTTAGAAAAAGAAAAAGAAGAAAATCAGAATTTAAACCTTCCACAGATACCAGAGTCCTCAAAATAAAAACTTTGTTTTTAACAAATAATCTATTATAACATACTTCCATGGCGCGATACATCTTCGTAACTGGCGGCGTGGTTTCATCACTTGGGAAAGGACTCTCTTCTGCTTCCTTGGCATCTTTGCTTCAATTAAGAGGTTTTAAAGTGAGAGTAAGAAAGTTAGATCCATATTTAAATGTTGATCCTGGAACAATGAATCCATTTCAGCATGGTGAAGTCTTTGTGACTGACGATGGAGCCGAGACCGATTTAGATATAGGTCATTATGAAAGATTTACAGGTATTTCGGCTACTCAATCAGACAATATCACAACCGGAGGAATTTATAGCGATATAATAAAAAAAGAAAGAAAAGGAGATTATTTAGGTGGAACTGTGCAAGTTGTTCCACATGTCACAGATCGAATAAAAAAATTTATATCCAATAATGTAAAACAGGAAGATTTTATAATTTGTGAAATAGGTGGCACTGTCGGAGATATAGAAAGTTTACCTTTTCTTGAAGCAATAAGACAATTTTCTAGTGATAAAGGAAAAAAAAATAGTTTATTTATTCATTTAACTTTAGTTCCATATCTAAAAGCTTCTGGTGAACTTAAAACTAAACCAACTCAGCATTCTGTAAAAGAATTAAGAAGTCTAGGTATTCAACCAGATATAATAATCTGTAGATCAGAAAGGGAAATTCCAAAGTCAGAAAGAAAAAAGATATCTCTATTTTGTAATGTTCCAATAGATAATGTTATTGAGACAGTAGACGTTAGGACCATATATGAAGCACCTATTAGTTTTCATAAAGAGAAACTTGATGAAAGAGTTCTTTCCTATTTTAATATTAATAGTAAAAAATCACCAAATCTTATAAAATGGAAAAATATAACTTCAAAAGTTTTAAGGTCAAGAAAAGATGTAAATATAGGAATTATAGGCAAGTATGTAAACCTCAAAGATGCATACAAGTCTCTAGATGAAGCGCTTACTCATGGAGGAATATCAAATAATCTTAAAGTTAATCTAAAAAGAATAGACTCCGAAAATCTAAAAACGCAAGATGTAAAGGGTTTATTGAAAAATGTTTCAGGAGTCCTTATTCCTGGAGGTTTTGGCAAAAGAGGAAGCGAAGGCAAAATTGCTGCCATAAAATATGCAAGATTGAATAATATACCTTTCTTTGGCATTTGCTTTGGTATGCAAATGGCAATAATTGAAGCAGCTAGAAATTTACTAAATATAAAGGATGCTTCTACAAGTGAATTTGGAAATAATTGCACTCCAGTTGTTGGTTTGTTAGAAGAGTGGCAAAAGGGTAAAAAGATAATCAAAGGGACAAAAAAAGATTTAGGTGGAACAATGAGACTAGGTTTATATGATGCAGTATTAAAAAATAATTCTTTAATATCAAAAATATATTCTACAAAAATGATTAAAGAGAGACACAGACATAGATACGAAGTTAATATAAAATATAGAGATCAATTTGAAAAAAAAGGTTTAATTTTTTCTGCCTTATCTCCTGATGGCACATTACCTGAGATAGTTGAATTAAAAAATCATCCGTGGTTTATAGGAGTACAGTTTCATCCAGAATTTAAATCAAGACCTTTTACTCCTCATCCCTTATTTTCTTCTTTTATTAAAGCTGCAGAAAAATGGAAAGGAACGAACTAATGGAAAGCAAGGTAGTAAAGTGTGGTAAATTAAATATCTCTAATGAAAATTCATTTACTTTAATTGCAGGGCCTTGTCAGCTTGAAAATGAAGAACATGCACTGGAGATGGCCAGCAAATTAAAGAATATTACCCGAGAATTAAAAATAGGCTTAATTTATAAAACCTCTTATGACAAAGCCAACAGAACAAGTTTACAAGGAAAAAGAGGAGCAGGCCTTGAAAAATCTCTACCAGTTTTTGATAGGATTAGAAAAGAATTAGATATACCTGTATTGACAGATGTTCATACTGCAGAGCAATGTGAAATAGTTTCTAAACATGTTGATGTTTTACAAATACCAGCCTTCTTGTGTAGACAAACAGATTTGTTAATTGCAGCAGCCAAAACTGGAAAAGTTATTAATGTAAAAAAAGGTCAATTTTTAGCTCCATGGGATATGAAAAATGTAATAAATAAAATTGAAAATTCTGGAAATAAAAATATTTTAGTTACAGAAAGAGGGGCGAGCTTTGGCTATAACACTTTAGTTTCTGATATGAGATCTTTACCAATAATGGCAAAAATTGGCTACCCAGTAGTTTTTGATGCAACACACTCAGTGCAACAACCTGGTGGCATGGGAGAAAAAAGCGGAGGTCAAAGAGAGTTTGTAGAATATCTTGCACGAGCAGCAATAGCAGTTGGCGTTGGTGCAGTTTTTATGGAAACACATCAAGATCCAGATAATGCTCCATCGGATGGACCAAACATGGTCCCTTTATCTCAAATGCCTAACTTGCTTAAACAATTAGTAGATATTGATAAATTAATAAAGAATGGCAAAAATTAATAAAATCAAAGGTCGTCAAGTCTTTGATAGTAGAGGAAATCCCACAGTTGAAGCTGAAATATATTCTGATGATGGTCATAGAGCCACAGCAATAGTTCCTTCAGGAGCTTCTACAGGGACACACGAAGCATTTGAACTAAGAGATTTTAAAAGTAAAGCTTATTTAGGGAAAGGAGTTTTAGATTCAGTTAAGAATATTAATCAGTTGATATCCAAAAATTTAGAAGGTTTAGATGTTACTGATCAAAAAAAAATTGATCAAACATTGATTGATTTAGACGGAACTAAACAAAAAAATAATTTAGGAGCAAATTCAATTTTAGCAGTATCAATAGCAGCAAGTAAATTAGCCGCAAACTGTAAAAATATTTCATTATTTAAATCTTTAATTAATGATAGCCCTTATCAATTACCAAAACCTTTAATGAATATAATAAATGGTGGGGCACATGCTAATAACTCTCTAAGAATACAAGAATTTATGATACGTCCAGAAAGAACTGAGACTTTTTCAGAGTCTATAAGGTTGTGTTTTTTGGTAATAAATAGCTTAAAAAAAATTATAGAAGAAAAAAATCTCTCAACTACTGTCGGAGATGAAGGTGGTTTTGCCCCTTCACTAAAAAAAAATGAAGATGCAATAAATCTTATTTTAAAGTCTATTGAAAAAGCTGGTTTTAGGCCAGGCGAAGATATTTCAATTTGTTTGGACGTTGCTTCAAATGAATTATTTAATGAAAATAAATATTCTGTAGAATCTACTAAAATGAAAAAACCTGAAGAAACAGCAGATTATTACTTAAAACTTATCAAAAAATATCCAATTAAATCTATCGAAGATCCTTTTTTTGAAGATGATTGGAAATCATGGACTAACTTTATGAAGTCTTTAGAAAAAAATAAAATTGAAGCACAAATTGTTGGTGATGATTTATTTGTTACAAACAAAGAACGACTAAATAAAGGAATAATAGAGAAAGCAGCAAACGCAATACTAATAAAGCCAAATCAAATAGGCACTATAACAGAGACTCTGGAAGTAATAGATTTAGCTCATAAAAATGGATTTAAAACAATTATCTCTCATAGATCAGGAGATTCAGAAGATACTTTTATAGCAGATTTAGCAGTAGCTACAAATTCATCTCAAATAAAGACGGGTTCATTAGCCAGATCAGAAAGGGTAGCAAAGTATAATAGATTGATTCGTATTGAAGAAGAACTTGGAAATTCCGCTAAAATGGCTAGAATCTAAGAATGAAGTTAATTCAAATTTTTAAAAACAAAAAATTATTTTTATTAAATATTTTTTTAACTCTTTATGTTGGTATAAATTTAATTAGTGGGGAAAGAGGATTAATTTCATACTTTGAAAAAAAAAATTTAGAGAAAACATTAATTCAAAAAGAGCTTAAACTAGAAAAACAATTAAATGTTACAGAAAAGAAAAATCAGTTGCTCTCTGAAAATATAGATCTTGATTACTTAGATACAATTTATAGAGAAAAATTAAAATTTGGAAAAAAAGAAGAAATTTTGATAAAATTAAAATAATGAAATACAGGCACCCAGAAAAGGTAAAAAATATTCCTATCCCACTGAAAAAAAAACCTAAGTGGATAAGGTCAAAGATTATTAACTCAAAGTTATTTTTTGAAACTAAACGAACAGTAAATAGAAATAATTTAGTTACAGTTTGTCAGGAAGCTAACTGCCCAAATATAACTGAATGCTGGAGCAAAAAACATGCAACATTTATGATCATGGGAGATACTTGTACGAGAGCTTGTGCTTTTTGTGATGTTAAAACAGGAAAACCAGGTTTGTTAGATCCATTAGAAAGTTTTAAAATTTCAAAAGCTGTCAAAGAATTAGACTTAAAGCATGTAGTTATAACTTCAGTTGATAGAGATGATCTTGATGATGGTGGAGCCAAACATTTTAAAGAAGTTATTATTGAGGTTAAAAAAAACAACCCTAATACAACTGTAGAGATTTTAACTCCAGATTTTTTAAGAAAAGGAAAATCATATGAAAAAATTTTAGAGGCTGATTTTGAAGTTTTTAATCATAATATTGAAACAGTACCGAGTCTATATTTAAAAGTTAGACCTGGTTCGAGATATTTTGCTTCAATTGATCTTTTAAAATCAGTGAAAGAAAAAAAACCAAATCTTTTTACTAAATCAGGAATTATGCTTGGTTTAGGAGAAAATCTAGATGAAATTATTCAAGTAATGGACGATCTAAGAACTGCAAATGTAGATTTTCTAACAATCGGACAATACCTTCAGCCCTCTACAAAACATTTTCCTTTAGATAGATATGTACATCCAGATGAATTTAAAAAATTAAAAGATATTGCTCTTTCAAAAGGATTTTTATTGGTTTCTTCATCACCTTTAACTAGATCATCTTATCATGCTGATCGTGATTTTAAGAGGTTAAAAGAAGAGAGAGATAAAGAGTTTGAATGGCGTCCGCTTCAATAAAAAAAATTATTCCTTGTAAAAAGAAAGATCTAATAAGCATGGTTTTAGATATTGAAAAATATCCAGAGTTTGTTCCTTGGTGCATAGATGGAAAGGTTAATGAAAAAAAAGAAAGCGAAGATTTAATTGAAATTAAAGGAGTTCTTAAAGTAGGAAAAAAGTTTTTAAATGATTCTTATACAAGCCTGGTTTTGTACTACAAAGATAAAGATAAAATAATTGTTACTAATATAGATGGCCCCCTTAAACACCTTCAAAATGAATGGAAATTCAAAGAAATCAATAATCAGACTCAGCTAGAATTTGACATTGATTTTGAATTAAAAAATTCATTACTTAACGCTATAATGAAGAAGTCTTTTAATTTAGGTTTAAGTAAAATAGCTGATGCATTTGAAAAAAGAGCTATAAAGTTATTTAAGGATAGTTAATATTAATTCTAAAGATTTCTTCACAGTTTTTTTTTGAATATAGGTACGACCTTTATTTTTAAATAAATACTTATTAATTTTAATTTTTTTACCTTTTTTTATACCTATATAAACTAGACCAACTGGCTTTTGTTTAGATCCTCCGCTAGGTCCAGCTATTCCAGTAATCGAAACAGCTATATTACAATTAATAATTTTATTTAAGTTAGTAACCATAGATAAACAACATTGCATACTAACAGCACCATATTTTTTAATTTTTATTTTTGGAACTTTTAGAAAACTAATCTTCGATTGATTTGAATAAGTGACTAATCCTAGATCGAATACCTTTGATGATCCACTTACAGAAGTAATTGTACTTGAAAGTAAACCACCTGTGCAAGACTCAGCAAAAGCGATTTTAAACTTTTTCTTTCTTAATAATTTAACTATTCTTTGAGAAATTTTTTTCATGAAGTAATCACCATGTATAAAACTAGTACAGCGACAACATATAAACCTGCACAGATATCATCCATAATAACACCAAAACTATTTTTAAAGTTTTTTTCATAGTAACTTACAGGATAAGGTTTAAGGATATCAAAAATTCTAAAGAGTACAAATATTATAAAATAATATTTTAAAACCTGCCCGGAATTATTTGGAACTTGATGTGCGATTTCATAAAGAGCTATCGGAATCGATTGACCAATAAATTCATCAATAACTACTTCTTTAGGGTCTTTATTTGTTAAATTTTTTATAAAAATATTTACTGCGTAAAGTGAAATAAAAAAAATTATAATCAAAAAAAACAAGAAAATATTCGGTGAAATCTCTAAAAAATGAAATAAGAAAAATAGAAATAATGTAGTAACTAAAGATGCTATACTACCTGGTATCATTTTTAATTTTCCTATCCCAAATAATGTAACAAATAAAAAATTTATCTTATTAATCATATTTTATTACTGATACTATTACTTCGCAGGCTATAGCTTTTTCTTCTCCTATAAGACCTAACTTCTCAGTAGTTTTCCCTTTAATGTTTATTTTATCTTTTGAAATTTGGCACAACTTAAAAATACTTTCTACCATCTTTTTTCTATATTTTTTAATTTTGGGTGTTTGCGTAATTATATTAATATCCATATTATTTATAAAATATCCTTTTGATTTTATTTCATTTATAATTTCTTTTAATAATATA
>MDTB01222149.1_pt1 | contig 24201 bp, 23 predicted proteins | sample 811161 | NCBI WGS metagenome assembly MDTB01 (sample SAMN05326650, study PRJNA326480) | marine metagenome | isolation source: seawater | place: Mediterranean Sea | collected 2009
AGATTAATGCAGTTGGTGTTGTTGGACTCGTAGAGAATATGGTAAGTGGAAATGCTCAAAGGCCAGGTGATATTGTAAAATCATATAGCGGAAAAACAATTGAAGTATTAAATACAGATGCAGAAGGAAGATTAGTTTTAGCCGATGCAATTACTTATACTGAAAAAAAGTTCAAACCGAAAATTATAGTTGATCTAGCAACTTTGACAGGTGCTATAATAGTTTGTTTAGGTTCTGAATACGCGGGACTATTTTCAAATGACGATAAACTATCTAAACAAATCATAATTTCTGGAGAAAAAGTTGAAGAAAAACTTTGGAGAATGCCGCTTCACAAAAATTATGATAAACTTATGAATTCTAAAAATGCTGATATGCAAAATATAAATTATGTTGGTGGCGCAGGATCAACAACTGCTGCACAATTTTTACAAAGATTTATCTTGAATAAAACACCCTGGGCACACCTAGATATCGCTGGTATGGCTTTCTCAAAATATGGTGGAGCTTTAAATTCAGGAGGGGCGACAGGTTTCGGTGTAAGATTATTAAATAAATTAATAGAGGAAAATTATGAATAAAATTGAGCAAACTTTATCAATAATAAAACCCGACGCAGTAGAGAGAAACTTGGTTGAGGAAATTAAGGAAATTTTTTTTAAAAACAATTTTACAATAAAAGAAAGTAAAAAAATTCATATTACAAAAGATGAAGCATCGGAATTTTATAAAGTTCACCAATCAAAACCTTTTTATAATGATTTATGCGCATATTTATCCTCTGGACCAATAGTAGTAATGATTCTGGAGCGAGAGAGCGCAGTTACCGCTAATAGAAAATTAATGGGAGCTACCAATCCAAAAGAGGCTGAGGATAATACTATAAGAAAATTGTATGGAATTTCAATAGACAAGAACTCAGTACATGGTTCGGACTCATTAGATAATGCAAAGAAAGAAATTGATTTTTTTTTTAAAAGCTAACATTTCTAAAAATTTTTATTATAGCTTCTGGAAAGGCTTTATATTCTAAAGCTTGAGTCTTTGTCTTTAAAATTATTTCATTATCATTTTCATTTATACTAAATTTTTTCTGTATTATTGTCCTTCCGCTATCTAGTTTATTATTCACGTAGTGAACTGTACATCCAGCCTCTTTTTCTTTTTCTTTTAACATCCTAGAGAAAGTGTTTAAGCCTTTAAACTTTGGTAGAAGTGATGGGTGAATATTGATAATTTTGTTTTTATAATATTTTACTAATTTTTCTGGAATTATTTTCATAAATCCAGCAAGACAAATAAAAGATATTTTATGTTTTCTTAAATAAAATAAAACTTTATTCTCGTGATTTCTAATTTTTGTATCGATAAATATATAAGGTATGTTGTATTTTTTCGCATAATTGATTCCATAAGCTTTTTTATTATTGCTTATTACCAAACTAACCTTAATAGGAAAGTTGGCATTTCTTGAACTTGCAATAAGATTAAAGAGATTTGAACCTTTACCAGATATAAAAATACAGGTTTTTTTTTTTACCATTTTAAAGTATTGAACAAATTTACTTTACTTTTGCTCTTTGCGACAAAACCGATTTCATAAGGCGTAAAATTTGTTGGAAATATTTTCTTTATTTTTGAAATATTTTTTTTGTTTGCAATAAGACAAAAACCAACTCCACAATTAAAGGTTCTAATCATTTCTTGATCTGAAATATTCTTATTTTTTAACCATTTAAATATTTTCTGAATTTTTATCTTTGATAGGTCAATATTTAAAGATAAATTTGTAGGCACAGATCTTAATAAATTTTCGATTAATCCACCACCAGTTATATGAGCTGCAGCATTTATTAAATTTTTATCATTAAGCTTTAAAATTTCTTTGGAATATATTTTCGTAGGTTTCAAAATTTCTTTTTTTAAATCACTAGGCAATTTATTTTTTTTTAAAATAGACCGTACTAGAGAATATCCATTCGAGTGAATACCACTAGATGGAATAGCTAATATTACATCATTTTTTTTAACATTTTTTTTATCTAATAATTTTTTTTTTGAAACAATGCCAACACTAAAACCAGCTAAATCAAATTTATCTTTTGAATATATTCCAGGCATTTCCGCTGTCTCTCCACCAATTAATTTGCATTGAGAAATTTGACAACCTTTAAAAATACCTTTTAAAATTTTTTTTATCTTTTTTAGTTCTAATTTACCAACAGCTATATAATCTAAAAAAAATAATGGCTTAGCTCCTTGAACTATCAAGTCATTAACACACATTGCAACTAAGTCGATTCCAATAGTATCAAATTTTTTGAATTTATTGGCTAAATCAATTTTAGTTCCAACTCCATCAGTGCAAGACACGATGATAGGATCTTTAATTTTGGTATTACTTAGATCAAACAAAGAACCAAATCCGCCAATAACATCTTTTTTTAAAGGATCTTTGGATTTTTTGTCATTTTTTTGTGATATTTTTGATATATGTTTTACCAGTTTATTTGCTAACGAAATGTTAACACCACTTTTTTTATAACTATTTTCATTTTTTTTCATTTATAAATTGATAATTATTTTTTTATGAAATTGTATATACAAATAACGTTTATATTAATTGTTTTTTTTCATACTAACACTCTTTTTTCTGAGAATAACTTATTTAGTGTTAATAATATTGAATTAGAAAAAAAGAACAAAATATCAAATAACTCTCTAGCGGATCAGGCAATCAAAAAAGGTTTTAATCAACTAATAAATAGAATTTTATTAACAAGAGACAAAGAAAACTTTTCTGATTTAAATCTTACTAGGATTAAACAACTGGTTACTTATTACAGAGTCTCCACAGTCTCAGAGGAGACAAATAAAGAACTTTTAAACTTTAGTATAACATTTGATAAAGATAAAATTCATCAGTTATTTTATCAAAGGGGAATCTCATACTCTGAAATTCTTGATAAAGAATTGTACATTTTGCCTATTTTAATTAAAAACAATGAAGTATTTATATTTAATAATAATTTCTTTTATAAAAATTGGACTGAGTTTTATAAAGAAAATTTAATTGAATTTATTATTCCTTTAGAAAATATAGAAATAATTCAAAAAGTTAATAAAAATAAAGATAACTTGATCAATTTAGAAATAAGTAATTTACTTCGAGAATATTCAAAAAAAAATTTGGCATTAGTTTTTATTGAAGATAATAAAAATATGAAAAAAGTATATATAAAATCAAAAATACAAGGAAAAAATATTTCGAAGAGTTTAAATTTTAAAAAACAGAGTTTTAATGATAAAGAATTTAATATAAAAATAATTATAGAAACTAAAAAAGAACTTATTAATTTGATTAAGTCAAAAAATTTAATTGATATAAGAACACCGTCTTTTTTAAATGCAAAATTAGAAATTAATAAAACAAATTCTCTTATAGAACTAAATTCAAGAATAAAAAATATTGACTCAGTTGAAAAAATTTATATTCAAGAATTTAATAAAAATTTTGTAAACTTAAAAATTAAATATCTCGGTAAATTAGAAAAAATAATTAATCAATTGAAAAATGAAAAAATCAATTTACAACTTTTAGACGATACATGGATTATAAAGACATTATAAATAATGGACCAGCTTATTTTTAAATTTCCATTTTCAAAGAAATATTATGAACAAGATTTTTTTGTCTCTAGTAATAACTTTTCAGCATATAAATTAATCGAAGATTGGCCAAGCTGGCCAGGCAAATGGTTAAACATTTTTGGCGCTTCTGGCTCTGGAAAAACACACTTATCAAAAATTTTGGAAAAAAAAATTGATAAAATCAAACTGATAGACGCAAAGAGTGTTGACAATAAAACTTTACAAGAATTGAGTAATATTGATTGCTTAATTATTGATAGTTTTGATAATAATATTGATAATAGGTTATTATATTCAATTCTAAGTCAATCTAAACAATTAGAGAATTTTGTTTTAATTAATTCTATTTACTCAATTAAAAATCTGCAGATAGATTTAAAAGATCTTAAGTCAAGAATTGATAGTTTTGTATTTATTGGGATTGAACTTCCAACAGATGATCTTTTGAAGGTAATAATTTCGAAGACATTATCTGATAATCAAATTAACGTTAATCCCAAAATTTCTGATTTCATCATTAACAATGTAGAGAGATCATATGAAAAAATGTTTAAATTTCTTAAAGATGTTGATGAATTGTCTTTATCTACTGGAAAATCTATTAATATTAATCTAATAAAAAAAGTATTGAACCAATGAATAAATATAGATCACACAATTGCTCAGAGTTAAGTGAGAATGAAATCAACGAGATGGTATATCTCTCTGGCTGGCTTCATCGGAAAAGAGACCATGGAAATTTATTATTTATAGATCTAAGGGATCATTATGGCATGACTCAATGTGTTATTGAGAACAATAATGATTTTTTTCCACTATTGGAAAAGACAAAATCTGAGTCAGTACTTAAAATAAGCGGTAAAGTTGTCAAAAGATCGAGTGGAACGGAAAATTCAGATTTAAAAACTGGAAAAATTGAAATTTCGATAAAGTCTGTAGAAGTTTTATCAAATGCAAAAGATTTACCAATGCCTGTTTTTGGCGAGCAAGATTATCCTGAAGATATAAGATTAAAATATAGATTTTTAGATTTAAGAAGAGATGAAATGCATAATAACATTATCTTAAGATCAAAAGTCATTTCGTTTATAAGATCTGAAATGTTAAAACTCGGTTTTTTGGAGTACCAAACACCAATTTTAACATCTTCAAGCCCAGAAGGCGCTAGAGACTTTTTAGTTCCGAGTAGATTAAATCCTGGTAAATTTTATGCGCTGCCTCAAGCACCTCAACAATTTAAACAATTAATAATGGTTTCTGGTTTCGATAAATATTTTCAAATTGCTCCATGTTTTCGAGATGAAGATGCGAGAGCAGACAGAAGCCCAGGTGAATTTTATCAATTAGATTTAGAGATGTCTTTTGTTGAACAAGAAGATATTTTTAATGTAGTAGAAAAATTAATGGTAAAATTATTTAAACAATTTTCATCAAAAAAAATAATTAAGGAAAAATTTCCTAGAATACCTTTTGAACAAGCTATGAAAAAATATGGTACTGACAAACCTGATCTTAGAAACCCATTAATTATTCAAGAAATTACTGAAATCTTCAAAAGAGACGATGTTAAATTTGATATTTTTAAAAAGTTAGTAAAGACAGGATCAGTAGTTAGAGCTATAATTACAAAAAATACTAAAAACAAACCTAGAAGTTTTTTTGACAATATCGATAAATGGGCGAAAGATCAGGGGGCGTCAGGTTTAGCTTATTTTACCTTAGAACAAGGTAAAGAGATTAGTGGAAAAGGGCCAGTTGGAAAATTTTTTAGCGAGGATGCCCTTAAAGAAATAATGAACAATTGTAATGCTGAAATAGGAGATAGTATTTTTCTTGCATGCGGAAAAGAAAAAGAAATTGAAAAAATCTTATCATTAGCGAGAGAAAAAATAGCATCAGACTTGGAAATTATAAATAAAGATGAATTTGCATTTTGCTGGATTGTTGACTACCCAATGTATGAATATGATGACAATTTAAAAAAAATCACATTTAGTCATAATCCATTTTCAATGCCACAAGGAAAAATTGAAGAATTAAATTTTGAAAAACCATTAGAAATCAAAGCTTATCAATATGATATTGTATGTAATGGTATAGAACTATCATCTGGAGCCATAAGAAATCATTTACCGGAGTTAATGTATAAATTATTTTCGATAGCTGGATATGATAAAAAAGAATTAGAGGAAAAATTTAGCGGAATGATTAATGCTTTTAGTTTTGGAGCTCCACCTCATGGAGGCATAGCCCCAGGTATAGATAGAATCGTAATGTTGCTAGCTGGAAAAGAAAATATTAGAGAGGTTACACTTTTTCCAATGAATCAAAATGCTCAAGATTTAATGATGCAAGCGCCCTCAGACGTGAATGATAATCAACTAAAAGAACTTGGTATTAAAAAGAGTATTGAAAAAAATTAGTTTTTTGTTTTAAGGTTTATTCTTACATCAGATAAATCTACTAACTTTTCTTCATAATTGCTTCTGATAAATCCTTTTGAAGTTATATTTTTTACTATTTTAAGAAATTTATCATCATTATTATCAGTAGTTAAATTTTTTGTACTTGCGATTGAAGGTGTGTGTGCCAATTCCTCTTTTCCTAAATATGATATAGCAAGTTCTCTAAAAACGTAATCAAGAATAGATGAAGCGCTCAGAATTCTATCGTTACCTATTACATTTCCTGACGGTTCAAATTTCGTATCAATAAATGCGTCTACATATTCATCAAGTGGAACCCCGTATTGTAGTCCTAATGAAATTGCTATTGCAAAATTATTCATCATAGCCTTTACAAGCTCACCCTCTTTATTGGTGTCGATAAAAATTTCACCAATTTTTCCATCATCGTACTCACCTGTATGAAGATAAACTTTATGATCCCCGATTTGTGCTTTTTGAATATATCCTTTTCTTCTATCCGGCATTTTAAATCTTGCGTTATTTTTTAATTTAAAGTTTTCAGATATATCTTTTTTTCCCTCGCTAGAATTTTTAATTTTATTTGTAATAGTGTCAGGTAAGGATTTACTTAATTGATTTTTCTCAAGTTTATCTTCTTTTTTTCCACTTATTTTCTTAGTTTTTCTATTATTTAGTTTTACATCTAAAACCTCAACTTCACCGTCCGTTCTTTTATCTATTTTAGATAATTCTGCATCATCTAAATTGCCTAAGGTATGTACCGTTTTAAAAGTGCAAGTGTAGTATGTTTCAACAATATATTTTTTCATAAAATTAATGGAATCTCTTTAATAAAATATATATTAATTGTATAAGGTGTCTATTACATAATGATACAATTATGAATTGTGTGGATTTAAAATTTTAATTATGATTTTAACTTGGTGGAACAAATTAACATTTGGAACTTTTTTAAAAACTCTTTTTTTTGGAAAGTTCGTTGGCTCAGATGAATTTGGGAACAAATATTACAAAAGTAAAAACAATGAAAGATGGGTAGTTTATCCAAATAATATAGAAGCCACAAAAATTACCTCAGATTGGTATTTATGGATGCATCATACAATAGATATAATACCTGATAAAAAGAACAAAAAACACCACTGGCAGAAAGAACATTTAGAAAATCAAACTGGTACAAAAAATAGTTTTAAGCCAGTAAAAATTAGAAAGAATGCTATAAAAAAAAAATATGAGACTTGGAAATAAAATTTTCTTAATAATCTTTTTGATTTTTTCAATCTTTAATTTTTTACTCGCAGAGGAAAAAATTACAACTTCCCCTTTGATAAATGTAGAAGAAATCAAACCAAGTTTTGAAGAATTAGATGAAGATAATATAAATACCTCATCAAACCTTACTCTTAAAGAAAAAAAAAAAAATCAAAACCTAAAACCATCACAAGCAATATTGATAGGACTTGATAAAATCACTGCGAAATCTTCAGAATTAATTATTAATTTGAATGAAAATAAAAAATTTGGTCCTTTAGTTATAAAAATTTTAAAGTGTGGAAAGATTAAAGTGAATAATAGAACCGATAGTATTGCCTACATGCAAGTAAAAGATTTAACAAAAAATGAAAACGAGCAAGTTTTTATATTTAACGGCTGGACTTTTGCCTCAGATCCTAGTTTAACCCCATTCGATCATGCGATTTATGATCTGCAATTATTAAATTGTAGTAATGCCTAATAAAATTTTTCTTTACCAAGCCAATTAGTATCAAAATCAGAATTTATAAATTTTTTATGATTTAATATTTTTTTATGAAGATCAATCGTTGTAGTTATTCCCTCAAGAACAAATTCATCTAACGATCTCAATGTTCTTTGTATTGCTTCAGTCCTATTTCTTCCTTTACAAATAACTTTAGCGATTAAACTGTCGTAGTACGGTGTAATCTTACAACCTTGAAAAATTGCACCATCAACCCTTGTTCGAAAGCCAGAAGGTTGATGACAAACGCTTATTATGCCAGGACTCGGTTGAAAATCTAACGCAGGATTCTCAGCATTAATCCTACACTCAATAGAATGTCCTCTAGGTATAATATCATTTTGTTTTAGAGCAGTATCGCCAGTGTAAGCAATCCATAATTGTTCTTTTACTATATCAATTCCAGTTTGTACTTCAGTAACAGGGTGTTCAACTTGGACCCTAGTATTCATTTCTAAAAAATAAAATTTTCCATTTTCATATATAAATTCTACTGTTCCGGCGCCCTCATAGTTCAATTGCTCAACCATTTTTACGGTTTTTTCTAAGAGGTTTTTTCTTTGATCATTGGTTAAAACAGGACTAGGAGTTTCTTCGATTAATTTTTGATGCCTTCTTTGAACTGAACAATCTCTTTCACCAAGATGAACAGTTTTATTTTTTCCAGACATTACTTGAACTTCAATGTGTCTAGGATTTTTAAAATATTTTTCAATATACAATTCATCATTATTAAAAAACTTCTTTGCCTCAGACTTAGCAGTAAGGAATAAATTTTCCAAATTTTTTTCTTCCTCTACTATTTTCATTCCTTTTCCACCCCCACCTCCAGCAGCTTTAATTAAAACTGGATATCCGATCTCTTTACATATTGATTTTGCCTCACTAAATGACTTAACGCCGCCTTCTGAACCTTCAATTATTGGTAAACCAAATTTTTTAGCAATTCTTTTTGCTTCAATTTTATCTCCCATTTTTGAAATTATATCAGCGCTTGGACCAATAAATTTTATTCCATGTTTACTTACAATTTCAGAAAATTTTGCATTTTCAGATAAAAATCCATAACCAGGATGAATAGCTTCTGCTCCGGTTAAGTCAACAGCCGACATTATTGAGGAGATATTTAAATAACTATTTTGAGGTTGATGAGAACCAATACACACACTCTCGTCAGCCAATCTTACATGCATTGAGTCTGAGTCTACATCTGAGTGTACTGCTACAGTTCCTATACCCCATTCTTTACAAGCTCTTATTACTCTTACAGCTATTTCACCTCTGTTAGCTATTAAAACTTTCTTAAACATTTATCTATTTGAGGATAACTAAAGTTTGACCAAATTCTACAGGCTGCCCATCTTCTACCAAAATTTTTTTTACTTCACCATCAGATGTAGATGGAACATGGTTCATAGTTTTCATGGCTTCAACAATCATCACAGTTTGACCTTTTTTTATTTTATCTCCAACTTCAACAAATTTTTTTGCTCCGGGTTCTGCAGCTAAATAAGCTGTCCCTATAATTGGAGATTTTACACGTATTCCATCACTGTCGTCAGAAGATTTTAGTACAGCTTTATTTTGAGATACGACAGCACTCGTTTTTGATTGCTCTATTCCTTTAGATGCTTTTGAAACTTTAATTTTTGTCTGACCTTCTTGATATTCTAATTCAGTTAACTCAAATTCTTTTAAGTTATCTACAAGTTCTTTAATTAATTTTTTATCAATTTTCATTTTTCAAAAATTTTTTCATTGCTTGTAAAGACATTAAGTACCCCTCTTCTCCAAAGCCACAAATAACACTTTTAGCTACTTTACTAATTAAAGATTTATGTCTGAATTCTTCTCTATTATAAATGTTGGAAATATGCAATTCAATAATTGGAATTTTAAGTATTTTTAATGCATCATGAATAGCTACAGATGTATGAGTATAACCACCAGCGTTGATAATCAATCCATCTTGATTATTTCTTGAATTTTGTATTTGATTAATTAATTCACCTTCCACATTTGATTGAAAAAAAGTAAGGTTTATATTGTTATTATTTGAATACTCTTTACAGTTATTTTCAACTTCTTTTAAAGTAAAGGTTCCATATTGATTTTTTTCTCTTTCACCTAAAAGGTTGAGGTTTGGTCCATTAAGAATTATAATTTTATTCATAAATTTCTTGATATTGAATAACTTAAATATGGCAAAAATACAATTAAATGGAAAAAATGTGGTTATCAAACCTAACTATACGATATTTGACCTATTAAAGAAGTATAATTTATCAAAAAAAAAAGTTGCAATAGAGTACAACGGAATAATTATCCAAAAAGCAAATTATAAAAAAAAATTTTTAAAAAATAATGACAAAATAGAGGTGGTAACTTTTATAGGAGGAGGGTGAATTGAAAAAAGATTTATTTAAAGTTGCAGGCAAAATACTAAAATCAAGGCTAATAGTAGGAACGGGAAAATATAAAAGCTTTTCTGAAACTGCAAAAGCCGTTAAAGCTTCAGGAGCTGACATGGTTACAGTGGCTGTAAGAAGGGTAAATATATTAGATAAAAAAAAACCTATTCTTACAGATTATCTTAATCCTAAAAAAATAATTTTCTTACCAAATACAGCTGGATGCTTTAACTCAGAGGAAGCTTTAAGGACACTTAGATTAGCTAGAGAAATGGGAGGGTGGAAGCTAGTTAAATTAGAAGTCTTAGGAGATAAAAAAACTCTCTATCCTGACATGGTCGAGACTATTAAGTCTACAAAAATATTAGTTAAAGAGGGTTTCAAGGTGATGGTTTACTGTACAGATGACCCGTTATTAGCAAAAAAATTAGAAGACAGTGGCGCTTCAGCAATTATGCCGCTCGCTTCTCCAATAGGCTCTGGTTTAGGAATTCAAAATAAAATTAATATTTCTTTAATTATAAAACAGTCTAGGGTTCCTGTAATTGTAGATGCAGGCATTGGCACTGCATCGGATGCAGCTATTGCAATGGAATTAGGTTGCGATGGAGTTTTAATAAACAGCGCTATCGCGAATGCAAAAAAACCAATATTAATGGCTAATGCTTTTAAAAACGCAGTAATTTCTGGCAGAAGTTCATTTTTAGCTGTAAGGATGCCGAAAAAATATTTTGCCACTCCAAGTTCACCAGAAAAAGGATTAATTTAGTTTCTTTTTTCTTCTAATCCAAAGAGTTCTTATTTTCTTTTTAGACTTAGTTTTTTTTATTTTATCTTTTGCTTTAACAATTTCTTTAGTACTTCTTTTTTTTCCTTTAACAAAACTTTTTTCTGTTTTTTTAATTTCAACAATATTATTAATATTTTCAAATGAATTTATTAGTTTTTTAGATTTATTTAATAAATCAATCTTGTATTCTGGTAAAATAAATTTTTCATTAGATAAAATTTTTACTTCTAATGAGTATTTTTTCTTAAAATAAACTAGTTCATCTAATAAATTTTTTTCAATATAAATTTTTACTTTTTCGGGAACATAAGAATTTATTACTTTTACTTTATCTGTGAAAGCTAAGTACTGAATTTTTTTTAATATTTTTTGAGAAAAAGAAGAAATTGTTAATTGTGTCTCCCATTTGATAGATCCTTCACGTAACCTTTGTCTAGTCATCTCAAGAAGTCCAAAATTACTTATTTTTCCAATTTGTATTCTAGCTCTATCTTTTCTAATACTCTCTCTCATTTTTTTTTCAACAATCCTTCTGTTGTAAAAATTCATCATGTCAATAAAATCGATTACAATTAAACCTGATAAATCTCTTAACTTAATTTGACGAGCAATTTCCTCTGCTGCTTCAAGATTTGTATTTAATGCAGTTTTCTCAATATTTATTTGTTTGGTAGATTGGCCAGAGTTGATATCAATAGATACTAATGCTTCAGTAGGATTGATTACTAAGTAACCACCAGACTTTAATTTAACAGTAGGTTCATAGATATTATTTAATTCTTTTTCGATATTTGCATCATAAAATAATGGAATTTTACCTCTGTATTTTTTTATGTTTTTAGCATTTTTTGGCATTAATTCTTTCATAAATTTTTTGGCTTTTTGATAAGCTTCATTTCCTTCGACGTAGACGTTTTTTGTATCGTTATCATAAGTATCTCTTAAGGTTCTTTTTATAATGTCTCCTTCTTCATATACTAGTGAAGGCGCATTTGAGTCCAAAGCCTTTTCTTTAATTTCTTCCCAAGTTTTAAGAGTATTTTGAAAATCTTTTTCAATTTCATTTTTTGTTTTATTAGCTCCAGCAGTTCTGACTATAACTCCCATATTTTTTGGAATCTCGATTTCATTAAGTATATTTCTAATTTTTTGCCTGTCCGATGAATTAAAAATCTTTCTTGATATACCCCCACCTTTTGGAGTGTTAGGCATTAAAACCATATACTTCCCTGCTAGTGAGATAAAGGAAGTAAGAGCTGCGCCTTTTTGGCCTCTCTCTTCTTTAATTACCTGAATCAAAATTACCTGTCCTGGTTTTATTACTTCTTGTATTTTATATCTCTTTATACCAAATGAAGATTTAACTTTATCTCGATATTCCTGTTTTTTGCTATATTTTTCATTTTGGATTTGACCATTATCTGTCTTTTCATCGTTAGTCTCAGACTGACCTTCAGATGGAATATTATCCTGAACAGTTTCGATTGGTTTATCTTTTAATTCTTCCCTAATTTTTTCTTCTGCAATTCTTATCTTTTCTTTATCTTCAGAAGGAAGTTGGTAATAGTCAGATTGTATGTCATTAAAAGCTAGAAAACCATGTCGCTCTCTTCCAAAATTTACAAAAGCCGCTTGTAAAGATGGCTCAACTCTACTTATCGTTGCAAGGTAAATATTATTCTTAAAATTTAAATTATTTTTATCCTCATATTCATACTCTTCAATTGAATTGTTTGATTTAAGCACAATACGAGTTTCATTTGGATGCGATGCATCGATATATAGATTTTTTTCCATTTTTTTTGAATTCCTTTTAAATTTTTAAATCTTGTTATTTTAAAATTTGTCATAATGATTATTTTATACATTTTTGTGCATAAATACACGATTTATATTAATGTATGCCTAAAGATAGTCAGAATTGTTACTATAAATAATATATATGCTAAAATTCATCAATTTTTCACTTAAATTTGTAATCATATTTTCTGCATTTATTATTTTTTTTGTTTTTACCACATTGTGGTATTTTTCAATTGGCTTGCCTGATTACAAAAAACTATCTAACTATCAGCCTCCAATTTCAAGCAGAGTTTACTCGGAAAACAGTAAATTGATAGCTGAATATGCTTTAGAAAAAAGATTATTTATACCCTTTGAGTCTATTCCAGAAAAGGTCGTAAACTCTTTCCTCTCTGCCGAAGATAAAAATTTCTTTAGTCATCCCGGTGTTGATGCAAAAGGTATATTGAGAGCGATAATAAAAAATATTAAGAACATCTCTCAAAATAAAAGATTGGAAGGAGCCTCGACCATCACCCAACAGGTTGCAAAAAATTTTTTGCTTACCAATGAAGTTTCAATGAAAAGAAAAGTAAAAGAAGCAATATTAGCATTTCGGATAGAGCGGGCTTATACAAAAGAGAGAATTTTAGAACTTTACTTAAATCAAATATATCTAGGCCAAGGCACTTATGGAATAGCTGCAGCCAGTTTAGAGTATTTTGATAAATCTATTAAAGAGTTAGATTATCCCGAGGCTGCTTTGTTAGCGGCTTTACCAAAAGCTCCTAGTAAGTACAATCCATATAAATATCCTAAGATTGCAACATTTAGAAGAAATCTAGTTCTTAATAATTTAGAGGAAAATAATTTTATATCCAAGGATGACTATAAAAAATTTAAGGATTCAAAAATAATTCTAAAAAAAAGAAAGATAGAAATTGTAAATGAGGCAAATTCTTACACTGAAGAGGTAAGACGAATTGTAAAAAAAAACTACGGTTTTAAAAAACTCTATTCACAAGGTTTAAGTATTAAAACGCCCCTAAAAATAAATTATCAAATACAAGCTTTAAAATCTCTAAGAACAGGCATTGAAGAATATGATCGCAGAAGAGGTTGGAGAGGGCCTATTACAAATAAAAACAAAAATCAAAATTGGGAAAAAACAATAAATAATTTTAAACTTGACCCAACATTAAATTGGCAACAAGCAGAAATTATTTCAGTAGATATTGAAAAAATAAATTTTAAATTAATTAATGAAGACAAAAAAAATAATAGTGAAATTTTATATTTAAAAAATATAAAATGGAGCATTCCTAGAAACAAATCTTTAAAAGATACTCATAAAATTGGTGATATAATTTTTGTTAAAAAAGAGGGTAATATTTGGAAATTAAAGCAATATCCGAAAGTTAATGGCGGAATTGTAGTTATAGATCCATTCAGTGGTGATGTGTTAGCTTTAGTAGGAGGTTTTAATTTTAAAACTAGTGAATTTAATAGAGTCACTCAGGCCAAAAGGCAACCTGGATCTGCTTTTAAACCAATAGTTTATGCTGCTGCATTAGAAAAAGGTTTTGCGCCTAATTCTATTATACTTGATGCACCATTTGTAGAAAGTCAAGGTGTTGGTCTAAAAAATTGGAAACCTGAAAATTATGGGAAGAAATTTTACGGTCCTTCTACTTTTAGAAAAGGTATTGAATATTCAAGAAATTTAATGACTGTGAGAATTGCAAAAATTTTAGGGTTAGAGGAAATTTTAAAACTTTCTAAAAAACTAAATATATATGAAGAAATACCAGAGCTATTATCTGTTTCACTAGGAGCTGCAGAGACAACTTTAATGAGTCTCACTTCAGCATATGCCCCTTTTGTTAACGGAGGAAAAAAAATAGAACCAGAATTAATTTCTAGAATTCAAGATAGAAGAGGAAAAACAATTTTTCAAAAAAAAAGTACAAAGTGTATAGGTTGTGATAAATTTATTAACAAAGAAATCAAATTTCCAAAAATTGAAAATAATAATCAAAAAGTGATAAGTGAAGAAACCGCTTATCAAATGACGTCAATTTTACAAGGAGCGGTAAAAAGAGGAACAGCAAAAAAATTGAGGGCATTAAAAGTTCCGCTGGCTGGTAAAACAGGAACTACAAATGATAATTATGATGCATGGTTTATAGGCTTTTCGTCAAATTTAGTTGTTGGAGTATATATTGGTTACGATACTCCGAAGTCTTTAGGTAAATTTGAGACCGGCTCAAAAGCAGCTTTACCAATTTTTAAAGATTTTATTGAAAAAGCACTTTACAAAGAAGATTTTGGAGAATTTAAAATACCGGAGAATATTTACTTAACATCATTAAATTATGATACCGGCCTTAAATCAGCGCCAGGGGAAAAAAATTCAATTACTGAAGCTCTTAAGCTTAAAGATATTAACAACATCGAGAATAATAGCTTAATATCAATCAATGATAGTGATAAAATCATAAAGTTTAGGCAATTTTATTAATGGAAAATTTTGAGTCAAAATTATCAATAGTTGAAAAATCTCTTAAAAATATTAGGGGGTATCTTTGATAAAGAAAATATTGAAAACAAATTACGAGACTTAGAACAAATATCCTCAAGAGAAAATTTTTGGAAAGATAAAAATTTAGTAAAGAAAACTGTAAAGCAAAAGAAAATTTTTGAAGAAATAATTACCTCATTTAGAAAATCATTAAAAGATTTTGATAACCTTAAAGATTTGTATTCTTTAGCTCATCAAGAAAAAGACGAAGAAACTTTAAAGGACTGTTACGAAAGAATTGAACAAATTTTACAAAATATTAAAAAAAATGAAATAAATTGTTTTTTATCGGGAGAAAATGATGATTATGATATTTATCTTGAAATCCATGCGGGTGCAGGGGGCACAGAAAGCCAAGACTGGGCTGATATGCTTCGTAGAATGTATATAAAATGGTTTGATAAAAAAAAATTTAAATATCAAATTATCAGCGAACATAAAGGTGAAGAAGCTGGAATAAAGTCGTCTACAGTACAAGTTTCTGGGGATTATCTTTATGGTCTTATGAAATCAGAATCCGGAGTACATAGACTTGTACGAATTTCACCATTCGATAGTGGAGCAAGAAGACACACGAGTTTTGCAAGTGTTTGGGTTTACCCAGCTGTAGAAGATGACATTAATATTAAGGTAGATGAAAAGGACTTAAGAGTTGATACTTACAGATCTAGTGGAGCAGGAGGTCAACACGTTAACACAACTGATAGTGCAGTGAGGATCACGCATTTACCAACCAAAATTGTTGTACAGTGTCAAAATGAAAGATCACAACATAAAAATAAAGAAACTTGCTATAAAATGCTCAAAGCAAGATTATATGAATTTGAAATTCAAAAAAAGGAAGAGGAAAATCAAAAAGAACTAAACAATAAAACCGATATTGGCTGGGGCCATCAAATCAGATCATATGTATTACAGCCATATCAGCTGGTTAAAGATTTAAGAAACAAATTAGAAAGCTCTAATCCTTTAAGTATTTTAGACGGAAACATTGATGAATTTATTGAGGAGGGAATTAAAAATAAAAAATGAAAAAATTTATAATTAGTGTAATTTTATTAATAATAATTGTATTAATTTCATTTTTTACAATTCTTTCTACATTAGGTATTGAGACAACAAAATTTAATAGCTTAATATCTAATAAATTTGCAGAAGCAAAAAATATTAATTTAAAATTAAATACTATTAAATTTAAAATAGACCCAAGAGAGCTAAGATTATTTTTAGAAACACAAAATCCAGAGATAGTTTATAAAGATGCAACACTTCCAGCTTATTATGTAAAAGTTTATGTTGATTTCCCATCCTTATTAAAGTCAAATTTTAAGATAAAAAAAATTAGCCTCATCTCAAAAGAATTAGACGTTAACCAAATAAAAAAAATATCATCATTAATAAAACCCTCAAACTCAAAAAGCTTTTTAAATAATAAAATTAAGGAAGGCAAAGTAAATACTGAAGTAGAAATTTTTTTATCTGATCAAGGGTCTTTTCAAAATTTTATAGCAAAAGGTAAAATATCTGATTTAGAAATAGAATTAATTAATAATTATAAATTTTCAAGAGCCAATCTTAATTTTTTTGCAGATAAAAATGATATATTAATTCAAAATATAAAAGGTGACTTACAAGAAATAAAAATATCAAATGGAGACATAAAACTTAATTTAGAAAATGGATTAAAATTGGAGTCAAACTTTAATTCAAAAGTAGATTTAAGTGAGAAGCAATTGGATAAATACGCTGATTTTTTTGATAAATACAACTCTTTAGGTGAATTAAAAAGTTTAAAAACTGATTTAAATAATAATATATTTATTAAATTTGACAGCACTTACAAAATTAAGGATTTTAATTATAGTTTTTCAGGAAAAATTGAAAGAAGTAAGTTAAAATTAACTAATCCTTTAACAAATTTAATTATAAAGGAAAAAATTAAAGAAATATACTTTTCTGGTTTAGAAATAAAAACAGTATTAAAGCCAAAATATATTAGTCTTAAAAGTTTAGGGGAATACTCTCTTAATGGTTCAGATTATTCAAAAATAAATTTAGAAAATACTTTTAAAAATGATTTAGTAAATTTAAAAATAGATTTTGATTACTTAAGAGATTTAGAATTAGATTTGATAAATTATAAAAAAAATGAAAATTCTAACGCAAGTGTTCAAATAAACATTAAGAAAGATAAAAAAACTATTAATATAAATAAATTAAATTTTAAAGAAAAAAATAACATTATTGAAATAGACAACTTGAAATTAAGAGATAATAAACTTCTATCTTTTGAAAAAATAAAAGTAGCTACTGAAAGAAATAATTTTTTTATGCAAGGAGGCAAGAAAATATTAATTAAAGGGTCTAAATTTGACGCATCTAATCTTACAAAATTTTTAAACAATCAAACAAACCATAATAGTCTTAAAAACATAAATAGTAATATTGAAATTGATTTTAAGAATATCAAAGTTCCAATGTCAGAAAAACTTCAAAACTTCAAACTGTTAGGAAAAATTGAAAGGGGACAATTTACAAAAATTTCATCAAAGGGGGATTTTGGTGGGAATAATTTTTTAGATATATCCATGAAAAAGGATAAAGATAGTGAAAATAGATATTTGGAGATTTACTCCGATATAACTCGTCCGCTTTTAACTGAGTATAATTTTTTTAAAGGCTTATCAGGTGGAAAGTTACTTTTCACATCTGTAATAGATAAATCACAATCATATTCGAAACTTAAAATTGAGAACTTTAAAGTAGTCAACGCACCTGGAGTAGTTCAATTATTATCACTTGCTGATTTAGGTGGTTTAGCCGATTTATCCAGGGGAGATGGTTTATCATTTGATTTACTAGAAATTGATATGGAAAAAAACAAAGATTCTTTAAAACTTAATGAAATTTTAGCTTTGGGACCAAGTATGTCAGTTTTGATGGAGGGATACCAAAATAAAGATTTAACTAGTTTAAGAGGAACTTTAGTGCCTGCAAAAACTCTTAATAAAATGATCTCAAAAATACCTGTGATAGGAAATATTGTTATCCCTAAAGAAGCTGGAGAAGGTTTATTCGGTATAAGTTTTAAAATGAAGGGAACTAAAGGCAAATTAAAGACAACAATAAATCCGATTAGAACTTTGACTCCAAGATTTTTGCAAAAAATTATCGATAAAAAAAAGCAAGTTAAATAATTTTAATTAAATAATGTTTCTTTTTTCCGTAAGAAAGTTTTAATATATTATTTTTAAAGTCTTTTAATTGTAGAATTTTTTTTTCATCTTCTATCACCACATCATCAATTTTAAAACCTTTGTTAACTATTGCTCTACGTGCTTCACTCTTTGAAGACAAAATCTTATTAGATGAGATAAAATCCAAAATACTTATCCCATTTTTAATTTCTTTGGATTTAATTTTTATTTCTGGTAAATCAGCACCAATACCACTTCCCTCAAAAGTTTCTTTTGCAGTTTGTTCAGCCTTTTTTGATGCCTTATCACCATGAAGTATTTTTGTAGCCTCATTAGCTAATAAAATTTTTAAATTATTTATATTTTTTTCTTCTTTTAAAATTTTTTCAAGATTATTTGTGTTTATTTCTGTAAAAAAATTTAAAAACCTTTTTACATCTCGGTCATCAGTATTCCTCCAAAATTGCCAATAATCATAAGGTGACAACATATCTTCATTTAACCAAATAGCTCCTTTTTCAGTCTTTCCCATTTTTGCTCCTGAAGCCAAAGTAATTAGTGGAGAAGTTAAACCAAATGCTTCTTTTTTTAAAATTCTTCTGATTAAATCGGCTCCATTTACTATATTTCCCCATTGGTCTGATCCACCAATCTGTAAAATACAATTTTTATTTTTAAATAATTGATAAAAGTCATATGATTGTAAAATCATATAGTTAAATTCCATATAGCTAAGTGACTGTTCTCTTTCCAATCTCAGTTTAACACTATCAAAAGTAAGCATTTTATTAATTGTAAAATGACTACCTATTTCTCTTAAAAAATTAATATAATTTAATTTTGTTAACCACTCAGCATTATCAACGAATATAGGCGCAGTTTTTTTGTCTGTAGTGTTTAAAATTTTACTAAAAACTTTTTTAATACTTTTAATATTATCTTTTATTTCATTTTGATCTAATATTTTTCTAGTTGAGTCTTTTCCTGAAGGATCACCAATTAATGTAGTTCCACCTCCTAACAAAACTATAGGTCTGTGACCATATTTCTGCATTAATTTTAAAATCATTATTTGGAGCAGACTACCAACATGCAAGCTCTTAGCTGTGCAATCAAAACCTATATATCCTGAAATTGATTTTGAGTTAGAAATATCGCTAAGTTTACCTAAATCTGTGCATTGATTGAGAAACCCTCGATCTTGCATTTCTTGTATAAACGTTTTTTTCATAGTGATATTTAACATAGCAACTATTATACAAAATTAGTTATAAATAAATAAAAATATGCAAAAAAATTGGATCTCTTTAGGCTTAATGAGCGGCACATCAGGTGATGGAGTAGATGCATCTGTTATTAGAACTAACGGAATTAACCAATATGATTCAGTTAAAGATAAATATTTTGAATACGATTCAGATATTTATAAAGATATTCATGATTTAAAAGAGAAAATTCATAAATCCGAACACATAAAAACATACAATAAAGAAATAAATGATTTAGAAAGAAGAATAACAATTTTTCATGCTGAAATCGTAAAAGATCTAAATATCACTGATGATGTTATTTTAGGTTTTCACGGTCAAACTATTTATCACAATCCAAATGAAAAAATTTCAAGACAATTAGGAAATGGAAAATTATTAAGTCAATTAACAAATAAAAGAGTAGTTTTTAATTTTAGAAGTAATGATATTTTAAATGGAGGTCAGGGTGCACCGTTGTCACCTATTTTTCATCATTTAATTACTATTAAAAATAGAATTCAGTTACCAGTTTGTTTTCTAAATATTGGAGGTATATCAAATATTACTATTGTAAAAAATAAAGATAATTTAGCCGAACTTATTAGCAAGGATATTGGCCCTGGTAACTGTCTAATTGATAACTGGGTAAGAAAGAATTCAAATAAGAAATTTGATAAGGATGGTTTACTTGCTTCCAGTGGAACTAAAAATGAAATAATTTTTGAGCAAGCTCAAGAGCTTTACATGAATAGAAAGAGTAAGAATAAACTTTCATTTGATACAAATGATTTTGACGTATCTTTTATCAGAGGCTTAAGTCTTGAAGATGGTGTAACTACATTAACAGATTTTACAGCAAGTATCATAGCTGAGGAATTAAGCTTGGCGTTAAAAGTATTAAAAAAAAATTCTATAGATGTGTTAGTTTGCGGTGGAGGTAGAAAAAATAATATTTTGCTTAAAAAAATTAAAGAAAAAATATTACCTCATATAAATTTGAAACTAATAGATGATTATAAAATTAATGGAGATTTTGTAGAGTCCCAGGCTTTTGCCTTCTTGGCAGTAAGATCAGTTCTTCGTTTACCTATTTCGTTCCCAAAAACTACTAATTGTAAACATCCTTGTGTAGGTGGAGAGATTATAAATTAATTAATAAATTTATTTATCTATATTAGCGCAGTTTTTTCTTTAATGTATTTTTCAATTTCTAAGAATAATTCTTTTTCTTTATTTTTAAAAAAATGATTAGAATTTTTTATTTTGGAAAAAATTACTTCAACACCTTTTTGACTTTTAATTCTATTATCTAATTCATTAATACTTTCTGTAGTTACCAATTCATCATTATCGCTATAGATAACTTGACCTGAAGTTGGGCATGGAGCAAGAAAAGAGAAATCGTATACATTAGGTTGAGGAGAAACAGCAATGAAATTATTTACTTCAGGTCTTCTCATAATTAATTGCATACAAATTAAAGATCCAAATGAAAAACCAGAAATCCAACACTGACTATAATCTAAATTTTGCCTTTCAATCCAATCAAGTGCAGCTGCAGCATCAGATAATTCACCTTGGCCATTATCGAAAACTCCATCACTTTTTCCAACACCTCTAAAATTAACTTTTATTACAGAAAATCCATTTTCTAAAAAAGCGTTATACATTAGTTGAACAATTCTATTGTTCATAGTTCCTCCATATTGTGGGTGAGGGTGTAAAACTATTGCTACTGGTGATCCAAATTTAGGATTCTTATAATATTTTGCCTCAAGTCTTCCTGCAGGGCCAGGTATAAAAATTTCTAAACTTTTAGGTTTCATATTGATAATGATTATTATTTTTAAAAAAAAGTATTGTTTTATAGCATGTTTTTATGCGGCAAATAATTTTTTTTAAATCTTACTAAAACAGTAGGAATTAAATAAAAAATACTGTAATACAACGATAATTTATGAAACTTACTACCAAAGGCAGGTATGCAGTAATGGCTATGGCAGACCTAGCTTTATTTAAAGACAAAGGACCAACTAGTCTTACAGATATTTCTTTAAGGCAAAACATTTCTTTAGCCTATTTAGAACAGATATTCATAAAGCTGAAAAATAAAAATTTAGTAAAAAGCGTGAGAGGAGCCAAAGGCGGTTATGTATTGGAGTCTTCACCTGAAGAAATAAAAATTTCAAATATTATTTCAGCAGTGGATGAGGAAGTAAAAATGCTTAACTGTAAAAAAGAGTCAAAAAAAGGATGCAATAATAAATCATCAAAATGTATCACGCATAATCTTTGGGATCAACTTGACCAGCATATAAATAATTTTTTTGAGAAGGTAAAATTACAAGACCTAGTGAAAAAAAGTCAAACTTTGAATAAATGAAAGCTGAAGATTTAAAAAATAATAAAGATTATAAATACGGTTTTACAACTGATGTTGAGAATATAAGATCTCCAAAGGGTCTTAGCGAAGAAACAATTAGATTTATCTCGAATATAAAAAAAGAGCCAAAATGGATGTTAGAGTGGAGGTTAAAAGCTTTTAACAGATTAAAAGTTTTAAAAGAGCCTGATTGGCAAAAGCCAAAATATCCAAAAATAAATTATCAAGATTTATATTATTATTCTGCACCAAAAAGTGCTTCAGAAAAACCAAATAGTTTAGACGAAATTGATCCTAAAATATTAGAAACTTATAAAAAACTTGGAATACCTTTAGTTGAACAAAAAAGATTAAATGGTATTGCAGTGGATGCAGTTTTTGACTCTGTTTCAGTTGCAACAACTTTTAAGGATGAGCTTACAAAAAAAGGAATAATATTTTGTTCAATATCAGAGGCTATTCAAAAGCATCCAGATCTTGTTAAAAAATATCTTGGTTCGGTCATACCATTGAGCGATCATTATTTTGCTACTTTAAATTCAGCAGTATTTACTGATGGTTCTTTTGTTTACATTCCCCCTAACACAAAGTGCCCGATGGAATTATCTACTTATTTTAGAATTAATGCCTCCGAAACAGGTCAATTCGAGAGAACTTTAATAATCGCTGATAAAGGAAGTTATGTAAGTTATTTAGAGGGTTGTACCGCGCCTATGCGAGATGAAAATCAACTTCATGCAGCAAACGTGGAATTAGTAGCTTTAGATGATGCAGAAATAAAATATTCAACCGTTCAAAACTGGTATCCAGGAGATGAAAAAGGAGTTGGGGGAATATATAATTTTGTAACAAAAAGAGGCGCCTGTAGAGGAAAAAATTCTAAAATTTCTTGGACACAAGTTGAAACAGGGTCAGCGATCACGTGGAAATATCCTAGTTGCATTTTACAAGGAGATAATTCAGTTGGAGAGTTTTATTCAATTGCTATTACAAATAATTTTCAAAAAGCAGATACTGGAACAAAAATGATCCATTTAGGTAAAAATACAAGAAGCAAGATAATTTCTAAAGGAATATCAGCAGGAAATGCGGACAATATGTATAGAGGACTTGTTGAGATAAAAAATAAAGCAAGTAAATCTAGAAACTATACTCAATGCGACTCTCTTTTGATGGGTAATAAATGTGGAGCACATACAATTCCATACATCAAAAACAATAACGCAACTTCAACAATAGAGCACGAAGCAACTACAACTAAAATAAATGAAGAACAACTTTACTATTGTAATCAAAGAGGTCTGGATCAAGAAGAGGCAGTAAGTTTAATTGTGAATGGATTTTGCAAGGAAGTTCTACAACAATTACCTATGGAATTTGCAGTTGAGGCTCAAAAGCTTGTAGCAATCAGTTTGGAAGGAAGTGTTGGATAATGTTAAATATTAAAAATTTAGAGGCTACTATTGATAATAAGCATATTTTGAAGGGTTTAAATTTAGACATAAAGCCTGGAGAGGTGCACGCAATTATGGGTCCAAATGGATCAGGAAAAAGTACATTAGCAAATGTATTATCAGGTAAAAACGGTTATGAGATTAAGGGAGAAATTAAATATAACAGAGAAAGCTTAAGTGAACTTTCAATTGAAGAAAGAGCACAAAAAGGAATTTTTTTAGCATTTCAATACCCTTTAGAAATACCAGGAGTAAATACAAACACTTTTTTAAGAACTTCTTTGAACTCAGTTAGAAAAGCTCAAGGTGAGAAAGAGTTAGATCCTTTAACTTTTTTAAAATTAATAAAAGAAAAAGCCTCAGAGCTTGGTATTGATGAGAAATTTTTATCACGTCAACTTAACGTTGGATTTTCTGGCGGTGAAAAGAAAAAAAATGAAATTTTACAAATGAAACTTCTTCAACCAAAGTTATCAATTTTGGATGAGACAGACTCAGGTTTAGATATTGATGC
>MDTB01026924.1_pt1 | contig 24200 bp, 14 predicted proteins | sample 811161 | NCBI WGS metagenome assembly MDTB01 (sample SAMN05326650, study PRJNA326480) | marine metagenome | isolation source: seawater | place: Mediterranean Sea | collected 2009
CATATTGAGTGTCAAGATCACTTAACATTGTATTTTGAGATACTAAATCCTTATTTAATCGTGACAACCTATCTGATATTAAACTATTTGAAGATGATAAAATATCATCAATGTAGAAGGTTAATCTATCCACAGAACTTTCACCGTAATACACAGATGCGTTAGCCCCAAGGCCTGAGTATTGAACTTTTAAACCTGCAGCATCCCCAGTTGAGACTGAAAAAATGTTATTTGTAACATCATCAACCATTGCAGTACTATCTAAAGTAGCAGATCCAGTAACTCCAGCTGTTGTGATACCAACTCCAGTAAAGCCAACTGTAATAGAACTCGATGTATTGGCATTTGGAGTTATTGAAGTAATTGTTTTAAATGTTTTTTCACCTAAAACAGTAGCACTTGCAGCGGGCCCAGTGATTACTTCAGTTTGAGCATTACCACTCATGTCTGTACCTAGAATTGTAAAAGAAACTGAGCTCTCATCTCCACCACTACTAGTTATACTTGCTCGTTTCCCGTCTGTGTTTACAAACGCAGATTTTGTCCCAACATTTACAGCTGATGCTGCACCATTAGTTTGAATCCTTGTAACTGTTTTAAATATATTTGACGATGTAACCGTAGCTCCGGCTGTTGGTCCAGTAATTATCTCTGTAATTGCGGTGCCATCAACATTTGTTCCCGTTATTGTAAATTCTACTCCTGAAAGATTATTTGAACTATTAAATGTAATTAGAGAATTTAGTCCACTTGCTGCCAGGCCATCTTGTGTGCCATCAATGTTTAAATCGCCAGAGCTTCCAATTGTTTCCGCATCAACTAAACCATCTGAGTCTGTTGAAGTTATAAATGAAGAAGATGCATTTAATGTTATTGCTGTACCTGACACCCCTCCTTGAGAAGACCCTATATCATCAGTATCTGCTGAACCATTCATTTTTAAAAAACTGTCTAAATTAGTTCCAATTGAATTCAAAACAATTGAAGTAGAACTTCCTTTTGAAGCTGATTTTATAGTGTAACTCCCATTTTCATAAGTAACGATAACCGAATTACCCACTGACGTTAAATTAGAATCGCTATTTATTGCTGATTGTATAGCTGTAGCTAAAGCACCTTGAGAGGAGTAATGTGACGCTGGGATTGTAACCGTACTTGTGGACACCCCATCAACTGTAATTTGAATTGTATTATTTGAACTAGTTACTTCAGGTGTAGCATCTTGACTATTTAACCCAGTTAAAGCTCCAGCAACATATGCAGTCATTTCAAAAGTATAGTTTCCAGCTTTAGGCGGCTTGTTTGTTCCTCCTGAAACAGATAGTAACGTAGATGACGAAGAATATGTTGAATTAAAAATTGCATCGTAGGTTGATGGGTTATCTTTAATTTCTTTTTCAAATAACCTAGAATTTAGTGATAAGGTCCCATCTTTTTCTGTTCTAGCACCTAAATTTGATAAATATAAGCTGTTAGCTCCAAAACCTGGTAAACCACCTGACAAAAGAATATCTATTTGTTTTTTTATTCCATTTATGACTGTATCAGATGATAACTCTCCAGCATCCTCAGTTGCAGATCCTCTATAAGTTTTTTCATTAAATAATTTTTTTAAGCTATTAATAGAGTCAATATATGAATTCATATTAGCTTTTGCAGTTTCAACATCGACTGTTGATGTAAGATTTGCAGCTGATGAAGTTGTACTTATTAAATTGACCTCATAACCTTCAAATAAGTCATCAATCGTATTTGATGTCCTTGTTAAGGTCATACCGTCTACAACTATAGTGGCATTACTTCCTGCTATAGTTTGTTTTGATCCATTTGTAGTTGTGTTATCTATGGCTGCTAATCCAGAACCTGAAGGACTTTCGGTTGCTGTTACTCTAAGAGCATTTTCGGATCCTGTTTCAGATTTTAAAACTAAATTAAAAGTTCCGTCTCCTGAACCCAAAATACTAGCAGTTACTCCATAATTCAAAGCGTTAATGCTATCACGTAATGATGATAAAGTATCTGTTGACGAAACATTTAATATTTTTGAGGATACGGTTGAACTTGAAACAAAACTACCTGAAGACCAATCACCTCTTTGTAAAGTTAATGAGCCGGCACCTACTACCGAAGTTGTTGAAGAAAATCCTGTAAAAGCTAAAGTTTGACCTGCAGCTAAAGCAGTTACGTTCACACTTGAGTTTAAAGAAGTAGCTTTTGATGTATCAGTTACACTAATTGTTAACGAAGAACTATTTGAGGTTGGATTAAATGCTGTTGCACCTTTCAACGCTTTGACAGTAGCAGAAAAGTTTGACATGGCACTTTTTATTTCTGCTATTGCAGATATTGAAGTATTATTTTCAGTAATTTTTTTGTTTATGATATCACTTTGCGGTATTTTTTCAGCATTAACCAAACTATCTACAATTTGCGTAATATTTAAACCACTACCTTTAGAATTTAAAGCGCTTAAATAATCTACTGCCATTTTATTGTCTCTTTTTTTTATTTAATACGGCATATTATCTGCAATTTTAATGCCACAGCTCTAAAAATTGGCTTTTAGTTTATTGTTACACAAGAATAGTTTATTATTATTAATTATAAAAAAGGATGAAATGAATATTTCCTCAAAAAAACAAGTCATTATCGAAAATTTTGCGCTTTTATTTGTGTCAATTATTATAGGATTAATCGTTTCTGGAGTTGCTCAAATTTTGATAATTGCTGCACAAAATTTGTTTGAACAACTGTTTCTAAATCCAAATTTTACAATAAATTTTAATATTTTTGAATATAAACTTAATTTAATTCCATTAATGATTTGCTTACCTGCGTCAATTTTAGTTGGTTATTTATTATATATTTCAAAACTTCCAAGATGGTTCGGACCTGCTGATACAATTTATGCAGCTCATAATAAAGCTGGTAAATTAAATCTTAAAGGTGGTTTCACCTCAACTTTAGCTTCTTTGATATCAATCAGTGGTGGAGCATCTGTTGGCATTTATGGCCCTTTAGTTCATTTCGGTGCAACTATTTCATCATTTTTAAGAAGATTAAAATTTATGCCAAAAATTCAACATGACATTATTATTGGCAGTGGAGTTGCTGCTGCTATTTCTGCTGGATTTGGTGCACCGATAGCTGGAATAATATTTGCTCATGAAACCGTATTAAGGCATTTCTCTTTAAAAGCAATTACATCAATAGCTCTATCTTCAATAACAGCAAATTATGCAGCATATAAAATTGGTCTAGTTTCCCCTCCTCTTTTGCTAACAAATCTAGAATTTGAATTTTCTGATATTGTTTTTGCTTTAATCATAATCGGTCCTTTGGCAGCATTAGTAGCAATTTCTTTTATGAAATCTATGATTTTTGTGAATTCAATTCCAAAAAAATTAAATATTTCTATTTGGATTGCTCCTGTTATTGCTGGATTAATGTGTGGAATTACTGGATTATTTTTAGATGAAGTGCTGGGTTTAGGGACACAAACTGTATTATCTATAATTACAAAAAATTTAGATTTATCATTTTTAATAATTCTCCTTCTTGGAAAATTGTTTTTAACCAGCTTTTGTATTGGACTAGGTTTTTTTGGTGGCACCTTCTCGCCTGCGCTTTTCCTTGGAGCAATAGTTGGAGCATTAGTTTACAATATTAATTTTTTTGATTTTGAATTGCATCACTTAAGTGTACTTGCTGTTGCTGGAATGGCTTCTGTCGCTAGCTCCGTTATTGGAGCTCCAATTACAGCAATTATTTTGGTATTAGAACTGACAGGATCATATGAGTATTCAATTGCATCAATAATACCTATTTCTATTTGTACATTTTTAACAAGTAGAATTTTTGGCAATAGTTTTTTTGATAAACAACTCCTATCAAGAGGAACTGACATTTCAAAAGGAAGAGAGCAAATCCTTTTGAATGAGATTACCATACGTAATTATGCAAGCACGGCGTTTACAAGAATTTCGGAAAAAATGTTCACAAAAGAATCAATTAATCTCCTTTTAAAAAACAAAGATACAGAGGGTTATGTTTTATCTAAAAATGATGAATTTATTGGAAAGATTAGATTAATTGATATTGTAGATAAAAAAAATCAGCAAATAACAAATTTTTTACAAAAAAAACCTATTATTTTAGATGCAAACATAAGCTTGTTAGAAAGCATAAAAAAATTATCTAATTTTGTTGGCGAGAGTATACCAATTATTGATAAACATGATAAAAAATTAATTGGAATAATTTCTGAAAATGATGTTTTAACTGCTTATTTAGAAATTTCGGATGATATTAATAACATAGAAAAAAATTAAATAGATATATTAAACATCAATTTTAAAGGATTTTCACTTAATATTTATTGGCATAAATATTGCTCAATATATTGATATTTTAATTAATTTTTACTATGTCACTTTCTTCACATCAAATTATTAACAAAGGAAATCTAGCTTTTAAAAGAGGAAATTTTAAAAAAGCAAAACAATTTTATAAAATTATTCTAAGAGACTTTCCCAATCATTCAGATGTAAACCATAATCTTGGTATCATCGCAGCATCTGTAAATAAAGGTGTTGAGGCAATATCTCTATTTAAAACTGCTCTAGAAGCAAACCCAAAGATAGAACAATTTTGGATCAGTTACATTGATGCTCTAATTAGAGAAAAACAATTTAATAATGCCGAAAAAATAATTGATCAAGCCAAACATAAAAACATTAATGAAGAAAAATTAAATTCCTTAAAAGCAAAGATAGTTTCCATACAGGAAGAAAATAATTTTAGTCATCTAAATCCATCTCATCAACAAATTAATAAATTATTAGAATATTATCAATCTGGACGCTTACATAAAGCTAAAAAACTAGCCACATCCATTACTCAAAAATTTCCTACTGACCTATTATCTTGGAAAGTCTTAGGCGCAGTTTTAAGACAAACTGAAAGAAAGTCTGAAGCTTTAGACGCTAACAAGACTGTTATCGCTTTATCGCCCCAAGATGCAGAAGCTCACTACAACTTGGCTGTAACTTTAAAAGAACTTAGTAAAGTTGAAGATGCTAAAACAAGTTATGAAGAAGCGATTAGGTTGCAACCTGACTTTGTTGAAGCCCGTTATAATTTGGGAATTATTCTGGTAGAACTAGGAAGATATAAAGACGCTAAAGAATGTTTTGCTCAAACAATAGCTTTGAAACCAACTTTAGCTGAAGCTCATAACAATTTAGGTGACGTACTAACTAGGCTGGAAAGATTTGAAGAAGCTGAACTAAGCTATAAACAAGCGATAGGACTTAAACCAGACTTTGCCGAAGCCTATTTTAACATGGGTGTTACACTTCATAAACTTGGTAGGTTTGAAGAAGCTAAAGAAAGATATAAACAAACAATAGCATTGAAATTTCAATTAGCAGAGTCCTATAACAATATGGGCACTGTTCTTAAAAGCCAAGGTAAACCAGAGAAAGCTCTAGCAGCTTATAAGAAAGCCTTGGCTATCGATGCTGATTATGCTGAGGCTTATAACAACATGGGTACTGTTCTAAGCGGCCAGGGCAACCCAAAGGAAGCTTTAGCAGCTTTCAAGAAAGCTTTAGAAATTAAACCAGACTTTTCACAAGCAAGTGCTGGGATGGGCGAATGTTTATTAAAAATTGGAAAGTTTGAAGAAGGTCGATCTTTAATCCATAAAACTGAAGGAAGTATCAGTTTATAAATAATATTAAGTGAAAAGGATAATAAAATGATGCAAAGAATTAAAATTTCAAATACCTCTAGTACACCAAATTTTATAGGCTCTTGGATGCTTGAAGACACAGATATGTGTAATGAAATAGTGAATTTTTTTGAGGCAAACCCATTAGAGCAAGGCGCTGGAGTAATAGGCGGAGGCGTAGATGAAAGTCAAAAAAAAACAACAGATATTGCCATTAAACCAAAACAACTAGAACAAGAAAAATATAGGATTTTCAATAGTTACATAAATAATGTTGTAAATTGTTTTAATGACTACAAAGAGCAATGGCCTTTTTTAAACACAATAAAAGGTATGGAAATAGGTACCTTCAATTTGCAAAAATATTCTCCTGGGGGACACTTCAGTACTGTTCATACTGAAAGAGGTAGTCAAGCGACCATGCATAGAATTTTGGCTTTTATGACTTATTTAAACGACGTGGAAGAAGGTGGAGAAACTGTATTCCATTATTATGATATAAATGTAAAACCCAAAAAAGGAAAAACTATTATTTGGCCCGCTGAATGGACTCATGCTCATTCTGGAGGGCTTGTAAAACAAGGATACAAGTATATCGCAACAGGTTGGATACAATTTTCTTGAATGCCAATAAGTATCATTTATTGGCATATATATTGCTAAAATCAATTAACTTTTACATTAGATATATATTATGCCACTTTCACCATCCCAAATCCTTAACAAAGGAAATTTAGCTTTTAAAAATGGAAATCTTAAAAAAGCTAAACATTTTTATAATCTTATATTAAAAAAATTTCCTAATCAGTCAGATGCAAATCATAATTTAGGAGCATTAGAAACTTCACTAAATAATCATCAGTTAGCAAAGCATTTTTATGAAAAAGCTATTAATAATAATCCTAATAAAAAGCAATTTTGGATAAGTTATTTACTAAATCTTATTAAATTAGGCCATATGGAAGAAGCAAAATTAGTAATAAATAAAAGTAAATCATTTGGATTTTCTGATAATGATATTAATGAATTTAAAAAATTGATTTATTCTACTAATTCAGAAGACAATTTAAATTTAATTCTTAAATTATTTAAAAATGCTGAATACGATAAAGTAGAAAAACTAACAATTAATATTTTAAATGATGATCCAGAAAATATTAATTATTTAAAAATTTTAGCCCAAACGTATCATAATACAGACAGATTAGACCATGCTTTATCAGTTTATTATAAAATAATTAAATTAGATCCTGAAAATGTAGATGTTTACAATAATTTGGGACTGATTTTAAGTACAAAAAAAGATTATGAAGAAGCTGAAAAAATTTATAGAAAGTCATATGAAATAAATCCACAAAATTCAAATTCATATTTAAATTTTTTATCAATGCTTCTTAAACTAAATAAAACAGAAGAAATGATACTTGAATGTCAAAAATTAATTCAATTAAACCCAAATGATTCAAATCTATTCAACAACCTTGGAAATGCTTTTCAAGAATTATCTAAATTTAAAGAAGCTGAAACAGCATTTTTAAAAGCAATAGAAATTAATCCAACATCATCTAAATTATATTTAAATTATGGAAATTTACTTCAAAAGATTGATAAAGATCATATTGCTATAAAAAATTATAATAAAGCTATTGAATTGGATCCTATGCTAGTTGAACCATACACCATGTTAGGAAATGTTTTAAGAAAATTAGAAATGGAAAGCCAAGCTGCAGCATTATATAATAAAGCTATTAGTATTGATCCAAATTTTGCTCCAGCTCATTTTAATCTCGCAAATCTTTATTATGATCATAAACAAATTGAAAAATCAATTTACAGTTACGATTGTGCTTTAAAACTAGATGATACAATTGACTATTTGTTAGGTATTAGCCTATTTACACATTCAAGAGTTTGCGACTGGGAAAATCGAACAGATAAAATCAAAAAGATAATAGAAAAAATTGATAATAAAGAAAATGTTATTACACCTTTTCCAGTAATATCCTTGATAGATGATCCCGGTATCCAAAAACAAAATACTGAGACCTACTCTAAAAAATTTCCTAGAAATTTTATCTTTAATAGAGATCTTACTGTCAATGATAACAAAAAAATTAAAATAGGATATTTTTCACCTGATTATAAAAACCACCCTATAGCATATTCAGTTGCTGAATTATTTGAAACTCATAATAGAGAAGAATTTGAAGTACATGCCTTTTACTTTGGCAAAAAAACACAAGACAAAGAATATTATAGAATTAAAAATGGTGTAGATAAATTCCATGAAGTAACACATTATACAGACGAAGAAATTGTAAATCTATCTAACCGTCATAAAATTGATATAGCTGTGGATTTGTGTTGCTACACAGCAGGCCACAGAACAAATATTTTTGCAATGTCTGCTGCACCAATACAGGTGCACCATCTATATGCAGGAACAATGGGAACAGATTATTATGATTATGTAATTGCGGATAAAGTTATAATACCAGAAACACATAAAAAATATTATCGTGAAAATATTTTATATTTACCAAGCTGGCAAGCCAATGATTCTAAGAAAGAAGTTTCAACAAAAATTATGACCAAAAAAGATTTTGGCATACCTGAGGAAGTCTTTGTTTTTTGTTCTTTCAATAATTCATACAAAATTACGCCTGAAGCTTTTGACTTATGGTCAAACATCTTAAATCAAGTTCCAAAAAGTGTGTTAGTATTAACTTCAGAAAATCAAACAACAATTCAAAATTTAAAGAATGAAATTAAATCAAGAGGCATTAATCCAAGTAGATTGATTTTTGTAGGAAATCTGAAATCTCCCGAACATTTAGCTAGATTTAAATTGATGGATCTTTCTCTAGACACTTTTCCTCTCAATGGTGGCGTTACATCTAGTGATTCTTTAAGAATGGGTATCCCTGTAGTTACATATGTTGGAAATACATTTGGAAGCAGAATTGGAGCAAGTGTTCTTACTGCTTTAGATCTAAAAGAGTTAATTGCAAAAACACCTAAGGAATATATTGAAATAGCTGTGGAAATTGCAAAAAAGACAAAAAAATTTAAATCTTTGAAAAAGAAACTTAAGCAAAATTTACAAAACTCAATATTGTTTGATACAAAATTATATTGCAAACATCTTGAACATGCTTTCAAAAAAATTCATAAAAAATTAAATTAGTCCTTTAATAAAATGATCACATCCACCGAACAAATTTTAAATGAAGGCATAGAAGAACATAAAAAAGGTAATTTTAAAGAAGCTAAACACTTTTATAATAAGATCCTAGAAAAATTACCAGATCATTGTGATGCAAATCATAATCTTGGAATATTAGAAACATCACTAAACAACCACAGACTAGCTAAAAAATTTTTTGAAAACGCATTGAAAAGTAATCCTAAAATAAAACAATTTTGGGTAAGTTATATTACTAATCTTATAAATTTAAAAGATTTTAAAAACGCTGAATTAACTATAGAAAAAGGAAAATCATTTGGTTTATCACAAAATGAAATAAATTATTTTTACAACGAATTAAAAAAAAATGGAGGAACAAATAGAATTAGTGAGCTAATTAAATTTTTTAAAAACTCTGAATATAAAAAAGTTGAAGAATTAGCACTCTCTATGTTAAGTGAAAACCCAAATGATATTAATTGTCTCAAAGTTCTCAGTACATGCTATCACAAATTAAATAAGTTAGATCATGCACTCTCTTTGTATAATAAATTAATTATATTAGATCCCCAAAATATTGAAGTATTAAATAATATTGGTTTCATCTTACAGATTAAACAAGACTATAAAAAAGCTGAGGATATTTATAAAAAAGCTACTGAGATTAATCCACATAATTCTAAATCATATTTAAATTTCTTATCTATATTAAGAAAATTAAAAAAAATAGATGAAATGCTAATAGAATGTAAAAAGTTTCTACAATTAAATCCATATGATGCAGTTTTACTTAATAATTTTGCAAATGGTTTAAAGGATCTTTATAAGTATGAAGAAGCAGAGTCAATCTATAAAAAAGCATTAAATTTAGAACCAAAATTAGTTGAAATTTATTTAGATTATGGCAACTTACTTCAACAACTTGAACGATATCATGAAGCTCAAGAAAAATTTAATGAAGCCATTCAAATTAATCCACAACATAAAATAGCTTATAATAATTTAGGAAATGTTTATAGAAAACTTCATTTGGCTAATAAAGCAAAAGAAGCATTCGAGAAAGCTATAAAAATTGATCCAAATTTTGCTGAAGCATACTGTAATTTAGGTCATTTATTTTATAGCAATAATGAGTATGAAATAGCATACAAAAATTATAATAAGGCCTTAAATCTCAATGAAGAACTTGAAAATTTAATGGGTTCATTATTATTTTCTAAAGCTCAATTGTGTGATTGGACAGATCGTGACCTATATATCAAAAAAATGGTTTTTCAATTAAAAAACGGCAAACAGGCCAGCGTACCTTTTAACTTATTTCCACTAGTAGATGACCCAGAACTAAAAAAACATGCTGCTACCATGTATTCTAAAAGATTCAAAAGAAATTTTATTTTTAACAAAATAAAAAAATCTAAAAAAAATAAAAAAATTAAAATTGGATATTTTTCACCTGATTTTAAAGCCCACCCTATTGGGTATTCAATATGTGAATTATTAGAGTTGCATGACAGAGATAAGTTTGAAATTCATGCTTTTTACTATGGTGAAACGACGTCAGATAAATTACATCTTAGAATAAAAAAAGGCGTAGATAAATTTCATGAAGTGACAAATATTTCTGATAAAGAAATAGTTTTACTTTCAAACAAACTTGAAATTGATATTGCAATAGACTTATGTTGTTACACTGGCCCTCATCGTACTAATATTTTCGCAATGTCAGTAGCTCCAATTCAAATGACACATTTATATGCTGGTTCAATGGGATCTGATTATTATGATTATATTATCGCTGACAAAACTCTTATACCTGAAACACACAAAAAATATTATTGTGAAGATATTTTATATTTACCAAGTTGGCAAGCTAATGAATCAACAAAGGAAGTTTCAAAAAAAAATGTTACAAAAAAAGACTTTGGTATACCTGAAGAAAAATTTGTTTTTTGTAGCTTTAATAATTTCTACAAATTAACGCCAGAAATTTTTGATGTTTGGTCAGAAATTTTAGATGAAGTTGTTGAAAGTGTTTTAATTTTACCATCGGGACACGATATTGCAAAACACAATTTAAAAAAGGAAATAAAATTAAGAGGCATTGATCCTGAACGAATCATTTTTCTCGATTATGTGAAAACCCCACAACATCTTGCAAGATTAAAGTTAATGGATTTATCTTTAGATACTTTTCCTTTTACTGGAGGTGTGACTACAAGTGATGCAGTTAGAATGTGTCTACCAGTATTGACATACCTTGGGGAAAGTTTTGGGAGTAGAGTTTCAGGAAGCGTTCTAAAAGCTCTTAATATGGACGAGCTTGTTGCAAAATCAAAAAAAGAATACGTTAATATAGCAGTTGAACTAGCCACTAACAAAAATAAGTTAAAAAAGATTAAGAAAAAATTAAAACAAAACTTACCAAGCTCGTTATTATTTGACACAAAATCATATTGTAATCATCTAGAGGAAGCTTTCTTGAAAGTATTAAACAAAACTAAATAAAAAAAATATTTAGAAAAAATAATTAACTTGTAATGTTTTTATCCATTTTTTATAAATCGAACATTATCAAAATATAAAGTACCCGTCTCATCTTTAATAAAAGTATTTGGATATGGCTCAGTTCTGCATCTTATTAAGTTATATAAGTTTTCACAGGTAGTTTTGTTAATCAATTTATTTGATAAATTACTATCTTCTGGTTTTAATCTTTTGTAGTTTTGAATGCTCTTATTATTTTGAGTAATTTCATTTACATTTGGAAATTTACAAAAAAAATCTTCAAGTAAATATATTGACGCTTTGTAAATTGATTGAAAGATATCTTTTACATTTCCATCTAAACAAAGATGAGTTTTTCCTAATATAGGTCCTTGGTCAATATCTTGGGTAACTTTAAATAAAGTACATTTAGATGATGAGATACCATTTATTATTTGATTTTGTATTGGCGATCCTCCTGCATAATTTGGTAAATCTGACGGGTGAATTCCAATTACATAATGATCATTTACAATTTCTTTTTTTAAAATCCAACTCCAACCTAACAAAACAATTATAATTGGTTTATGCTTCATTAGCATTTGATTAAGTTCATCTTTACTATTAGCTAATAAAAAACTACAGCTATTTTTATTTTTAAAATTTTTAAATACTTTAATACCCCAATCTCTATAGGCACAAAATAATATAATATCTTTTTTTTTAATGTTCAAAAGCATGATCCTTAAACCACCAATGACTATGAGTATTAAGATAAATTGACTGTTTATTTTTCATAGCCTCTTCAGGTGTAACATTTCTCCAGCATAAATGTGGATTAAAACCCTCATTTACATATGTAAGACTTTCAAACAATAATTTGTCGTAGCCCTGGTAAATTAGATCAAACTTATTTTTTATGAGAGACCAATTTTTTTCTAATTCAGGTAACGAATTATACATATAATTTATATCCCTATGAGGAGTAACACCCAGAATGTCGAAATAATTTCTTAATATATTTAATTCAGTTTCTAAAACTTTAATACGATCTAATTTGTTAATTATTGAAAATTCAACAAAACTCGTGTGCAAGCCAATTTCGAAACCCTCTTTTTGAGCATTTGTAAGCATTTTAAAAGTATTATATCCATAAACATTATATTCATTAGTAAGTGGTCTTACAAAAATTGTAGATTTTATATTATATTTTCTTTCTACATTAAGCATATTTTCTAAACTATGAGGTTTTTGATCTAGATCATGTCTTAAGATAAAAATTTTTAAATTATTTGGTCTTTTAGTGAAGAATTCTTTCAAAGTCATAAAAGAATAACCATTATCTAAGGCTTCTTTTATAAACTCATTATAATATTCAAGGTTAAACAAATTGTTAGAAGATGAATTGTTAGTAATAAAATTATATGAATTTTTTCCTGTTAAAATCTTATTTTGAATTTTTTGAATTTTCTTATTTAACGATGAAAAATTTTTTTGCTGCTGTCGATTAAGTAATCTAGTACTAACTTTCATTATTATCTCCTATTTTTAACAACTTATAATAAAAATTGAAAAAGCTCTTTTAGAGTTTGCAATAAACGTGCCGGATAATTTAAGATATGTTACTTTAAAATCTATACAGAGTTACCTCAGAAATTTTTGAAACATTATCAGAAATTTTATTAATTAAATTAATAACTTATCTATTTATTTTATTTAATGTTTCCAATCTAAAAATTTCCAAAATTTTGGCATTTTTTTTGGAATAATCATAGTTAATTATTTAATAAAAGTATTGAAAGGTTTGTTATGCAATTTCCAATGTTTAAAGTTCATATGCCAGTCGATGATGTCATAACAAAAATAAAAACAGTTCTTGAATCAGGTTTTTTGAATGAAGGTGTAGAAGTTCAAGAGTTTTCAAATAAACTCTCATCTTATCTAGACGTAAAAAACTTAATACTTGTTAATTCATGTACTAGTGCATTAACAATTGCTTATAGATTAGCAGGCGTAAAACCTGGAAAAGAAGTTATATGCTCATCAATGACGTGTGTGGCTTCGAATACACCAATACTTAATTTAGGAGGTAAAATTGTTTGGTCTGATATCAATCCAGATACTGGATCGATAGATCCTAAAGATATTGTAAAAAAAATTACAAAAAAAACCTGTGCTATTTCTTTTGTAAATTGGGGAGGAAACCCAGCAGAAGTTGAAAAAATTTACAAAATTGGTAAAAAATATAATATTAAAATTATTCAAGACTCTGCACATGCTTTTGGTTCAAAGTACAAAGGTAAAGATTTATCTTATTTTGCAGATTTCACTACTTATTCTTTTCAAGCCATCAAACATTTAACAACAGGTGATGGCGGTGCATTAATATGTAAAAATAAGAAAGATTATTTATCTGCCAGAAAATTAAAATGGTTTGGGTATGACCGTGATAGCGTTAAAAATGACAAAGGAGAATGGAAAGGTCAAAAATGGGATGCAGATATTGATAAAGATCACGTTGGTTATAAATTCAACATGAACAATATATCTGCAGCAATCGGACTTGTTCAATTAGATTTTATAGACAATCTAATTAATAAAAATATAAGAAACGCTAATATTTATCATAAGGCCTTTAAAAATTCTAATGTAATTCAACCAATTAAACTCCCAAATGAATCAGTTTCCACATATTGGGTTTTTACATGAATTTTTAAAGGGAATAAATATGAAAGAGACATATTATTAGAAAAATTAATTGCTGAAGGAATTGGTGCAGGTTTGGTTCATCTTCCAAATCATAAATACACTGCATTTAAAGACTATGATACTTGTCTTCCAGGAACAAAAGAATTTAGTGATCATCAAATTTCCTTGCCCTGTGATTGGGGGTTAACAAAAGAAAATTGTGAATACATTGCTTCAAGAGTCAATACCTTGAGTAATCAAGTAATAAATTGATTTATTAAAAAGTATGAAACATATTTTTAAAAAAAATTATGGTAAAGAAAATAAACAAAATAGTGTTTTTGAAGCAGTATGAATAATAAAAATGGAACTGATAGATTATTAATTTACATAATGGAAAAATCAGATCTTGAAGAAATAAGGATTTTCCATAATGAAGATAGTACTTTACTAAATTTAACTGACATAAATCATATAACAGAACTTCAACAAGAAAAATGGTTTTCATCTCTTTCATTATCAAATACTTCAAAAAGATATACTGTTAGACTAAGGAAAAATAAAAGGCTCGTGAGTATATTTAGGCTTGATCGTATAGATAATTTAAATAAGAGTGTATATGTTGGTGCTGATATTGTTAAAGAGATGAGAAGAAAAGGTTATGGAAAAGAAATATATAATTATTTTTTTGAATATTTGTTTAATAACCAAGGTTTTAATAGACTAGGCTTAGAAACTTTGTGTAATAATTTACCTGCTCTATCATTATATGAAAAACTAGGGTTCAAAAAAGAAGGCCAACAAAAGGAAGCTATTTTTCGAAATGGGAAATACCATGATTTAATAATTATGGGAATTTTATTTAAAAATTGGAGTAGAAATAAAATAGATAAATCTTAATTTCATTAGATCTACATTTTCAAAAAATTTCTTAAAATAAGTATAAAATTTTTTTATAAAATAATATCAAATAAACTTATACGTAAATGAATTTGTATAAAATTATTTTTATAAATTTGATTAAGGTAAATTGGCTTAAAAACTTAGTATTATAGCAAAAATAATTAAATTACTTAACTGCCATAAATGTAATTTTCTTAAATGATCATAAATTTTTTAAACATATTTTATTTTAGTCGTTAATATTATTGTGACTATATAATAATGAGCTTTTTATGAACCACTCTATACCTATTCAAAATTATTTACAAAATGATATAAACGAAAAAGTGGAAAACAATAATCCTCATGGTGTTATTAAAGAAATCCTTATTGAACTGAAAAAGAATTTATCTACTTTAGCATATTGTTTAAAAGATAAGGACCATATGCCTGAGGCTAAATCAAAATGTTTTTCAAAATCGTTAACAGCTATTTATATTTTACAATCAAGTTTAGATTTTAAATTAGGTGGTGAGATTGCTCAAAACTTATTTGAATTATATGACTTTTGTAGAACTACAATTATAAAAAGTTTTTCAAAAAAAGATTTTGAAGCTATTTTTAAAGTCATTGATATAATAAGCGAAATATTAGATGGCTGGAAAAGTATAAAGTGATTAAATTTTGTTCTGTTAACTTAAAAATTTCTTAAAATAAACAATACTATTTCTTGAAAATTCAATAATTTTGTAATACTAACTATATACATTTTGTCTAAAATAGGAGATAAAATATTTATGTTTTGTCCTGAATGGTTAGTTGGTTGTAGTGCTGCATATACTGCAAAAGGATTTCTTTATTCTGAAAGCTCTATAAATGGACTTGCAAGAAAATTTGCTAAAGGTTTGTCTGAAAAATATGAAGATGTTTATTTTGAAGAGATATCAGAAATTGCTGAAGGTATTTTACAATTCTTATCTGAAATTGAAGCTGGCGAAGAAGGTGTAACATATATAGATCAATATATATTCAAAAGAATTTATTATCAAAATAATGGATCTGAAAGAAAATTATCTGGGTTGTTTGCATCACCAACAAATGCAGAAAAGAAAAAAGATTATAATGTTAATAATTCTATAAAAATTTTTAGAGCAACAGTTTTTGGTATAAGAAATGATACTATGCCAAAAGCATCACCTGGTTGGAATATTTCAGAACTTAAAGGCAATGATAATTTAGATTGGTTTATAGAATTAGTAGAAAAGCCTGTAGACGTACTAGATAATTTTTAATTAAAAAATTATCTAATATAATCAAACAAGTTAAGCTGAGATACTTTTACAAATGCCTGTTGACTAGCTTGCATTGAAGTAAGCATAGATTGCAAATTTGTTACTAAAGTTGATAAATCTGCTTCACTTAAATCACTTACATCCTTTTCTACAGCATTTTGTCGTTCTATTAAGAGTTCAGATTGTCTTTCAAGTGAATTTACCCTAGCACCAACTGACCCTCTTTTATTAGAAATATGCGATTGAGCATTTACAATTTTATCTAGTTGTTTGGCTGGCCTTTGGTTATCATCGTACAATATTTGATTTTTACTTAAAAAATTACCAACTGCGTCTTTTGTTTTAACCTCAATATAAGATTTTGGAGTTTCTTCAGCTCTTTCAACGCCATATACAGATAAATTTTTAATTTCTAATGGACCGTTTTTAGAATCTGATAGAAGTATTGTTTTACCATCACTATCTAAACTAGCTGTAATACCTGTAGTGTTGATATATTGATTTATTTTATCAACAATTTCTGTTGGATTGTCACCTGCAATTTCAACTTCTATATTTTGAGTACCTAAACTCCCTGTGATTTCAAAAGACCATTGTCCTGGATTTTGGTTAAAAATTGATAATTCTGCTTGAGCAATTGATTTTACACCATTCACACCTGCTGCTGCAGTTCTAATAGATGCACTAACATCTTCTAAAAGTTCAAAAACGGAGAAACTCTTTTGATTATTATCTATTACATTTTGGAATACACTTCCTCCATCTAAAGTGGTTTGCATGATATTACTTTCAGATATAGATAATGAGGAAACACCTCTATCACCATTATATTGTACTAAACCATTAAAATCTTTTTCAAAAGGTAAAGTATTTGTTTTATATCCAGAAAAAAGAAAACTTCCTGTAGAGTCTTGAGTATTTGCAATACTTAAAATTTCATGCTTCATTTCATCAATTTCAAGAGCAATTGATTCTCTATCAGATGGTCCTAATACATCACTAGATGCTTGTATTATCAACTCTTGAGCTCTAATCATAATTGTATTCATGTTTTGTAAGTTTTTATCGAGTAAACTTAGTCTTTCCTTTGAAGTTTCAATATTTTTATTATATTGATTTATTTGATCTCTAATTACTTGTAAACCTGACAACTGAACAGATCCTATAGGATCATCTGAAGCTAAGAGTATGTTTTTACCTGTTGAAATTTTATTTTGAGTTTTTTGAATTTCTTCGTTTAAAGAAGTAAATTGCTTCAGTTGTTGTTGATTAAATAATTTAGTACTAACTTTCATTATAATATCTTTTTATTAGACTACTTCAATTAATGATTGAAATAATTCTCTTGCAGTTTGCAATAATCGTGCCGATGCTTGATAAGCTTGCTGAAACTCCAATAAATGAGCTGCCTCATCATCTAAACTAACACCTGAAAATTCGCTTAAAGCACTTTCTGCAGCATCTTTGTTAGCTTCCGCTGCAGTTAAAGATAATTTATTTGTTTGAACACTACTGCCAACTTTAGCAACAGTATTAGAAAAAATTTGTTGAAAATTTCCTTTTCCCTTAGATTGCATTTTATCAGATTGTAAATCCAACATATTATTTATATTTCTGTTATCACCCGAACCTGAGTTATTATTGCTAATCAAAAAACTCTCGCCAATTAATGCTTCATCAGAGAATTGGAATCTTGATCCAATAGCTTCAAAAGATCTTGCATTGTCTAAAATTCTAGTAGAAATAGAATGGCCAAATTCTTTATCAAATATTTCAATTTTATTTTTATTAGTTTTGTCAATTTTTATTTCATACTCTGGTTCTTCTTTAATATGATTGTCATTAACAAAATTAAATTCTGCATTAATCCTTCTTGCTCCACCACCCATTACAACAGCTATGAGTTCTTCATTAGGAAGGTTTGAAATAGATATTTGTTCAGAAACTACATTGGATGTTGAACCTGCTGGTATATCGACTGATATAGGTCGTCCATTCAATGAGTTAAGTTCTATCTTCCCGTCATTAATAATTGCTCTAGTCCTTTGAGTTTTAATACCATAAACATCTTGAACATTAGGATTTCTATCAATTGAAAAGTTAGATTTTCCTATTTCATGGGATATAGAAAATCTTCCTGTTGAAATAGTTCCAACTTTTATAGTATTTACACCTGTAGCTGATGACGGAGTAATTGATGTTATTGATTTAAAAACTTTTTTTCCATTTACAGATGTTGCATTACCACCCATCATAATCTCTGTTTGATCATTTCCGAACATATCCTTGCCAACAATTGTAAACTCATTATTACTTTCATCACCAGAGGATGTTATAGATATCACAGATCCATTTACATTTGCTGATTCTGCTCTTGTTCCAATTTGAATATTGTTAGCTGTAGCACTTGATGCAGTTATAGAAATAACTTCTCTGAATTGCACAGATCCCTCTATTGTAGAAGCACTATTTGGACCATTAATTACATCTGTTTTATAAATTCCATCCAAATCATATCCAGCAACAGTAAATGTTTTACCTGTTTCTGCCCCAGAAAAAGCGATTTGAACGACAGCTCTTAATTCTTTATTATTTTTTAAGGCACCATCTAAATTTAATAATCCAGAAGTACCTGTCTTTGTGGCATACAAACTATCGGTATCTTGTGAAGTTAATACTCCATTTAATTGTAATTTTGAAGGTGGACTTCCAGAAACGGCCGCACTTTGAAATAAACCATCATCATCAGTAGTCCCAGAAGCATCGTCTGTCCAACTTACTGTAATATCACTTGGTGGACTTAAACTTGCATCTGTTGTAATTACCAAATCAATATCTACTGAACCAGTACCAATAACATCCCTAGTAAAAGTTTGATTATTATTTCCAGTACCTGTTAGTGAAATTGAGTTGTTAGAGTTTGCATTTGCAAGTGAACTTGCAAGTTTTATTGTATTTGCATCTATTACAATTGCATAATAATCAGTATTGTTTGACAAACCAGTAATGTCAGCAGCACTTCCGTTCGAATAAGTTATTTTTGATCCTGTAGATAACATATGATTAGAGATTGTAATGGTATCATTTGCTATTGATACGTTTGCAGATGTCACTATTTCTGAAATAGGCTGAGGTGTAATAGAACTTATTGTTTTAAATATTTTGCCTCCAACAACTGCTTTTCCACTTAATGGTCCATTTTCAATAACTTCTGTTAAAGCATCACCTTTATAGTCAGTTCCTACAATAGTAAATTTAGTAATTGAATGATCTCCTCCAGAGGCAGTAAATATTTTAACTTTACCTCCAACCTGACTATGAGTTTTTGGAGTTCCTAAACTTGTATTTGCAGTCATTATTTTTGATGAAAATAGACTTTGTTCATTAGACACATTAAAGAACACTGGCTGACTTTCGTGCCCTATTTCAATATTACCAGATCCAGTTGTTGCACTTGGTGTTATTGATGTAACCGTTTTAAAAATTTTTGATCCTTTAGCTGTTTCTCCTCCAATTGCACCTGTAATAACCTCAGTAATTTCATTACCACTCATATCTCTTCCAACCACTGTGAAATTTACACCAGTTCTATCTCCAGATGTTGCCGTCTTAATATTAATTTTTCCTCCAAGAAGAGTTGTACTAGGTGTTCCTCCAAATAAGTCTGCTGTACTAGAGATTGCAGAGCTTGTTAATAAAGAAGTTTCACTACTATCACTTAAAAACTTAACATTGAAATCGTTAATTAAATCATTATTTTCAATGTTAATTCTAAAGGAAGTTCATTTTCAGTTGGTTTCAGAGCTAAATTACCAATTAATGAGGTTGTTCCATCAGATATTCCAAAATTTGAAGCTGAAGACAAATTTTGTGTATCTTGAACTAAGTCAAATTGGTCACCTTCAATAGTCCCTTCTGCAATGACAATTAATTTATAGGCTGTTGCTGTACCAATTTGTATGTTACCTGCAGTATTTGAACTTGGTTGAATTGAAGTAATTGTTTTAAATATTTTTAAACCTGAATTAGTATTACCTGCGGTTGATCCTATTATTTTTTCTGTAATTGCATTACCATTCAAATCAGTTCCAGAAACAGTAAAACTATTCAAACTTTCATCTTCAACTGAAGTAATCGAAACTCTTGTACCTGCAAATGTAGAAGTTGCACTATTACCATTCAAAGTTAAATTTACTCCAGCAGACCCTAGTTGGGATAATGCAATAGAATTTTCAGAAATATTTGATGTTTCTTCAAATTTTGCTTTTACTCTATTTTCTTCAGGTCCATCTACAAGTAATTCACCTGAAGTCATTTTTAAGGAATATGTTTGTCCTTCAAAAACAACATCTAGTTCTGAATCGTCAATAGGTAAGTTACTAATCACAGAACCTTCTATCTTTGAAGTAGGCGTTTCTTCTCTGATTTTATTGAGAAGTGATTGAGATATTTCCGATGATGTTGACAAATTTAAAGCATTTGCATCTATATTAGCTTTCCAAACATCCTCTGCGGCAACTGTTCCAATTTTAATTGAACCAGACGTGTTATTTGCTATTGCTACTGAAGTAATACTTTTAAAAACTTTTTCTCCCATAGATAAAGTTCCATTTGTACCTTTTATTTGTTCTGTTATTACATCACCATCTAAATTATATCCTGTTACCGTGAAAGTATTATTTCTTTCATCTTCAAAGTTTTGAATTGTTAACTTTGCACCTAAATAGGTTGAAGATGACAGTATTCCATTTAAGGCAGGTGTCGAAGAGGTTGTATAGGTATTTGAAGTATATGTATTTTGAGTAAGTATCGAATCATCATCATTTACCCTATGGCGACCATCAGTTCCTATTTTAATATTTCCACTTACAGCGTTTGAAAGAGAAAATGAAGTAACAGATTTAAATAGTTGAACACCTTTTATAACACCATTATTCACACCATTTAAAGTTTCAGAAACAGTATTTCCATCATAATCTGTTCCACTTATAGTAAAAGTGTTTGCGCTTTCATCTCCAAGACAAGTTAACACGATAGTTGAGTTTAAATTTGAGCTATCTTTTAGAAACCCACCTGAAAAACTTTTTGTGCCTGTACCCGCAGGGCTTGCTTGAGTATATAAGCTATCATCATCCGTCACTTCAACTCTATAGCCTGCCAAAGGAATGCTTAATCCATATGTTGCTTTTCCTGATTGAGATTTTTTTCCATTTGGACCTGAAACACTATCATCTAAGTGTTCAAGTGAAATCGGATTTACAGTAATTTTTTCTCCAGTTGAATTATAATTTATGTTGTAAAAGCCATTTGTTTTTTCATCTAATTGAGATGAATTTAAGATCCCGTTATCAATTTGAGTTGTAAAATCTGATGTTGATGAAAATCTAATTGTTCCATTAATATAAGCAGATCTTTTTGAACTTTCTGAAACATCTATAAAATGACGATCGCTTATTCTTTCAAAATCTTGATTTAATGAATATATCTTGAAATCCGAAGGTGAACTTATTTCAGTTAATTCTATGTCATAACCAACATTTGATTCTAAAACAATTCGATCAAAATCCTCTGTAGAGTAAGCATTTATACCTGTTTGAGTTGAATATTGATTAATAACTCTCGCTAAGTTTGATAAATCATCTTGTGAAATATTAGCAGATATAGTTACTGGATCGAAATTACTGCCTTTCAATTTAAATGACATTAATCCATTTGTATCAGAAGATAATGGACCTAACATAACCCTATTTGACGCAGTTGCTTGTATTCCAGTTCCTGCCAGATCATTAGTTAATTTATCTGCCATATAATAAGCAGAGGCATTAACTGGCATAGTTGAACTAGAAATATTTCCATTGTTGTTTTCTACTTTAAGAGTAAAACCAGCAGATTTGATCCCAATTTTTAAGTCCCCAGCACCATTTCCACTTGATGTAATAGAAGAGATTGATTTAAAAATTTTATTCCCAGTAACTTGTGCTTCACTTCCCCCGGGAAGCGTTTCTGTTTGAAAGTTACCATCTTGATCATAACCTTTAATAGTATAATTTATAGAAGTATCATTTAATGAATTAGTTATGGTTATATAACCATCAATGTCATTAGAGTTTGCTAATTCTCCATCAAGTACAAGAGCTCCAGATAAAGACTGTGCATTTTTATTTGTAAATAATCCATCTTCATCGGTTGCTTGTTTATCATAACTTATATTAGTACCAAAGTCATAAATGTGGTCTCCGGTTACACTTACCCTATTACTTTCAATTCCTCTATAATTCGTATTTAAATAATCATTTCTATACTCAGCATTTTTCAAAAAACCATTACTTTCTTTAAAAAGTGACGCTATTTGTGATGCATCTAATGATTTTCCACTGATATGTCGTCCATCTCTTGTAAAAATTTGAATCTCACTAGCCTTTGCTTTGTCAGAAGGTATGTCTGAAATTGATGCTGTATAAGTATTACCATTGGACAAAATGGATGCAGAGGACACAGAAGAATTTGATGAGGAAATCGTTAGGCCACCATCAGCCCCAGATGCAAACAAACCAAATTTCCTAAAATTGTGTTGACTTAAACCATCAAGTAATAAGCCTGAATTTAACATATTTGCTAATTCATAAACTGATTTAATTCCATCGCCTGGATCTTCAACAGCTGATGTTAAATTTATGCTACTACCATCAGACAAATTAATAGAAATATTTGAAAAACCTTTTATTTGACTATCATAAATACCAAATGTTGCAGATGATTGTTTCAATAAAGATGAAATTTTGATTTCATTAGTATTGCTTGGAATTGTTGCAATAGCCCCGTCTTTTAGGAACTCCGAAGCTAGAAGTGGATTGGTCGAAGAACTAAAAACATCATTAATTTTTGCAATTTGATTATTCTTATTTTCAACTTCATTTCCTATTATTTTAAGCTCAGCTTTACTTGTATTTTCAAGTGAAGCTGAAATTAAATTTTTAGATGCTGCTGCAATTGATTTTGGGTCATTTAATAAAAAAGAAAAAGCAGAAGCATTTGATAATGCTGGCCTTAAATAAAACTGATCTCCATCACTTGGAATACCATCTATTTTTAATTTAAATCCATTAAAACTTAAATTATCTGCATTATAATTTTTAATACCACTTGATGAAGCTACTTGCCATGAATTTAAAGAAGAAATGAATTTAAAATTCAAATCTTCCTGACTGATTTTATCTTCATCGCTAATGATTAATTCTACATTAAAGTTAGAATTATTATTTCCATTAACTTTTGCTTCCATCGAATTGATAGAAAACATTGATGAACCTATTTTTCCATTTAAATCAATCCCAATTTTTTGAATCTCATTAAAATCTCTAGCAACTCTTCTTGCAAGATCATTTATTTCTGATTGAACATCTGAAGAAAAGTCATAAAAATTTTTTATTCCACTTAAAATTCCTGAAGAAAAACTATTTAAAGAACTAGTTTTTGCATCTCTATTGACATTAAAAACTATTTTATTTTCTTGTATAGTATGAGTTAAAATTGAAAAGTTAGTATCTTCAAGTAATAGTTTTCCATTTCCAGAACTACCCGATGTGATTTTTGCTTCTCCACTTTTTCCATAATCTACTGAAAAATCAATTAAATTTGATAATTTTGATAATAATTGGTCTCTCGCATCTAATATGTCTGGAGATGAGTTTTTTGAACCTCCACTCATGATTAATTTATTAACTTGGGCTAGTTGTTTTAAAGTTTCATTTAACTCTGATAAATTTGTTTCAGTTTCTTTACTTGCAGTTGATTGAAATGATTTCAATTGCATATCATAATTATTAAAAGAATTTGCTAAAGCTTTTCCATTTTCAATTACGATAGATCTAGATGAAATGTCGTCAGGTCGTGAAGATACATCTTGTAAAGAATTAAAAAAACGCCCAATAAA
>MDTB01176936.1_pt1 | contig 24199 bp, 25 predicted proteins | sample 811161 | NCBI WGS metagenome assembly MDTB01 (sample SAMN05326650, study PRJNA326480) | marine metagenome | isolation source: seawater | place: Mediterranean Sea | collected 2009
CTGCTGCGAGTGCTATAGCTAAAAAACTTAAATCTAGAAGACTTATATTAATGACAAACGTAGAGGGTGTTTATGACGACAAAAAAACTCTTATTTCTGAGATTAAACCTTTTGATATTGAAAATTTGATCAAGTGGAAAATAGTAGAAGGAGGGATGATTCCTAAAATAGAAAATTGTGTTGATGCAGTAGAAAATGGGGTTAGAGGTGTTGTAATCCTTGATGGAAGAAAACCTCATTCAATACTTCACGAAATATTTTCTGACAAAGGCTCAGGAACTTTAATAAGAAAATGAATGATTTTAAAAACATTAAATATTGGTTATTTGATTTAGATAACACTTTATACGATGGTGCTACGAAAGTTTTTGATCAAGTTGATAAAAAAATGACAAAATTTATTTCTGAAAAACTTAAAGTAGGGCCCGGAGAAGCAAAACAAATTCAAAAAAGCTATTTTCAAGAATATAATACGACATTAAATGGAATGATAAAACATCATAAAATCGATGCAGACGAGTTTTTAGAGTTTGTTCATGATGTAGATCTTAATTTTTTAAACAAAGATAAGATGCTAGAGGATGAGATAAAGAAATTAGAGGGTAAAAAGATAATATTTACCAATGGTTCTAGGGAGCATGCTAAAAATGTAACCAAAAGAATTGGTATTGATAAGCTTTTTGATGGAATATTTGATATAAGAGATTCTGACTTTATTCCTAAGCCTTCAAAAGAACCATATAAAAAACTAGTAGAAGATTACAAAATTGAGCCACAATATTGTATATTCTTTGAGGATATAGCAAGAAATTTAAAGCCAGCATATGAAATGGGAATGAAAACTGTTTGGATAAAAAATAATGAGCCTTGGGCAGCAAAATTTTCTGATGCAGATTTCATAAACTATAAAACTGAAAAACTTGCCAATTTTTTAAAGGAGATAAATGAAAAAAGACGAACTTGAAAATATAATAAATGAAGCTTTCGAAAAAAAAAAAGACGTATCTGAGAAATCAGATAAAAAAATTTTAAATGCAATAAGTGAAACTATAGAGCTTGCTGACAAAGGCATTGTTAGAGTTGCTGAAAAAAAAAACGGACAATGGTCAGTAAATCAATGGGTAAAAAAAGCAATTTTATTAAGCTTCAGAGTTAACAAAATGACGATGTCAAAAGGTCCTTACACAACATGGTACGATAAAGTGCCTGGTAAATCTGTTACATGGAATGAAGAGGATTGGAAAAAAGCAGGTTATAGACATGTACCAAATGGAGTTGTTAGAAAAGGATCTTTTATAGCAAAAGGAGTGGTGCTTATGCCTTGCTTTGTTAATCTTGGAGCGTATGTGGATGAAGGTACTATGATAGATACTTGGGCGTCTGTTGGTTCGTGTGCACAAGTTGGAAAAAATTGTCATATCTCTGGTGGAGCTGGTATTGGTGGAGTTCTTGAACCGCTACAAGCTGGGCCAGTAATTATTGAAGATAACTGTTTTGTAGGTGCTCGGTCAGAGATTGCTGAAGGCGTACTAGTAGAGGAAGGTTCTGTTATTTCAATGGGTGTTTATATTGGTGCCTCAACTAAGATAATAGATAGAGAAAATGGTAAAATTACTTATGGAAAAGTTCCAGCTTACTCTGTTGTAGTTCCAGGTTCTACGCCAAATAAAAAAAATCCTGATGGACCTTCTTTGTATTGTGCTGTTATTGTAAAAAAAGTTGATGAAAAAACTAGAAGTAAAACATCAATTAATGATTTATTAAGAGATTAATGCCTAAAATCAATGAATTAAAATTAGCAAAGGAACTTATCCGTTTCCCAAGTATTACTCCTAAGGATGCAGGAGCAATAAATTATTTGAAAAAAAATCTTAAGTCTTTGGGTTTTAATTGTAAAATTTTAGAATTCAAAGATAAAAAAAGTAAACCTATTAAAAATTTGTATGCTAGATTTGGCACTAAACAACCTAATCTTTGTTATGCAGGTCACACTGATGTTGTTCCTCCTGGAAATATCAGTGACTGGACAGTAAATCCTTTTAGACCAGCGATCAAAAAACAACATTTAATTGGTAGAGGTGCTAATGATATGAAAAGCTCCATTGCTTGTTTTATAGCTGCAGTTAGTGAGTTTTTAAAAAATAAAAAAAAATTAAACGGTTCTATAAGTTTATTAATAACTGGAGATGAAGAAGGTTATGCTATCAATGGAACAAAAAAAGTAGTGGAATATTTAAAAAGAAAAAAAGAAAAAATTAATTTTTGCATAGTAGGTGAGCCAACTAATCCCAATAAATTAGGGGAAATGATTAAAATAGGTAGAAGAGGCAGCCTTACAGGTAAAATTGAAATATCAGGAGTGCAAGGGCATGTAGCCTATCCACACTTATTAAATAATCCTATAAATACCTTGGTTAGTGTTTGTAAAATGTTAAAAGAAAAAAAACTGGATAAAGGGAATAAAAATTTTCAACCTTCAAATCTTGAATTTACTGGCATTTATGTAGACAATAAGGCACATAATGTTATTCCAGCTAAAGCGAAAGCTCAATTCAACATTAGATATAATAATTTTCATACTGCAGCTTCCTTAAAGCTAAAAATAAACTCGATAGTAAAAAATTTGTGCAAAAAAAATAAATGTGGATTTAAAATTGAATACTTTGCTAATGGTGATTCATTTTTAACTAAACCAGAAAAAACAATTTATATGGCTAAAAAAATTATAAAAAAAATTACTAAAATAAATCCTAAATTTTCAACAACTGGGGGCACTTCTGATGCAAGATTTATAAGAAAAATTGCTCCTTGTCTTGAATTTGGACTTGTAAATAAAACTATGCATAAAGTTGATGAATGTGTTTCTATCTCTGATCTTAAAAAACTAAAAAGTATTTATCAAAGAATTTTAATAGAGTATTTTAAGTGAAGTTATATAAGGTTAAAAAATCTAATATTGATAATAAAGGTCTCTGTGCAAATCAGGACATTAAAAAAGGTACAAAAATTATTCAATACAGAGGTAAAATAATTACTAGAAAAAAATCTGAGGAAGACCCAAAATTTGATAATGACAAAGCTATTTATCTTTTTAATCTTAACAAAAGATATGATCTTGATGGAGACTTTAAATATAACACTGCTAGATTAATCAATCATTCGTGTAATCCAAATTGTGAAGTAAAAGGAGCAGGTTTAAAAATTTGGGTATATGCAATTAAAGATATAAAAAAAAATGAGGAGCTATCTTACGATTATGGATTTGGTTTTGATGAAGATTTTAAAAATTATCCATGTAAATGCGGATCAAGAAATTGTGTAGGATATATTGTTAGATCAGAGTCAAGGTGGAGAATAAAAAGATCAAAGTTTTACAAATCTCATAAATGAAAAGAATATTATTCATAACTACGAGAAATCCTTTTTCTGGTAGATTTTCAGGTGACGTAATTAGGTCATCTAGGATAATTAAATTATTAAGAAAAAAATATAATGTTGATGTGCTTTTTCTTGGCAAAGAAGAAAAGTTTAATAATAAAAAAAATATTACCTATAGCTTTAAATATCCAAATTATTTATTTAAAGTATTTTATTGTCTTAAATCTTTATTTAAACTTCAACCAATTCAATTTGGGTTATTTCATTCTCCAAAACTCAAAGATTATATTGAAAAAAATTCTTATCGGTATGATGTTTTGTTTTTTCATCAAATAAGATCAGTGCAATATTTTCCTAAGGAATATAAAGGCAAAATTATCTTAGAAATGGGTGACCTTTATTCTCAAAATTATTTTCAAACCTATAAAAATATAAGTTTTTTTAATCTTTTCTTTTATTTTTATTATATAGAAAGCTTGCTAGTAAAAAAAATTGAAAATAAATCTTTTAATCTTTTTAATAAAATCATTTTATTTTCCAAAAAAGAAATAAATCAAGTAGACTATAAGTATAAAAAAAAAATAATTCATATTCCCGAGTCAGTAAATGAAGTAAAAAAAGAATATAAATTTTCAGTGAAAAATTATAAAATTTTATTTATAGGTAATTTAGGATACTTGCCAAACAAATTAGCATGTTTAGACTTTGTAAGAAAAATTTTACCTAAAATTTCTTTAAAATTTCCCGATCTTGAATTTCATATTGTAGGAAATATAAACAAAGTTGATAGACTATTATTAAGATTAAATTCAAAAGTAAGAGTAATTGGACAACAAAAAAAAATAGATAAATTCATTAAAAAATCTATTTGTGGTTTGGCTAATTTAGAAATTGCAACGGGTATTCAAGGTAAAGTTTTAACTTATATGTCCTATGGTTTACCTGCTATTTGTAGCCATAAAATATCTTCAAACTTTAGTTCAGCTGTAATGAATTATAAAAATGAAAAAGAATTAATAAATCATATAGTCCAACTTAAATTGGATAAAAAAAAAAGTGAGAATTATTCAAAAAAATCAAATCTATATATCAAGAATTTTTTGTGGAAAGATGTAGGTAGTAATTATTATAAATTAATAAAAAACCTTTTTTAAATACAGGCCCTCTGGAGGAGCGGGGGGAGCACAAAAAACTCGTTTTTTTGACTTAAAAACATTTTGAAATTTTTTAATCGTCCATTTGTTGTCTCCAACATACTTTAAACAACCCACCATTGATCTGACTTGTTGTTGAAGAAATGACTGAGACTCGAATTTAAAAATAATCTTATTATTAGTTTTTACTATACTAGCTTTGATCATTTTTCTAACTGGGGTCTTTGCGCCACAAGATGATGATCTAAAAGTAGAAAAGTCGTGAATACCAATTAATATCTTAATTGATTTTTTCATTGCTTTTAAGTCTAATTTTTTTTTAACTAACCAAGCTTTCCCATTATCTACTGAAAGTTTTGATTTCCTATTAATTATTAAATATTCATAAAGCCTTTTTTTTGCACTAAAACGTGCATGAAAATTTAAATTTTTTCTTTTTAGATCTAAAATAGAAATTGGATATTTTTTTAAATAAAAATTTATTGTTGATAATGATCTAATTTTATTTTTAATTTTTTCATTAAGAAAAAAATTTGCAGATTGTCCAATGGCATGGACTCCTGCATCTGTACGTCCAGAACCAATAATTTTTATTTTCGATTTAAATGTTTTTAATAGTGCTTTTTGAACTATTTCTTGTATCGACTTACCATTATTTTGAATTTGCCATCCTACAAAATTACTACCTAAATATTCTATTATAATTTGATAATTGTATTTCAATATATCTTTTCACCTTTTTTTATTACATATCCCGATAAAAAATCTTTTGTGTCTAAGCTTTTTTTTCCTTCTTTCTGTATTTTTAGAATCTTAATTGAATTTTCTGAACATCCAATTGTCAAATCATTATCTAATACCTCACCTTCTTGACCAGTCAGATGGGACTCTTCAGCTTTAATTATTTTCAATCTATTTTGTTTATGTTTAAACCAAGCGCCAGGAAAAGGACTCAATGCATTAATTTTAGCTATCAAATTTCTTGCTGGAATATTCCATTTCATTTCACTTTCTTTTTTTTCGATTTTTTTAGCATACGAAACCTTGCTCTCGTCTTGTTCTTTGAAATTAGCTTTTTTATCTTCAATTAGTTTTAAAGACTCAATAATTAGTTTAGCTCCAATATATGATAATTTTTCACTTAAATCCTCATAGTTATAATTAGTTTCAATTTTAATTTTTTCTTGCATCATAAAAGGACCTGAATCTAATTTTTGAATTATCTTCATTATCGTAATACCTGTTTCTTCATCCATTTGCATAATTGATCTTTGAATAGGAGCAGCACCTCTCCATTTTGGAAGTAAAGAAGCATGTATATTTAAAAATGTTATATTTGAAATATCTAAAATTTTTTTAGGTATTATCTTTCCATAAGCAACAACTACAACAATATCTGGAGATAATTTTTTGATATAATCATATTCATCATTATTTGATAAATCTTCAGGACACTTTACAGTATATTTTAATTGTTTGGATAAAGTGTGTATAGGAGACTCTATAATTTTTAATCCCCTTAATTTTTTTTTTGGCGGTTGAGGATATACTGACAAAATTTTATGACTAGAATTACTTAAAGATTTTAAAATTGGAACAGCGAATTTAGGTGTTCCCATAAAAAGTATTTTGAGTGGCATGTAACTAGACTACTACTCTTTCGATCTCTTTCTTGTGTTTAACAAGTTTCTTAATGATCATATCTTTTTTCAATTTAGATAAATAATCAATAAACAAAATTCCATTTAAATGATCTACTTCATGTTGAATACAAGTTGATAAAAGACCGTCAGTTTTTAATTCTTTCTCTTTTCCATTAAAGTCAATATATTTTAAATGGCAATTTGCTGGCCTCTCTATTTCAGCAAACTGTCCAGGTAAAGATAAGCAACCCTCTTCATAAACGGAAGTTTCCTTTGAAAGGTGGATTATTTCTGGATTGACTAAAAACAAAGGATTTTTTTTTTCCGGATCCTTTGAAATATCAATAACCACTATCCTTTTTAAAATCCCTACTTGAATAGCAGCTAAACCAATACCAGGAGCCTTGTACATAGTTTCAAGCATATCATTCATTAATTTTCTTACTTGATCATCTACCTTTTCTATAGGTTCGCATTTTTTTCTTAGAATAGGATCTGGTTCTAAAATTATTGTTCTAGTCATTAAAGAAATATATTATAATTACGATCTGAGTGGTAGTGCTGAAATTAAAACCTCATTTCTAAGAACTCTTAATTGAGTTTGATTTAAAAGATGAGATATAAAATAAATCGTTTCAGGATCAAGATTATAAGCTTCATCTTCACCTATAATTTCTATTATTTTCAAAGTTAAAAAAGCTGGCTCATTATTTTCAATTAAACTTAATAAATTTGATGGAATATCATATTCTTTGGCCATCTCTTTATAATTAAGTTCCTTTGGAATAACAAAACCATCCTGAGCTAAAGACTCAATTAAAGCAAGGTCTTTGGCTGAAAAAAAGTATTTTCTATTTTTTTTGATTTTTTTATAAATTTTATTTAGGTTTTTTTGTACCTTTTTTTTATCATTATTTTCCGTATAATATTTAATAATTCGTGATTTATGTAAAATCTTATCATCGTATTTAATCTTACCCATTTTTTCCTCAACAGAAACTATGTTTTTTTGAACAACTTCTTTATATTCCTCTGAAATTTTTTCTAGATCTATCTCTTCTAGTTGATCACTCATAAATTCAATATATACATTAGATAGATTATCTTTTTTAAATAAATCTTTTAATAAAAATAATAAATCAACCTTTTTTTCGTTACTATCTGAAAGTAAATATTTTTGATAAATCAAAGCTCTTGCATCACTTTTATTTAAAGTTTGATATATATCTTCTGCATTGACCAAAGTATTAAAATCAAAAGGAATTTTTTTGTAGATATTAAAAATATTTTTTTTATCAAATTGATCTTTATTTGCAGCAATTTCTAAACTCTTTAATTTTTCTTTATCTCCGACATCTTCAAGACTGATAAGATTAGCGGCGTTTAAATACTCCCAAATAATTTTTTTGGTGTTCTTATTTGGTTCATACTTAAAGTTTTTTATTGTAATACTTGAGAGATAAAAATTAAGTAAATTATCTTCTCTTATTTTGATACTAGTGTTACTTTTTATTCCGAGTAAAAAGTTTATTTTATCATCAAAAAATTTATCTGATTGTTTTTGTTCTTTTAGAATATCATACAGTAGTTGTGCTTCATTTTTTTTGTTATTAAAAATTAAACAATAAATCTTAAATTTTTCTAAATAGGGGTCTTTAATACTTTTATCAATAAAATTTATTTTTTTACAACCTTCTTTCAAGTCAGCTTTTGAAATATTTTGATCTACTAAATACTGAACAGCTTTTTTTTTGTTATGGAATATTTCATTTTGTTTTAAAAGTGTTTCTATAAGTTCAGTTCTTTTATTTTCAATTAACCAATTGATTTTTAGATCAATAAATTCATCATTCGTCATTCCTTTAGGTGGATAAGAAAAAGAAAAAAATGTATTCTCAAATAATTTTGTTGCAGTGTTTGAGAGTTTAATCTTTTTAATTCTAACTAAACTAGATCGTACATCTTCTGCATCAGTTTTTGACCACATGTTTAAATCAAAATCATGTTCAGCTGGGTCATAGATACCAAATATTTTTGCGTCTTGAGAATTTTCTAATATTCTATTTTCAATTTCTATTTTGTCTTCAACTCTTTCTTGTGAAATAGAGTTAAGATTGATATTTTTATCTAATTTATCATCTACTGGTTTATTAATCTCAGAATCTTTTTTTTTTATTTCTTTGTTCCAAATATCTATTTCTTCCTCTGCTTGCAGTGGCAAAAATAAAATGATTAAAATTAATGAGCTTATATAACTATTTAAGCTTTTTAATTTCATTAGTAATATCAATTTTATAGTTATTTACAGGGCTAGGAAAATTTATTTTTTCGATAAGAAAAATGCCTACAATTATAATAATAAAGATTAAAAATACTTTGATAAGTAATTTCCCTATTGTAGACCCAACACTTCGTTGTCGATTGTATTTAAGTTGCATAGTAAAAAAATATATTTAAACTCGAAAAATAAGACATATTTGTGATAAATCAAATTTAAAATTGGTAACATAGTTGAAAAAAAACCTTGTATTAACTGGAATGATGGGTGTAGGTAAATCTACTATTGGAAAAAATCTTGCAAAAGAACTGAAACTTAAATTTTCTGATATTGATAAAATTATAGAAAAAAACGAAAAGTGCTCAATAAAAGAAATTTTCGATAATAAAGGTGAAATTTATTTTAGAAAATTAGAAAAAAAAGTTACCCTTGAAGAACTAGAAAAAGATGACTTAGTTATAGCTCTTGGAGGTGGAGCTTTTGTAAATAAAACAATTCGAAAAAAAGTAAAAAATTCATCCATTACCTTCTGGTTAGACCTTAGCGTGAAATCTATTTTAAGTAGATTAAAAAATGTTAAAAAAAGACCTTTGTTAAATCAAGATAATCTGGAAGAAACTATGAATAGAATTTACTCAGAAAGAAAGAAATTCTATAATGAATCAACTTTCAGAATTAAGTGTAATTCCATGAGTATTAAAAAAGTTATAAATAAAATTAAAAAATTATATGAAAGCTCAAGAGATAAAAGTAAAAAATTTAAATAAGAATTATTCTATTTTTATAGGTAATAATATCTTAAACTTGTTGGCTCCTAAAATTAATTATCTTTGCCCACAGACAAGAAAAGTAGCTTTGATTTTTGATAAAGGGGTGCCATCTAAGTTTAAAAAGACTCTATTAAATAGATTAAAAAAATATGAATTACTTAGCTTGACTTTAGTTTCAAATGAAAAAAATAAATCACTTAAATCAGTAAATTTTTTTTTAGATAAATTATTATTAAAAAATTTTAACAGAACTGATTTAATTATTTCTGTGGGAGGAGGAATTGCAGGTGATTTAGCTGGTTTCGTTGCCAGTATTTTTAAAAGAGGAATAAACTTTATTAATATACCTACAACACTTTTATCTCAGGTAGATGCTGCAGTTGGAGGAAAAACTGGAGTGAATTCTGTATACGGTAAAAACTTAATAGGATCTTTTTATCATCCAAGACTAGTAATTGTTGATACAGCTTTATTAAAAAGTTTAAAAAAAAAAGAAATGATATGTGGCTATGCTGAAATATTAAAACACGCAATAATAAAAGATAAGAAATTTTTTAATTGGTTAAAACTTAATACTAGAAATATTTTTTTACGTAAATCAAAAGAACTAATCTACGCAATTAAAAAAAGTTGTAACATTAAACTCTCATTTGTTAATAAAGATGTGAACGAAAAAAAACTAAGAATGATTTTAAATTTTGGCCATACTTTTGCTCACGCTATAGAAGCAAGAAATAATTATTCAAAAAAAATTACTCATGGCGAAGCAGTTTTAGCAGGAATGATTTTAGCAACAAAACTTTCAATAATAAAAAAAGTTTGTAGCAGAAAAACTTTAGATGAACTTTTGAAAATTTATAATATAAATAATTTAAATTATACTTTTAAAAAATATACAAAAAATAAGGAAATAATAAAATTAATTCCCTATCTTAAAAATGATAAAAAAAATAACGATGAAAAAATAAATTTTATTTTATTAAATAAAATTGGAAAAACTGCACTACCTAATAAACATAAAATTCCTATTAATGAATTAAAAAAAGATATTATAAAGTTTACTCGATACTAATTTCTAAAGCATGAATTTTTGTTTTAAGATCATCTTTTAAAACATTCATAACTAGTTTTTGAGCATTTAATCTTGAGATTGACTTAAGGTATAAAGATTTAATTTTTAAATGTAAATGATATTTATCTTCAGTAAAAAATTTATGTCCTCGATGTTTTTCTGAATTATTAATAATTTCTAATTTTTCGTAACTAATTTTTTTTTTTAATTTTTTTTCGATATCTTTAAAATAATTTTCCATTTTAATGAATTTACTATATAAAAATAAAATTAATATGAAAATAATCTGTGATTGGGAAAATTGTAATCAAATAGGGTCCTATAAAGCCCCCGTAGAAAGAGACAATAGTAAAAAATTTAAATTACTTTGTTTGGAACATATCAAACTTTTTAATAAAAATTGGAATTATTTTGAAAATATGAACGATCAAGAGATAGAATTTTTTATAAAGTCAGATTTAACATGGCATAAATCAACCAAAAATTTTGGGTCTTCAGAGAATTTTTTTAATATTTTATGGAATAATGCCCTCGAAGATAAACTAAACATATTTAAAAGTTCAAATTTTAAAGAATTTAAAAAAACAAAAATATCTCAGACTGATAAGGATGCTCTTGAAGTTATGGAGCTAAATGATCAAGTAAAATGGGAAGAAATTCACTCTAAATTTAAAAGTCTTGTGAAAAAATATCATCCTGATAAAAACCAAGGAAATAAAAAATTTGAAGACAAATTAAAAAAAATAACATTAGCTTATAGTCAGCTAAAAAAAACATTAGGAAAAAAATGATTTCAGAACAATTTATTTCAAAGCCTGATATTAACATATCAGTAAAACAAATTTTTGGTTTTGATAGTGATATGAAAATTAACGCCTTTTCCAAAAAAAATGATTATGTTCCTAAAATAGATGCAGATTATAAATTTGATAAAGACACAACGTTAGCTATTCTTGCAGGCTTTTCTTTTAATAAAAGGGTTTTAATTCAAGGTTATCATGGAACTGGTAAGTCAACTCATATCGAACAAGTTGCTGCAAGATTAAATTGGCCATGTGTTAGAGTAAATTTAGACAGCCACATTAGTCGAATAGATTTAATAGGAAAAGATGCCATAGTTTTAAAGGACCAGAAACAAATCACTGAATTTAAAGAAGGAATTTTGCCTTGGTCTATTCAAAATCCTGTAGCTCTTGTTTTTGATGAGTATGATGCAGGAAGACCAGATGTAATGTTCATAATTCAAAGAGTGTTGGAGAGTCAAGGAAATTTTACACTACTTGATAAAAATAAAGTTTTAGAACAACATGACTTTTTTAGAATGTTTGCAACGACTAATACTGTTGGATTAGGTGATACAACAGGATTGTACCATGGAACTCAACAAATTAACCAAGGTCAAATGGATAGGTGGAATATAGTATCAACACTTAATTATTTACCTTTTGAAAAAGAATTAGAAATTATTCTAGCCAAAAATAAAAAATTTAATAATAAAGAAGGAAAAGAATTGATATCAAATATGATTAAAGTTGCTGACCTTTCAAGAAAAGGATTTATGAATGGAGATATCTCAACAGTAATGAGTCCTAGAACTGTTTTACACTGGGCAGAAAATACCTCTATCTTTAAAGATCAAGGATATGCTTTTAGAGTCACGTTCTTAAATAAATGTGATGAACTAGAAAAGAAAATTATATCAGAATATTACCAAAGATGTTTTGGTGAAGACCTTCCTGAATCTTCAATTAATGTTACTTTATAGAAAGTGGAAAAAAAAACTGAGATATTAGAAAATTTTAAAACTGCTATCAGTTCAACTGTAAAATCCTTGTCTAATTCTGAAAGTGTAGAAGTGTCATTTGGTGATCAAAAAACACAATCTCAAAAAAACTTTATAAGATTACCAGAACTTGAAAAAATAAATGATAAAATAAACTACAATCAAGTAAGAGCAATAGCTGACTCGGAATCTCTTAGACTAAGACTTAGTGATAAAGAAACATTAAAATTATACGAGCCTAAAGGAAATATCTCAAAAAAACTTTACAAAATAGCAGAAAAAATTAGATGTGAAAAAATAGGGTCTGATCATTTTAAAGGAGTAAAAAGTAATATTGAGAGATTTTATCAAGAAAGAGTGAACTCTCTAGATCTTAAAAGTAGTGAAGATAAAATTTTAGAGTCATTTGAAAACTACCTTAGAATAAATTTTTTTAATTGCAAAAATAGTATTGAATTAGAAAAAAAGATAAAAACTTACAAAAAAGATTTAGCAGAAAAATTTAAAGGAAAAATAAAACAATTAGGTGATCTTACTCAAGATCAAGCTCGATTTAATTCTTTAATTTCAGATTTAATTTCAGACATGAACTTAGATGAAAAATTTGAGAGAGAAGAAAATAATGAGGATATTAATAAAGATAAAGAGCAAAAAAATCCAGATAAGCAAGAACAAAAAACAGAAAAACAAAAAGAACAAAGTCAGGAAATGGCTATTGAGTCAGGAACCCCAGACTTAGAAAATGAAACGAAAGAATCGAACGAGGTAGAGGAAATTGAAACGGTAGACAAGACAACATCAGAATTAAGAAAAAATAAAAAAAATAAATTAGGTGATTTAAAATATAAGACTTATACAGAAGAATTTGATGAAATTATTCCTGCAGAAGAATTAGAAAATGAAGAAGAATTAAGTAGATTAAGAAAAAATTTAGACCAACAATTGCTACAGCTTAAAAATTTTATTTCTAAGCTTGCAAACAAGTTGCAAAGAAAACTTTTAGCGAAACAAAACAGATCATGGAGTTTTGATTTAGAGGAAGGATTATTAGATACTTCAAAGTTATCTAGAATAATAATAGATCCTTTTAACTCCCTTTCTTTCAAAAAAGAAAAAGATATAGAATTTAAAGATACTTTAGTTACAATTTTAATTGATAATTCTGGTTCTATGAGAGGCAAACCAATATCTGTAGCTGCAATATGTGCAGATATACTAGCTAGAACTCTAGAGCGTTGTTCTGTTAAAGTAGAAATTTTAGGTTTTACTACTAAACATTGGAAAGGTGGATCTTCTAGAGAAAAATGGATGAAAAATGACAAACCAAATTTACCTGGGAGATTAAACGACCTTAGGCATATTATTTATAAGTCGGCTGATACTCCATGGAGACAAGCAAAAAATAACATAGGTCTGATGTTGAAAGAAGGTTTACTTAAAGAAAATATTGATGGAGAGGCTCTGAAGTGGGCATACAACAAAATGATAAGAAGAAAAGAGGAAAGAAAAATTTTAATGGTGATTTCTGATGGGGCTCCTGTAGATGATTCAACATTATCAACTAATGCGAGTGACTATCTCGAGTCTAATTTAAAAAATATAGTTAAATGGATTGAAAATAAAACTGATATCGAATTGTTAGCTATTGGAATTGGTCATGATGTTACAAGATATTATAATCAAGCAATTAAAATTACTGATGTCCAAGACTTAGGTGATGTTATGATTAACCAGTTAACTGATCTTTTTGTAGAGAAAAAGAAAAAAACTCTACACTGACTTATCTTACTCCAGAAAATTTCTTATCAGAAACATCCCTAATATTTGTTAATAAAATTCTAAAAGGTATGAGCATTAATAATGCAATGAACAATTTAACTGTTAGATCTCCTAAAGCTAAAGAAACCCACGATACACCTGTTGCATAAAAAGCAATTGAAAAAAATAAAATTGTATCAACTATTGATCCTCCAATAGAAGATATTAAAGGCGCAATGTACCAAGTCCTTTTTCTTAATATATCAAAAATTTTAATATCTAGATTTTGTGCCACAAAAAATGCAACTCCAGAACCGATTGCTATTCTTATTGAAATAATGTCTGAAAAATTTGTTGAAATAAATAGTGTTAAAAGAACTCCAAGAAAAAATCCAATATAAACTATTTTTCTAGCAACAATTTTACCATAAGCACGATTTGATAAATCTGTAACTAAAAATGTAATAGGATAGCTAAATGCACCGTAAGTTAAAACCTCTTGTAATCCAAAAAATTGAATAGGAAATTGAACTAAATAATTAGATGCTACTACAACTATACTCATCAGTATTGATAGTTTATAAAAAAGTGACATTTAATTTTTTTATGATTTAGAAGAAATAGAATTTTTAAGCTTTTTGACTTTATTAGACAATTTTGAATTTTTTACTGATAGTAAATATTTATCTAAACCGCCTTTAAAGTCTACAGTTCTTAAAGCAGCGTTGGAAACATTTAATTTAATGTTTTTCTTAAGAATATCGCTTTTAAAAATAACTTTTTTTAAATTAGGTAAAAATCTTCTTTTAGTCTTGTTTTTAGCATGACTCACATTATGCCCTTTCAAAGGTGATATTCCTGTTAGTTCGCATCTTTTAGACATAATTTTTCCTACTGCTATATAAGTCTTGTTAATTAATGGGTCAAGCGTTAATTCCAACTGCTTCACTTATATTTTTTAGATTTTCTTTTTTTAAAATTAAAATTAACTCCTTTTTTATGTTTTTTACGATACCAGGTCCTTTGTATACCATACCAGTATATAATTGAACTGCATCAGCCCCAGCAGTTATTTTTTCAAATGCACTTTGACCGGAGTCTACACCTCCAACTCCAATAATTTTTATTTTGCCTTTAGTTTCTTTGTAAAATTTTTTTATTAAATTTGTTGAAACATCTTTTAAAGGCTGTCCTGATAATCCACCCTTCTCATTTTTTTTAATATCTGATAAGTTTTCCCGATTACTATCAGTAGTATTTGAAACTATAACACCTTCAATGTCATATTTTTTAATTAATTCTATTATTTTACTAATATCCCCTTCTTTGATATCTGGGGAAAGTTTAATTGCTATAGGTTGAGTAATTTTTTTATCTCTTTTTACTTTATTTAATCCATTTAATAATTTTTCCATTTCATTTTGATCATGAAAATCTCTTAACCCTTGAGTATTAGGAGAGGAAATATTAATTGTTATATAGGTTGCATAGACTGATAGCTTAGAGAGACAAGTATAATAATCTTCCTCCTTTTTTTTTGTATCTTTATTAGGTCCAATATTTATACCTAGGACTCCATCGGGTAGATTGTTTGAAAGCCTTTTAGATATAACCTCAGATCCATGGTTATTAAATCCTAGTCTATTAATTAAAGCTTGATCTTTTTCTAATCTAAATATTCTAGGTTTTGGATTACCTAACTGTCTTTTAGGTGTTACAGTTCCAACTTCTATAAATCCAAAACCAAATTTAAAAAGAGAATTATATACCTCTGCACTCTTATCAAATCCAGCGGCTAGCCCTATTGGATTAGAAAGTTTCTTATTGAATAAATTTGTTTCAAGCATTTCTTCTTCATCCACTTTAAAAAAACTTTTGGGTAAAATATTTACTTTCAAAGATTTAATTGCCAAATCATGAGCTGCTTCGGGGTCTAAAGAGAATATATAAGGCCTTAAAATAGAGAACATTAGTTATTTTTTATTTTATCATTTATTAATTCAATTGTTTCGTTAAGTCCAAAAAAACTTATAAAAAAACCCATTCTAGGTCCATTTTCTTCTCCAAAAACTACTTGATAAATCAATTTAAACCAATCTCTAAGATTTTTTTCATATCCATTCTCTTTCCCAACACTGTAAACATAAGTTTGAATTTCTTCCGGTTTTAAGGATTGATCTATTTGCTTTAATTTTATTATCAAATTTTCTAAAGCTTTTTTTTCATTTAAATTAGGTTTCTTGAATTTTTTATTTGGTTCTACTTTATCTTTAAAATAATTTATTGCGTATTCTGTAAGACTATCTAGAATTGGATAATTTTTAGGTTTAATTTCTTCATGAAATCGATTAATAAATTTCCAAAGAATTTCTTTATTGTCAGCATTACTTGATCCTACTAAGTTTAATAACATTGAAAAAGGCATAACTATTTTTTCTTTTGGAGGTGTTCCGTTGTGTATATGCCAAACAGGATTTGAAATTTGTTCTTTATCTTTTTGACTTGGAAATTTTTCGATATTGGATAAATATTCATCAACAGTTTTTGGAACAACTTCTGAGTAGAGTTTTTTTGCTCTCTTAGGATTTGGATACATATATAACGATAAACTTTCAGGGGAAGCATATCTAAGCCATTGTTCAATTGAAATACCATTTCCTTTTGACTTAGAAATTTTTTCACCTTTTTCATCTAGGAATAATTCATAAGCGAAACCATTGGGTGGAGTTTTGCCAAGACATCTACATATTTTATTTGATAAGATTGCACTTTCAGTCAAATCTTTACCGTACATTTCAAAATCAACATCAAACGTAAACCAACGCATCGCCCAATCAACTTTCCATTGTAATTTACAGTTTCCATCCAAAATACTTGAGCTTAATTTTTCACCATTATTATCAAAAACTACTTTACCTAATTTTTTATCCATTTCTAATAATGGGATCTCTAGAACTTTTCCAGTTTCTGGACAAATTGGTAAAAAAGGAGAATAAGTTTTTCTTCTTTCCTCTCTCAAAGTTGGTAAAATTATATTCATTATCTCTTCGTATTTCTCCAAAACTCTCATTAATGAATTGTTAAAAGTTCCTTTTTTATAATTTGCTGTAGAGCTTTTAAAAATATATTTGAAATTAAATTTATTTAGAAATTCTTTGAGCATCTCATTATTATGCTCACCAAAACTATCATATTTATTAAATGGATCTGGGATATTAGTTAGAGGTTTGCCTAAATTTTTTTTTAAAATTTCATCATTAGGTATATTGTCTGGTATTTTTCTTAAACCATCCATATCATCAGAAAATGTAATTAATTCATGATCAATTTTTTGAATATGATTTAATGCATTAATCATCATTGAGGTTCTAGCGACTTCTCCAAAAGTACCTATATGAGGTAATCCGCTTGGACCATAACCTGTTTGAAAGGTAATCTTATTTTTTTTGCTTATAATTTCTTTTCTATCTTTTAAAAGTTTCCGAATTTCTACAAATGGCCAAGAAGAGGTAGATTGAATTAAGTTGACATCAAGCATAACTAAGGTTTATTAAATTTTATGTGTAAAATACAGATATAATTACACGATATTAAGTTGAATTTTATAACTATTTAAATAATCTCAAACACTATGATTACAAACAAAACTGTTTTTTTTATGATTGGAATATTGCTGGTAGTTCTAGGAATTTCCATGTTGGCTCCATATTTAATACAGCTAATTTATGAAGAAAACAGTCATAGTTTTGTTTCTTCTTCATTTATTACAATTTTTATTGGAATATTATTTATATTGGCCAATCTAGAGAGAGAATACAAACTAGATTTAAGACAAACTTTTTTATTTTCAACTTTGGCTTGGGTAACAGTAGCAATCTTTGGTAGTTTACCTTTTCTTTTGTCCCCAAAAGAATTTACCTTTAGTGATGCTTTTTTTGAAAGCATGTCAGGTATTACTACTACTGGAGCAACAATTATAACTGACCTAGACAGCAGCCCAAAAAGTATCTTACTTTGGAGAGCAATTATGCAGTGGTTAGGTGGAATAGGAATAGTAGTAATGGCAATAACAATTTTACCTTTGTTAAAAGTAGGAGGTATGCAGTTATTTAAAATGGAGGGACCAGATAGTACTGAAAAAATTTTGCCAAGAACAATTGAAGTAGCAACTATTATAATATCGACTTATATAACTTTAACTTTATTATGTGGAATATTCTATTGGTTATTTGGAATGTCGATATTTGATAGCACTTCTCATGCTATGACAACTATCGCTACTGGAGGTTTTTCAACTCATAATAATTCTATTGGGTTTTTTAAAAATTCAAATATTGAAGTTGTAGCTTGTGTATTTATTATTTTAGGCAGTATACCATTCATTTCTTACTTAAAGTTTGTAAAAGGAAATAAAAAAATTTTCTTTCAAGATGTGCAGATTAAAGGTCTAGTATATCTCCTTTTAGTTTCAGTGATGATAATGTTCTTTTATCTTTGGTTAATAAATTATGAAAGTAGTATCCTTGATAAAATAAGAATCTCATCTTTTAATGTAATATCTATTTTATCTGGAACAGGCTATGTAACAGATGACTTTGGTTTATGGGGAAAATTTTCTCTAATCTTTTTTTTGTTTCTAATGTTTATTGGAGGATGTGCAGGATCTACAGCATGTGGTATTAAAATTTTTAGACTACAAATGTTGTTTATCTTTTTAAAAAATCAAATTAAAAAATTGATATATCCTAATAGTGTAATAATTACCAAATATAATAATCAAAAAATATCTGATAGTTTTATAAATTCTGTGATCATATTTATTTTTTCTTTTTTGTTCATATTTTTGATTATTGCAATGTTATTATCGATTTCAGGACTTGATTTTCTGACTGCTATCTCAGGTGCTGCAAGTGCAATATCAAATGTTGGTCCTGGACTTGGAGATATGATTGGCCCTAATGGAAATTATAAAACTATTCCTGATCTTTCAAAGTGGATATTAGCTAGTGGAATGTTGCTTGGAAGATTAGAGTTATTTGCAGTTTTGGTTTTGTTTTTTCCATCATTCTGGAGAAACTAAAATATGAAAATTAGTAAAAAAGAAACATTCTCAGAGTCTTTCTCAGTTTATATTGATAGAAGAATGATAAAAATTTTACTTCTAGGTATAATAAGTGGTTTTCCTTGGGTTATCATTGGAAGCAGTTTAAGTCTTTGGTTAAAAGAAGATGGGTTAAGCAGAAGTACAGTTGGTTGGGCAGGATTAATATTTGCGGTTTATGCATTTAATTATCTCTGGGCTCCATTAATCGATAAAATAAGAATACCTTGGTTAACTAAAAAAATTGGTCACAGACGAGGATGGATTGTGGCTATGCAAACAATAATTTTAATTAGTTTAGTTTTTTGGAGTTTGATTAATCCCTCTACAAATTTAGTTTTAGTAATAAGTGTTGGCTTAATAATTGCTATTGCCTCTGCTACCCAAGATATAACAGTAGATGCTTTAAGGATTGAACAGATTGGTGAACATGAGGGAAAATCAATGCAAGCAGGCGCTGCCATGGCGGTTGTTGGATGGTGGACTGGCTATAAATTAGGGGGTGTCATAGCTTTAAATGCTGCAGAATTTTTTCAAAATCTTGGTTTAGAAAATTATTGGCAAATAACTTTTTTAATTTTAGGAATTGTGGTTATCGCTTGCAGTATAGGTTTGATGTTTATTAATGAGCCTCAACCAACAAATAGAAGAGACACACAAAGAAAGACTGATTTAATGATTGAAAATAAATTAGGAGCATCAAATATCATAACTAAAACTTTTGCTTGGATCACGGGAACAGTAGTGGGTCCAATAATCAGCTTTTTTAATAAAAACGGTTTTAATATTGCCTTAGCAATATTAGCTTTTATTTTTCTTTTTAAAATTGGTGAAGCTTTTCTGGGAAGAATGTCAGTAATATTTTATAAAGAAATAGGTTTTACAAAGTCTGATATTGCACTTTATTCAAAGGGACTTGGATGGTTAACAACTGTAATATTCACCCTCTTAGGTGGTTTGTTTGCTATTAGATCAGGAATTATAAAAGCTATGTTTGTATCTGGGATTTTAATGGCATCAACAAATTTATTATTTTCTTTGTTGGCTTGGTCAGGGAAATCGGAATTATTATTTGCCATAGCTGTAATATTTGATGATATGGCTGCAGCCTTTGCAACAGTAGCTTTTGTTGCTTTTATTTCTATGCTTGTAGATAGAACTTATACTGCCACGCAATATGCGCTTCTTGCGTCAATTGGAACTGCAGGAAGAACTACTTTAGCAGCATCTTCAGGAGCATTAGTTGATTGGTTAAATGGAGATTGGGGAATATTTTTTATAATTACAGCTGTGATGGTAATACCTTCTCTTATATTTTTATATATGATTAAAGATAAGCTTAAGCTTAATGACTAAATATTTTACAAATAATTTTACAGTTATAAATCTACACAAAAAACCTTCAACTAAATCTGAGGTTGTTACTCAGATGATTTATGGAGATAGTTTTTCAATATCTAAAAAAAATAGAAAATGGCTAAAAGTAAAGATTAAAGAGGATGGATATAAAGGTTATATAAAAAGTAAGAACTTTTCAAATTTTTTAAAACCAACTCATAAAATAAATATCTTAAAGGCAAAAGTTTATAAATTCTCAAATAATAAAAAAAAGATTAATGAGATGTCATTTGGGTCAAAAATCAAGGTTATTAATAGTAAATCTAAATTCTTCAAATTTTCAAAAGGATGGGTTTACAAAAAAGATACTAAACATATCTCATATAGAGATAAAAATCCTTTTAAGAAAATAGCTATTTTTAAAAATATTAAATATGTATGGGGAGGAAAGTCTTTTAAAGGTATAGACTGCTCTGCTTTAATACAAATATTTCTAAATTTTAATAATAAATTTTGCCCAAGGGATGCCAAAGATCAGGTCAAATACTTCAAAAAAAATATAAAATTAAGAAATATTAGGAAAAACGATATCATTTATTGGAAAGGTCATGTTGCATTAGCTCTATCAAATAAAAAACTTATTCATGCATACGGGCCAATGAAAAAAACTGTAATAATGGGGATTGATCAAACAATTAAAAGAATAAAAAAGACTGCTAAATTAAAAATAATAGGAATTAAAAGGCTATAAAAGGCAAAGGCAGCTTCAGTCTCCCTCCGCTGCCCTTAAACATAATTTAAACGATTCGTTGTTAAAAAATAAGACTCTTATTAGTTGTGTGTGGATAATAATAAAAGATTTAGTGGCGGAGAGAGAGGGATTCGAACCCTCGAAACGGTTTCCCGTTTACACGCTTTCCAAGCGTGCGCCTTCAACCACTCGGCCACCTCTCCATATTTAAGTCAAAAAGATTTAGTAATTTAATGACTTCTATTATCGTTATTAAAAAATGTAATATATCAATTTAATACCGAAAAAGAATAGGTTAATAATTGGTATTATAATTCTAATTATAAAAATAAATGAGTAAAAAAGAAGACTTAGTAATAATAAATAATGAAAAGGTTTTTGCTGATAGTAGTGGCTTTCATTGTGATAATTTAGATCTTAAAGTTGTCCCAGAAGAATTAAATAAACATTTCAATGTTCAATATATTGTAAGAAAATCTAAAAAAAAGGTGGTCAAAAAATAAATTTAACTAATATTAAAATTGCTTCAAATATTTTTAGTTTTATCAAGTTTATACATAAAAACTTAAAAACAAAATCTAAATACTTAATAATTTCAATAACACCATACACTTTCTTAGCGTGTATATTTCTTTTTATTTTTAAAAAAAAAGTTTTTTTATACTTGTGGAGCGATGGACACGAAGAATGGGAACATATTCTTGGAAAATGGTCTGTTTGGATATTCCATTTAATGTATTTAATATGTATGTCAAAATCTGAAATAATAGTTTGTAATGAAAGACTTTCAAAAAAAAAGGCTCATTTAATTTCAATTTCGCGTTTAGATGAGTCATGGTTTAAAAATCAACGGGAAGCTTCCTCTGATAAGATCAAGTTTTTGTACGTAGGTAGAATGAGTCCTGAAAAGGGAATTTTCGATTTCATAAAATTATTTCAAAAATTAAATGTTGACTCATCTCTTTCCATAGTAGGTGATCATAAAAATTATTCCCCATCAAATGATAAAATTAAATTATTAGGCTATATATCAAAACCTATTGATTTAATGGAAGCATACGACAATCATAGTATTACAATTTTACCTTCTTATACTGAGGGCTACCCATATGTAATTGACGAGTCTCTATCAAGGAAAAGACCAGTGATAATTTTTGAGGAAATTTCTTATATAATAAATAATAAAAAAGGTATCTTTGTATCAAAAAGAGAGCAAAAATCCTTTGAAGAAACAGTAAATTATGTGGTTCAGAATTATGAAAAAATACAAAAAGATATAGGAGAAAACAAATTGCCTACAAAAGATAGTATGATAAGACAAATTTCAAACATTATTAGTAATTAAAAATCTATTAAATGAAAAAAGGTAAATATTTGATAACTGGCTGTGCTGGATTTATTGGATCGCACTTAACTAAAGCAATTTCTAAAAATAATGATTTAATTTTAGTCGATGATCTTTCTGAAGGTAAACTTAAAAATTTACCGCAAAAATTAAGAAAAAAGGTTATTGTAAAGAAAATTCAAAATTTTAAACATAATAAACATCAAAAATTAAAAGGTATATTTCATTTAGCCGCACAGTCTTCAGTGCCCTTATCAATAACAGATTTTTATAATAGTTCATCTAATAATTTAGAAAGTTCAATTAAGGTATTTGATCTAGCAAGAAAATTTTCTGTTCCAGTTGTTTATGCCTCATCATCTGCAATTTATGGAAATTTAACTATTGGAAATGATAATAAAAAAAAAATTTCTATTACATCTCCTTATGCTCAAGATAAACTAGTTTTAGAAGATTATGCAAAAATGACTTACGACGTATTTGCCGTATCTTCTGTAGGTTTAAGACTGTTTAACGTGTACGGCCCAGGTCAAAATCCAAATAGTCCTTACTCTGCTGTAGTACCAATTTTTTTAAATAGAATGAAAAAACATCAAGCTGTGACTATAAATGGAGGTTTTCAAACTAGAGATTTTATCTACGTAGAGGATGTAATAAAAATAATGTTACGCTCTATGAATAAAATTCAAAAACAGAAGAAATTTAATGTTCTTAATGTAGGCTCGGGTAAATCAATAACAATAAATTATCTATATAAATTAATAAAAAAAAAGCTTAAATCTAAAAGCAAATTTAAAAGAAAAAAACTTAGTAAATTTGACCCTAAAAAATCCTCTGGAACATTTGTTAAGCTTAAAAGATTTTTAAACTTGAAAAAAAATTTTTTTACTAATTTAGAAGACGGAATAGAAAAATCCTTAAGGAAATAAAATGAAAAAATTTGATTGGATTGTTGTTGGTGGAGGTATAGCTGGTATTTCCATTTCTGAAATATTAACAAGAGAGGGATACTCAGTTGCCCTCATCGAAAAAAATAAAAAACTTGCTTCAGTAGCAACTAAAGAGTTTCATGAATGGGTGCACACTGGCTCTTTATATACGTTGATGAAAGATGAGATGAAAACTTTAAAATATATTTTAGGATCATTAGACGATATTTTAGAATTCTATTCAAGCTTTCCTAATATGAATCTACAACCAACAGAAAATGGATTAAAAATTATAGAGAGAGAAAAAAATTGGTTTAATCAAAATTATATTAATTTTAAATATCGGTTAAAAAATAGAAAATTTATACTTACTTGGATTTACTCTATTGCAAGGTCTGTTGCATTAATAGAAGGTATTAGACAACATGACTGGCTTAGAAGAAGAGCGGGTATATTAGAAAGTGTTACTGCAAGATATTATTTACCTATTTTAAAAAATTTTTTAAAAATTTTTTCATCAAATAAGAAATTTTTTCAAATTGAAAGCACAGATTTTACAACTAATTCAAGATTACTTTTAGAAGATCTAGTCGGCAACTCAATTGCAAATGGTTTAGAAATATTTACAGATAATGAGCTTCAAGGAGTGTCTAGTGATAATAATGTTATTACTGCTCGGACTGACAAGGAAATTATTGTAGGAGAAAAAATGGCAATATGTACTGGAGGAGGTCTTGAAAAATTTACTAATATAAAGCTAAAAAGATCTTATGCTCCAATAGCAGTTGTTAAAAATGTTCCACCTGCGACAAAGTCTTTTGTTGAATTAGACTATTTTAAAAATAAATGTATTAATATAGTCACTAAAGGTTCATCTTATGGAATGATCGGTGGTATAA
>MDTB01087104.1_pt1 | contig 24198 bp, 23 predicted proteins | sample 811161 | NCBI WGS metagenome assembly MDTB01 (sample SAMN05326650, study PRJNA326480) | marine metagenome | isolation source: seawater | place: Mediterranean Sea | collected 2009
AATTCGAATTTGGTCGGGGTAGAGAGATTTGAACTCCCGACATCCTGCTCCCAAAGCAGGCGCGCTACCAGACTGCGCTATACCCCGATACATCAACACCCGATATATCAAACAAGAGGATTGTATAATCCATCCCATGCACTGGATAATGAATAGTGAATCTATCCAGCCAATACTTGAGACGGGCGCATTCTACTTAACCGGCGTTCATTACGTCAATCACATTACCGCTAAATTACCTGTATTTGCGGGTACTTAGCGTGAACGCACCGTCGGAGAACTAATCCTGTGAGCTACATCTTCATTTCAGATCTACACCTCGATGAAACTCGACCAGACATCACACAGGCATTTCTACATTTCTTAGAAAATACCGCCGTCAATGCGGAAAGGCTCTATATCCTGGGTGATTTTTTCGAGGTCTGGCTCGGTGATGACGACAACAGCCCATTCAACCAGAGCATCATATCCGCCCTCGCCTCTCTTCCCATGCCCAGATTCATTATGCATGGCAACAGAGACTTTCTAATTGGCCAAAGGTTCTGCGAGCAGACCGGATTCGAACTACTGACCGACCCCACTCGTCTAACATTTTTCGACAGACCCGTATTGCTCATGCATGGTGATAGTTTGTGCACCCGTGACGAAGAATATATGAAGGTCCGAGCGATGGCACGTTACCCTGATTTTAAGGCAGAATTACTAAGCAAGAGCCTCGAGGAAAGAGCTGCAATCGCAGCCAGCGCTAGAACCCAGAGCAAGGACCACACACGAGAGACGGCGATGGACATCATGGACGTTACGCCATCGGAGGTTGTCAAAGTCATGCGAGAGCAGGAGGTACCGCTCCTCATACACGGACATACCCATCGACCTCAGGTCCATGAGGTGCCAGAGGCCCGGGGTCAACGCGTGGTTCTGGGTGATTGGAACACCAAGGGGTGGTATCTGGAAATGGACAAAAGCGGTTTTTCACTGCAATCCTTTCCAATTTCTTAAACGGGAACACCACTGTGAAACCGAAAGATTTCATCCTTTGAGGTAACAAGTTCCCGATCAAGATCGATAAACTCAGCTACTCGATCATCGAACCCTGGTCCTGAATAGGACTTTGCAAAATCCAGATATACGTTCGCGTGTCGAAATTCTGATTTAAGCAGGGATTGATAGAAGCTCGCCAACTCATCATCAAGAATTTCTATTAATTTCGAGAAGCGCTCGCAACTTCTGGCTTCTATAACGGCCCCAACAATAAGAACATCGACCAGACTATCCGGTTCGTTCTTGCGGATGTGACTATGTAGCGTACTCGCATATCGACAAGGCGATACATGCTCATAGGCTACATTTCTGTCCTCCATGATTGCGAGAACCTGCTCGAAGTGCCGGAGTTCCTCTCGCGCCAGTTTCGAGAGCCTTAGCATCAGTTCGGACTTGTCTACATAGCGATACAAAAGATTTAGTGCCGTAGATGCAGCTTTCTTCTCGCAGTTCGCATGATCTATCAGCAACGTGGACATTTGTTCCGGAACAGCATCCAACCACTCCCTGGGTGTTTCGCATGCTAAAAAACTGTTCACATTCATAGTCTTACATCGCCTGGCTACTTAACTTTACGACGAGCATCGGGTAGACTCTGAGCCCGATTTTTGAACCCTTCCCAGGAGTTTTTAGTGCTTGATAGTTATCGAGAACACGTCGCTGAGAGAGCGGCCCAAGGTGTCGTTCCTAAACCACTGTCGGACACAGAGGTTAACGACCTCGTGGAACTTTTAAAAGCGCCACCTGCCGGAGAGGAAGAATTTATTCTCGATCTCATTACGAACCGCATCCCTGCGGGAGTAGACAACGCGGCCTATGTGAAGGCTGCGTTTCTCGCAGATGTCGCCAAAGGCAATACGACTTCGCCGCTTATTGATCGGATCAAGGCAACTGAGCTGTTAGGGACCATGCTCGGCGGTTACAACATCGAGCCGCTTATCGATCTACTCGACGACGATGAAGTCGCACAAACAGCCGCAGACGCGCTATCCAAAACGTTGCTTATGTTCGACTTCAGGGTGGATGTCGTAGAGAGGGCGAAGACCAACCAACACGCGGCAGCAGTATTGCAGTCCTGGGCCGACGCGGAGTGGTTCACCAATAAACCGAAAGTCCCGGAGAAAATAACGGTTACGGTATTTATGGTGGAAGGCGAAACCAATACCGATGACTTATCACCTGCGGGAGACGCCTGGAGCAGACCCGATATACCGCTGCATGCACAATCGATGCTTGGCAAGACAATGGATGACCCCCTCGGAAGTATCGAGAAACTTAAAGAAAAAGGTCATCCCCTCGCCTACGTTGGCGATGTCGTGGGTACAGGGTCATCACGTAAATCGGCAACCAATTCCGTACTTTGGCATATGGGAGATGACATCCCATTTATCCCTAATAAACGCGACGGTTGTGTGGTACTGGGCGGCAAGATAGCACCTATATTCTTTAACACTATGGAAGATGCCGGTGCCCTACCGATCGAATGCGACGTATCAAAGATGAACATGGGTGATGTGATCAGCATCTATCCCTACGAAGGCAGAATCGTCAACGAAGACACAGATGAAGAACTCGCCACCTTTGAACTGGCAACAGAGGTTCTACTGGATGAGGTTCAAGCCGGTGGAAGAATCCCCCTTATCATTGGCCGCGGCCTTACAAATCGTTCCAGAGAAGCGCTTGATCTAGGACCAAGCGATGCATTCCGAAGCCCCATCCCTGCTGATGATTCAGACAAGGGTTATACACTGGCGCAGAAAATCGTAGGAAAGGCATGTGGCGTAGAGGGTGTTAGGCCAGGTACCTATTGCGAACCCAAAATGACCACCGTCGGATCTCAGGACACTACAGGCCCGATGACTCGAGACGAGTTAAAGGAACTCGCGTGCCTTGGATTCAATGCAGACCTGGTAATGCAGTCCTTCTGTCACACGGCTGCTTACCCCAAACCCGTAGATATCGATACACAACACACGCTACCCGATTTTATTCAGACCCGAGGCGGCGTTGCACTTCGCCCGGGCGACGGCATCATCCATTCATGGCTAAACAGAATGCTGATGCCCGATACGGTGGGGACAGGTGGTGATTCTCATACGCGGTTTCCTATTGGTATCAGCTTCCCTGCAGGTTCTGGCCTTGTCGCCTTCGCAGCCGCAATTGGGCAGATGCCACTGGACATGCCAGAGTCTGTTCTCGTGCGTTTTAAGGGCAAAATGCAACCGGGGATTACACTCCGCGACCTGGTCAATGCCATTCCCTATGCCGCGATTCAGCGCGGACTGTTGACGGTAGAGAAGGAAGGCAAGAAAAACGTATTCTCGGGTCGTATTCTTGAAATCGAAGGACTACCGGACCTTAAAGTCGAACAGGCTTTTGAGATTTCTGATGCATCTGCAGAGCGTTCCGCTGGCGGATGTACCATTCGCCTCGACAAAGAACCCATAATCGAATACATCATCTCAAACGTAACCCTGCTTAAGTGGATGGTCTCGGAAGGTTATGGCGATGCTCGCACCTTAGCGCGCCGAATTGCCGAGATGGAAAACTGGTTGTCTGACCCGGTTCTTATGGAACCAGACGCCAATGCAGAGTATTTCGAAGTGATCGAGATCGATCTCAATGAGATCAAAGAACCCCTGCTCGCCTGCCCTAATGATCCTGACGACGTTAGGCCACTGTCAGAAATCGCAGGAGAGCAAATTGACGAAGTATTCATTGGTTCTTGTATGACCAACATTGGACACTTCCGGGCCGCAGCACAGATGCTTGATGAAGCGGGAGAAATCCCGACAAGGCTGTGGATTTCACCGCCGACCAAGATGGACGAACATCAACTTATGGAAGAAGGCGTCTATAGCGTCTTCGGCAAGGTTGGTGCTCGAATGGAAATGCCGGGCTGTTCGCTTTGCATGGGTAACCAGGCGCGCGTTGCGCCCAATTCAACCTGTGTTTCAACGTCGACCAGGAATTTCCCTAACCGTCTTGGCGATGGGGCAAATGTTTATCTCGCCTCCGCTGAACTGGCTGCGATTTCTAGCATTCTGGGCCACCTTCCGACTGTTGAGGAATACATGTCCTACGCCAGCCAGCTGGAAACCATGGCAAGCGACATATACCGGTATCTCAACTTCCATGAGGTAGCATCCTTCCAGGAAGCCGCAAATAAAGCGGTGATTCCAACCGTTAACATCGTCGAAGTCAAAAACCCGGGTCAGTCAGACGCACCAACAGCCTAGCAAGGCCACTGAGGAACTCGCAGCCAGACCGATACATGGATGTATCGGCCGCAAATTAACGAAGTTAATTTGTCGCGAGCGGGCAAGGCCCGCGACCCTTAAAAAAGTTCAGGAAAGCACTTTTTTACTGTAAAGACAGCGATTTCACGCGAAAGGTTCTTATCGCCGTTTTGATGTCGTCCACCTGGACGACATCATCTTCGATGTAATTTTGTCTGACGTAGGCATCGATTACGTTTTTCGCGGTTAACGCAAGGTCAGGTCGCTCATCAGCGATTCGCTAGGCGTAATCGATTGGCCCTTCGCCAAGATTTCTCGCAAGGCCAAGTTTGCTTAGCATCTGACAAAACTTCAGATACTCCTTATCGACAGCTGATAAAGGTGTGGTCGCCTTCTTTCGTAATACTAGAAATCCAATCACCGCCAACAGGCTGAAGAACGTCGACAGCATAATCATGCCAATCTTCTTTCGATCGACATCACCTAAATATCTCGAAAGAATGCTGACCTGCATGTCAGGTGTATAACCGACCACCCAACTATCCCAGTAATGGGCGATCGCGCTGAGCTGTAACCGAATTTCGGTAAGCCATAGGGTTTTCCCATATTTGAGCCACCACAGGATAACATCTGACAGGAACGTATTCTCACCTGCCACAGCAAGTTCTAAGCCACCATCAATTCGATCAGGTGCAACTATTGCCGTTGGATCGACACGCATCCACCCGATACCCTCAAGCCACACTTCCGTCCATGCATGTGCATCAAACTGACGGACCGCAACATAGTCGCCGATGGGGTTGTATTCACCACCCTGATAACCCACAACAACACGCGCTGGTACACCCGCCGCTCGCATAAGAAACGCAAAACTGCTGGCAAAGTGTTCACAAAAACCCGCGCGTGTTTCCAGCAGAAAATCATCAATAGTATTTTCGCCGAGTGCAGGAGGTTTAAGCGTATAGATAAACTCCTGTTCGCTAAGCATACGCAGCACTGCAGCGACGTATGCAGCATCCGATTCAGACTGAGCGCGCAGTCCTGCCGCCAACTCCCTCGCTCTGGGGTTTTTATCTTGCGGTAGAAGCGTATTGTAACTGCGCCAATAGAGATCAAGTTCAGAATCCATTCGATATTTCAGATCAGAGGTAACCTCGTACCGAAACTTTTTCGATACCTCCTGAAACGAGACAAAATAGTAGTCTCGTAACATACCGACACCTTCATCATTAATTGGCTCGGGCATGGTCAACGTAAACATCCATCGCTGATTGGTTGGCTCCATAATTATGGAATACCTGGTTTTCTCACCCTGGCGCTCGATTCCTTTTGCCCATGATGGTTCAGCTTCGTTGGGGGTCAGAAAATATGGATCACCTTTCTTCTCTCTACGATAATATGCTCTGTCAGGTCGCTCCCAGGTATTGTCGTCAAACGCGGACAGCACCAGCACGCGCCAGTAGAGCTTTTCAGTCGAAGGCACCCCTCCTTCAAAGGTTGCACGAAACGACAGGCTGTCGTCCTGGGTCAGCTGTGCAATATTTCCCATGGACAGCACATCCGTAACACCAGTTCGAGCGATAGAAGAATTTAGCGGAACCGTCCACAGTGGTGCTAATCTCGGAAACAGTAAGAATAGAACGATCATCAACGGAATAGACTGTAATAGCAGAACCGACGCCAGCTTGAACGTCACCACGGGTTTAAGATGTGACCGCGTCTGATTCAGCCCGATTAACGCCGCCGTAATCATGGTCACCACCAGCAGCATGTAGTAGGTATAGGGAATACTCTGCTCGTATAGAAACTCTGTTAGCGCCACAAAGTAGCCCAGCAGTATCACCACATAGGCGTCGCGCTTGTTGTGCATCTCGAGCAACTTCAGCGCAAAAGCAGTAACCAGAAGGCCAACCCAGGGATCCAGCCCCATGAATGTTCGATAGCCGAAACCTACCCCCACAATACCACCGAAAACGATAAACACCTTCGCCCAACGTCCCAGATAAGAACAGCGCCCCTGGTACACCATAATGCGCCACAGGCCACAACACACGCAGAGAAGGATGACACCGACAGGTAGCCTAAGCCCAGCAGCATGAGGTGCTATCACAGCCACCTGGGCAGCAAGCAACCAGGCCAGACTGTTACCTGGTATCTGAAAGCCCGTCACTGCCCCCACCTCGAACAATGAGAGTTCTTTTAGTACCTTGTCGCGATGTGCCTGCCCACGACCGGGTTCTATTTCGACGCCGGGAATACGCAGGCCGTACTCGTCGTTAGTTTTGGATAACTGCACGCACCAGTAGCACAGGTGACTCAAGCGTGCCTCACGATCAAGCCCCGGGAGACTATCCCAGGTAAGCCATACACGTCTGTCTGCATAGGCCGCGTATTGCTTGGTCAGCAGTTCGTCGGTCCGAGCGTAGGACTTCCATGCAATATGTTTAGGAGAATCCGCATTCTGATATTCTCGCAGGCCATAGAAATCCTGGATTCCATCGCTAACCAGCACGTCTCCATCATCGTTGGTACTTGGCGTAGTGCCAACGGGACCTGCTGGAATGGGCCGGGGATAAACAACAGTTGATACGTCCAGGTCGACCCAGGACCACGCACGGAACAGCCCTACAGAGTAAAAGGTCTGTATGAGCATCCTCAGGTACCACATGAGAACGATCATCAATGAGCGCCCAACTTCGAGCACAAGTAAGCAATGCTAGCGCACCCCTGGGAGACAAGCCGAACGCGAATTCAGGTGCTTGCCTCGTGTGCAATACCAGTCGTTGTATATAGTCCAACAGGCCTCTGAGACCTTCACCTCTGAACTGGCATCTTGCAGCTCTCGCAGCGTATGAGGGTCTAGCGTCGGCTCAAGGCGTTTTAAGACTTCCCGGCGGTCCTAGCCTTTAAGTAACGTGCGCTCCGCGGCCGCATCGGGATATCCAAGCTCAATTCGCATGAGAAAGCGATCAAGCTGTGACTCGGGAAGTGGAAACGTGCCTGCCTGTGTATTGGGGTTCTGCGTGGCAATAACGCAAAAGGGCTGAGGCAATGGTCGCGTTTCACCCTCTACGGTCACTTGTCTATCTTCCATCCACTTGTCTCTCTTCCATCGCCTCCAGCAATGCTGACTGACTCTTTGGAGTCGTTCGATTAATCTCGTCCGCCAATACCAATTGGCTGAAAATGGGTCCAGGGCGGAACACGAAATCGTTCGTGGTCTTGTTAAACGTGGAAACACCCAGAACATCTGCCGGCAGCAGGTCACTCGTGAACTGTATTCGGTTGTAGCTTAGCTTCATGACTCTCGCCAGCGCCTGTGACAGAGTTGTCTTACCCATTCCTGGCAGGTCTTCGATCAACAAGTGCCCCCCGGAGAAGAGACAGGCAAGCGCTAATCTGATCGGCTCTTCTTTGCCAAGAAGTACAGAGCCAATCTCGCTGATCGTTTCGTTTATCGCATCCTGCATGGGAGTCCGCTAGCTCTGATTATGAAGCTCAATGACATCAGCCTCAGCTTCGCGCTGGCGTTTTGCATCATCGCTGCGCAGCGTTTCGATCCTATTAAGGTAGGTTGCATCAACGCCTCCGGTTACGTACTCACCATCGAAAACTGAAGTATCAAAGCGGTCAATGTTTGCATTAATACCTTCTGCACACGCTACTAGGTCATCCAAATCCTGGTATACGAGCCAATCGGCGCCAATGTATTCTGCAATTTCCTCTTCAGTTCGATTGTTTGCCACAAATTCATTTGGCGTTGGCATATCGATGCCATAGACATTCGGGTAGCGTACAGCGGGCGCCGCCGATGCCAGATAGACCTTATTCGCTCCGGCGTCTCTTGCCATCTGAACCACCTGTTTCGTCGTGGTACCCCGGATTATTGAGTCATCTACCAGAAGTACGTTTTTACCGCGAAACTCCAAATCAATGGCGTTTAGCTTTCTGCGCACTGACTTCTGACGCTGCTCCTGCTCGGGCATAATGAAGGTCCGCCCAACATAACGATTCTTAACAATCCCTTCCCTGTATTTGACGTCCAGTCGATGGGCAATCGGTAATGCTGCTGTACAACTTGTGTCGGGGATCGGTATGGCAACTTCAATATCATGATCGGGATGTTCCCGGAGAATCTTGTCCGCCAGTTTCTCGCCCATCTTTAATCTGGCTTTGTAAACTGACACCCCGTCAAGGACAGAGTCCGGACGGGCGAAGTAGACATGTTCAAAGATACAGGGACTGTAAGGTGTCTTCGGTGAACACTGCTGTCGATAAAAACGACCATTGGACTGGATATAGATTGCTTCTCCTGGAGCAACATCGTCGATCATGTCAAAACCCAATATGTCGAGCACTACACTCTCGGACGCAATCATGTATTCCAAACCATCGGGCGTTTCACGCTGGCCAAATACCATCGGACGAATGCCGTAAGGATCGCGAAAACCAACAATCCCATACCCCGTAATTAGCGCGACGGCAGCATAGGCGCCGACGGCACGCTCGTGAACTCGCTCAATCGCCTTAAAGATATCGTCTGGAGATAAACGTAGCCCCGCTACGTTCTGTAACTCGTGGGCAAACACATTTAGCAGTACTTCCGAGTCTGAACTGGTATTAATATGTCGACGATCCGCTCTAAACAGATCTTCGTTCAGTTTGTCGTCATTGATCAGATTGCCGTTATGCGCGAGACAAATACCGAACGGCGAATTGACGTACATCGGCTGAGCTTCCGCAGAACTCGAGGTCCCTGCCGTGGGATATCGATTGTGCGCAATACCCATGTTGCCAGCAAGATGGTTCATATGTTGCTGGCGGAAAACATCCTGAACCAGGCCGTTCCCCTTGCGCTGATGTAGCGTATCACCTTCACAAGTCACCATACCTGCGGCGTCTTGTCCTCGGTGTTGTAGCAGGGATAACGCGTCGTAAAGATCGTATTGGACGCTGTTGCGACCAACCATACCTACCAGTCCACACATGCTAAGTCACCCTCCCTTGGGCATCTTCAAATATCTGTCCGCCTTGTTCCCATAATATAGGTCCAAGCCACTCAACTGCACTAACAAAATGTGGAATTAGCGCAGATTCCTGCCACCAGCTATCCTGTTGAACTGGAACAAGGTAGTGACACACTGCAATAGCCACCAGCACAATTAATCCACCTCGCGCCAGCCCGAAAAACATCCCAAGGAAACGATCTGTGCTCCCAAGTCCGGATATTTTCACCACCTCTGCTAGCAGCCTATTGATCAGCCCACCAACCACCAGCGTTCCAAAAAAGAGTAATGCATAGGCAACACCGGCTCGGACACTCGCGATTTCAATCACATCGACCAGCAATGTCGATACCTGTGAGCCAAATGTTCTTGCCACGATGGCCGCAACGATCAACGTTCCTAACGAGAGCGCTTCTTTAAGGAACCCCCTGCGAATACTAAGCAGAGTCGATACGATAATCACGCCAAGTATTATCCAGTCCACTACTCCCACGTGACTACATCCATTTAGCCGCCCAGTTGCGCCGCATCGTCTTCAATTCGATAGCGCACAACGTGACCCTCAATCTTCATCTGTGCAGAAATGTCACTACCAATCTCTTCCAGCGCAGTTTTCTCTAACATCGGCCCAACAAACACCTTGTAGGTATCACCTTCCCTGGTTTTGGTATGCAGGATGTAGCTGCGATACTCCGCATCACGTAACGACGCACGCAGGTTTACTGCATTCTCTTCATTCTTGAAGCTACCCAGCTGCAGGCTCCAGGCAATTGGCAGGCTATTTTGATCAAGTGCTAACGCTTCGTTTTCGGAATAGTCGGTCTCATCTACGACTTCCCTGGGGAGTCTTGCTGCACTGTCCCTTTCCATCTGCTGCATTTTTTGCGTGACATCGGACACAGTGAGTTCTTTCAGGCTTATTTTTGGGGGTTCTGGAATGCTGGCGACTACCCGCTCTCTATCTTCCGCTGACCCATCTAGCAGAGTGGGCAATATAATGATCGCCAGACTTGTCAGGACAACTGCCCCAATCACCCTTTGTCGTAATTTGGGATCCATCAGTATGCTTAGGAACGCTCTTTGGATACGTGAGATGACGCCGACTGCAGAACACCAGCGACCACGGGAAATGAGCCGAAAACAACGATTAGGTCTTCGATGGCGCAGTGCCTCACGGCGTTGTTGAATGCGTCCTGTATTTTATCATATGTCACAACCTGACACCTATGGTTCTGAGTCGATTTTAAATTTTCTGCAAGCTGGCCCGACGAGGCAGCACGCTCCTCCTGCAGATCGGTGAAATGCCAGTGATCTACGACATCGGAGAGTAAACGTAGTACTTCTGGACAGTCTTTATCCTCATACATGCCAACAACGGCGTGCACAGCTGGCTTCATTGAGCCCCTGGATTTGAGGTGCTCGGAAACATAGTCGCGTAAATACTCAGCTGCAGCAGGGTTGTGAGCAACGTCCAGAAGGAGGGCAGGTTCGCCTTTGATCCACTGCAGCCTGCCCGGCATGAACGTATTGCCAAGCACCTCGCGTACTTCTGCTGCTTCAAGAGAAATACCGGCACTTATCAATGCTTGTACCGCTGCTGCCGCACTGTCCTTTGGCAGATATGACGACGTGATCCCGGAAAATTGTTGGTCTGCAATCCTTACCGCACCATCAACAAAATCGAAGTCTTTTCCAATGTAATGCGCTTCTACATCGAGCGTCTCAGCATATTGAACCAGACTTAAGGGAGGATCGCGGTCCGCGATCACACAGGGTTTACCTGTTCGCATAATGGCTGCTTTTTCGGCAGCAATCTCGTCTCTTGTATCGCCCAACCATGCCTGGTGATCTAATGCGATTTGCGTGATGACAGTCACATCGCGATCAACAATATTCATCGCGTCAAGCCGACCTCCCAGCCCAATCTCGAGCACCAGCACATCGACATCGCGGCGCTTAAATACGATCAGAGAGGCTAGTACCGCAAATTCAAAATAGGATAGGGAAATTTCATCTCGCGCAGATTCTATAGCAGCGAAAGCGTCAACAATCTCAGCATTGGACGCAGGCTCGCCATTCACCTGAATCCTCTCGTTGAACGCCAGTAAATGCGGAGAGGTACTCTTGCCAACCGTGAGGCCCTTTGCTCGACATAGGCCATCAATGAACTCGCAGGTTGATCCCTTACCGTTGGTCCCTGCAACGAGGAAGACAATGCCTCGATGTTCTGTTAAGCCCAGCGTTTCGGCGACACCTTTTACGCGATCAAGTCCCAGATCCCACTTTTTGGGATGCAATCTCTCAATGTACGCCAGCCATTCAGGCAGGGAGTTCATCAAGCGCCTGACGTATTTCCGCTACCAGGTTACATACCGATTGATTGATCTGCGATGGGCCGGCATTCGCCATGCGATCAACAATCGCTGAACCGACAACCACCCCATCCGCATTCGCGCCAACAGCTGCTGCGGTTTCGCCATCCTTGATCCCGAATCCTACGAGAATCGGCAACGTGCTCATGGAACGGAAGCGCTCCATTTTGGTTGCCACATCAGACACATCAATGGTGCCGGCTCCAGTAGTACCCTTCAGTGACACGTAGTAAACAAAACCACTACTCTTTGCGCAGATCATCTCGGCTCTTTGATCAGTGGTCGTAGGAGCGAGCAGATATACCAGATCCAGTTCGTTACGCTTGAGCGACTCCGACAGTACCGGTGCCTCTTCGGGCGGCAAGTTGACGATTATCATCGCATCCACACCGGCAGATGCTGCCTCGTTGGAAAAATCGTCGTAACCCATGGTCTCGATAGGGTTCAGGTAGCCCATGAGAATGATCGGTATATGCTGATTGCTCTGCCTAAACTCCCGCACCATTGCAAGACAGTCGGACAAGGAAGTGTTGTGCTCTAGCGCCCGTTCATGCGCGAGCTGAATTACCGGTCCTTCCGCTTCCGGATCTGAAAAGGGAACACCCAACTCAATCGCGTCCACTCCGGCCTCGACCATGTCATGCATTAACCCAACCGTGGTGCCTTTATCCGGATCACCTGCAACGACGTACGCCAGCAGCGCTTTACGATCGACTGAAATGGATTGCTTTAGTCTGCTCATCTATTTCACCAACCCTTAATCAATCGAAATACCGTCGATCTTCGCTATTGTGGGGATATCCTTGTCACCACGACCCGATAAATTAATAACAATGCACTGTTCCTGATCCATCGACGCGGCCAAATCCATCCCATATGCTACTGCGTGAGATGACTCTAGCGCCGGAAGAATACCTTCGAGCAAATTCAGCTGACGAAAAGCCTGCAACGCCCGATCATCATCAATAGCAGCGTATTCAGCCCGACCAATATCTTTTAACCAGGCATGTTCAGGACCTACTCCGGGGTAATCCAGTCCTGCAGAAATCGAGTGTGTGTGAACAATCTGTCCATTCTCATCGTCCATGAGATAGGTTCGATTACCATGCAACACGCCTACTTTCCCTTCGTTCAAGGGCGCTGCATGCTTTCCAGTATCCAACCCGTAACCGGCAGCCTCGACGCCAATCAGACGTACCGACACATCCTCCAGGAAAGGATGGAAAATACCCATCGCATTTGAACCACCGCCAACACAGGCAACAATCACGTCGGGCAGACCACCATGCATCTCTTCGAACTGAACCTTGGTTTCACGACCAATGACTGATTGAAAATCTCTTACCAGCATGGGATAGGGATGCGGTCCGGCAACCGTACCAATGATGTAATGCGTGTTATCAACATTGGTGACCCAGTCACGCATCGCCTCATTGAGCGCATCCTTTAGCGTCTTTGAACCTGATGACACCGGTACTACTTCGGCGCCCAGCAGTTTCATACGATAGACGTTCAACGATTGCCGGGCGATATCTTCACTTCCCATGTAAACGCAGCATTCAAGCCCAAAACGCGCCGCAACTGTTGCGGACGCAACGCCGTGCTGACCCGCTCCCGTTTCGGCAATAATTCTGGGCTTACCCATATGTTTGGCAATAAGTGCCTGACCAATACAGTTATTTATCTTGTGGGCGCCGGTATGATTCAAATCCTCTCTTTTCAGATAGATTCTCGCGCCGCCCATCTCCTGGGTGAGCCTCTCTGCAAAATACAGTGGTGAAGACCTACCTACATAGTACTTAAGATCATCATTCAATTCCTTCAGGAAGGCGTCGTCCTTGCTCAGCTGGCTATATGATTGTTCCAACTCCGCCAGGGCAGACATCAACGTCTCTGAAACAAACTTGCCGCCAAAAATCCCAAAATGACCCGACGTATCGGGGAAGGAGTATAGACTTTCGTTTTCTCCACTCTTTTTCACTACGATTCCTTAGATTGATTTGTCGCTGCTACCGCGCGCACGAACTCTCTGATCAGCTCAGGGTCCTTTTCACCTGGACTGGACTCAACCCCTCCGCTCACATCTACTACGTAAGGACGAACAATCCGGATTGCTTCTGCAACATTATCTGCATCCAATCCACCCGCTAACACAACGGGCTTTGTCAGTTTAGGTACGCTGCGCCAATCGAAAGAGATGCCCGTTCCACCAAATTTTCCTTTAACTGCACTATCCAGGAGAACCGCTACGCTATCAGGATAACTTGCAACTTCACGCGCTATATCGGTCTCCTGACCTACCCTAATGGCCTTCATAAACGGTTTAGAAAAGGATGCGCAAAATGAATTGTCCTCATCACCATGAAACTGCAGCACATCAAAACTGCATTGGTCCGTGATGGAAAGCACATCAGCTTCACTATGATTAACAAAGAGGCCCACTTTGATCGTTGATGATGGCAGCCCCTGCAAGATCTCATTTGTCGTGTTCGCATCAATGAAACGAACGCTCCGCTCATACATATTAAAACCAAGCGCATCAACACCAGCTTCTACTGCCGCTACAGCAGAACTTAGAGAGGTAATTCCACAGACCTTGATTCGCGGGTGCATCGGCTTTGGGGCTAGACTTAAAGGGCGCAGAGTTTAGCAGATATTTGGGGGGAGCTAGGGTCTGGCGCTAAGAAAATGTGGCCAAACGAGACCCGGAATACCTATATCGATCTCGTAAGTAACACCTATAAGAAAAAGCCCGTTTGGAGGTGCCGTCTTACTCCCTTTACTCCTGTCCCGTAATGCCAGCAAATCGCCCACCCATGACACTGGCTTTTCGCCTGCACCAACATCCAGTAACACGCCAGCGATATTTCTAACCATGTGCAACAAGAAGGCATTCGCCGTAATATCCACCAGCACCAAATCACCGTGGCGCCATATTTCAACAGACATAACATTTCGCATCGGCGTGCTGGACTGACAGTTGGCCGCACGATAGGAGGTGAAGTCGTTCTCGCCTATTAATGCCTGCGCGGCTTGATGCATCCTTTCTGCGTCAAGCCCGCGATGCTCCCTTGTCATATACTCAGGCAACAGTGCCGACCGCACGCGAGTGTTGTAAATAACGTACAGATAGCGCCTGGCAGTTGCCGAGTGTCTTGCATTGAAGGATTCGGGAACAGGAGCCGCATGCGTGACAGAGACGCTTTCGGGAAGCTGGGAGTTAGTACCATTGATCCAGGCGTTTATGTCACGCTCAGCATTGGTCCCGAAATTTACGACCTGGTGGGTGGCGTGTACGCCGGTATCAGTGCGTCCCGCACAGGTTACGCGAACCGTTGAATTTGCGATGGAAGAGAGCGCAGACTCAAGCGTACCCTGCACTGTAGGAATTGCATCGCTTTGAAATTGCCACCCGTGATACGGGGCGCCATTATAGGAAATGCCTAGGGCAATTCGTTCCAAGTTTTAAATGCTAGTCCAGTTTTTCCAACAGTTCGTTGGCTTCCTGAATTTGCTCGGCATCACCCTCTAGGACGACTTCATTGAGCAAGGCACGAGCGCCGTCATTATCACCCATATCAACATACGCACGCGCAAGGTCCAATTTACTGTTGGCATCCTCGTCAAGATTTAGCTCGCCCAGATCCTCGTCATCGTCCAGATCCAGGTCAACATCATCGTCAGCTTCAAGATCCAGGTCGCCTAGATCAAGCTCATCATCGGACTCTTCATCAGATTCATCACCTTCTTCTTCTAAAGAATCCTCGGACGGTGTTTCCTCCTCTTCATCCTGCTCTTCCTGGAGTGAAACCTCGGCAAAGTCTTCTTCAACAAGATCTCCGCTTTCTTTGCGCTTACGCATGACAACCATGCCAGCAACGATCCCGACAATCACAAGAACCAGTAGCCCACCCAATACAAACGGGTTCGTCAGCAGTGACCCCTCAGCCTGAGCAGGTTTAACAGGTGCAGATGTTGGTGCAGATGGCGCTTTAGCTGAACTGTCTTGAACTTTTTGCATCTCTGCCCGCCAGGCAGCAAGTTGGTCGTCCTTGAGCTTTACGATTTCATTCAAGGTTTCTATCTGGCCGGCAAGATCATCCAGCCGGACGTTGAGTTCACTATTGGAACGACGCACACGATCCAGATCTTCGCGATTAATAGCCAATTCCTTCTCAATATCCGATACGCGAGCATCGCTATCACCCGCACGTTGTCCGCTACTCCGGTTCGCGGCCAGAAGTTTCAGTTCGCCGTCGTCAGCGTCTGGATCCCCAGATACCTCACTACGTTGTCTTCGGGTTGCATCAAGCTGGGCGACCCCACTACTTCTATAGTACTCAAATTCCTGGTGCTGCATCCGAACTTCGGAAACCGCATCGGACGGAGTCTCCTCAGTGATGTCACCTGATGTAGGAATTCGCAGTACATGCCCTGCCTTCAGTAGATTAATGTTATTGTTAATAAAGGCATCTGGATTCAGCCTTTGTAATGCCAACATCGTCTGCTGGACAGTAACTGATTCGTTCGGTCGAACCTTGAGTGCGATTGTCCATAATGTATCGCCAGGTCCGGTAACACCATATTCATCATCCAGAACATCCCTCTGTGTCATCGGGGCCGCCACGCTTACAGACGGTGCTTTGCGGGAAGGTTTTGATGAACTGAGGCTCTGCCGGCTCGATCCTGCTGCTGTTGCAGGTTCAATGGGTGCAACGCCTTGTTCACCGAACACAGGAGGATCCAGCAATACTGTGTATTCAGATAGAAGCTTCCCATTTGGCCATAGAACTTCGACGATGAAGTTCAGAAATGGCTCCTGTATTGGATTCTTGCTTATTACTTCCAGATAGAGCTCACCTGACTCATGACGGCGTATCTCGAAACGCAGATCAGTGAGCAGGTAAGTCCGCTCAACGCCATACCGTTCAAAATCTTCCAAAGAAGCAAGGGCAGGAACAATTTCCTCTGGCTCAAGCCCTCCTGTGTTGACCAGGTCGATCTCAGCGCTAAAAGTCTGATTTAGGGCAGAATTGAGCTCCAGTTTCCCTAGACCTAGCCCAAATGCCGCTGTGCTGTAAAGAGTTAGGAGTGTTGCCGAGAGCAACAGACGACTTCGAATCATTTTTTCCCTCTCACCCCTTCAAAGACAACTTTGTAATGCATTTCCCACGCATTACAAACCCCGTCTTCACAAGACCTTGGCGGTAAAACCTAGAAATAGGCTCTAATACTCGCGTTAAGTATCGCTTATTACAGATGTTTTATCAAAACTTCTGCGATTTGTATACTGTTTAGAGCCGCCCCTTTGCGTACGTTATCGGATACCACCCAGAGGTCCAAACCGGTATCCAGATGGAGATCTTCCCTGATTCGGCCAACGTATACCCCGTCCGTTCCTGCAGAGTCTGAAACGGCGGTGGGATATCCGCCATCTACACGCTCATCCATCAGCTCGATTCCGGGAAATTCGTTAAGGAGCAACGTAGCATCTTTGGCCGTTATTTTTTCCCTGGTTTCGATGTGTACGGCTTCGGAGTGCCCATAAAACACCGGGATGCGAACGCACGTAGGATTTACCTGAATTTCCGCATCCTCAAAGATCTTTTGAGTTTCCCAGACCATCTTCATTTCTTCTAAAGTGAAGCCATTATCCAGAAACTCTCCAATGTGAGGAATCGCGTTGAAGCCAATTTGCTTGCTAAAAGCACGAGTTTCTATGGGATTTGCATTCAGCAAACGAGCTGTCTGGTTAGCCAACTCCTCAACACCGCTTTTTCCGGCCCCTGATACCGCCTGGTAGGTGCTGACGTTAATCCGCTTAATACCTACCGCATCATAGATCGGCTTCAACGCAACAAGCATCTGGATGGTCGAGCAATTCGGATTGGCGATGATATTACGATTGCCATATTCCTTTACTTTATCTGCGTTCACTTCCGGTACGACCAGCGGGATATCATCGTCTCGACGAAAGTGAGACGTATTGTCTATCACCACACAGCCAGCAGCAGAGGCTTTTGGCGCATACTCCGCAGAAACACTACCTCCTGCAGAAAAGAGACCTATCTGTGCTTGCGAGAAATCGAAAGTAGACAAATCCTGCACAACCACCGATTTACCCCTGAACTGCAAGCGTGAACCAGCAGAACGTTCACTAGCCAGTGGAAAAACCTCGTCCACTGGAAATTCTCTTTCTTCAAGTATTTCCATCATTACTTCGCCTACGGCCCCGGTGACACCAACGACCGCTACGTTATAACCATCCATTTCAACTTCTCAAGACACAATGCGCGCCAAGTGTAATGTGCCAATATTGATAACTCAAATTTATATTTTTTATTGTTTTAATAACTTATTAGAATAGTGGTCTCTACCTATTCAAACTTGGACCAACCCTAATGCATGTCGACAACCTTCGTGCCTTTGTAAGTGTCTACGATCAAGGATCATTTTCTCTGGCCGCGGAACATCTATTTGTCACCCAACCGGCAATCAGTAAACGGGTCGCCTTGCTGGAAGAGCAACTGCAAACCCGATTGTTTGATCGAATGGGTAGAAAGATCAATCCCACGCCTACCGGTAACGCGTTATATCCCCGGGCGTTAGCCATACTCAGTGAAATGGAAGACACGCAGCGAGCCATCAGCAACCTTTCCGGCAATGTTAGTGGCCAACTCGGAATCGCGACAAATCACCATATCGGGATGTGGCGCCTACCAGAATTGCTCCGTGACTATACGAGGCGGTTTCCCCATGTGTCGCTGGATCTGCACTTCATGGATTCGGCCGTTGCATACGATGAAATTCTTAGCGGAGATTTGGAGGTCGGCTTGATTACACTCGCGCCAACACCTGGAGAGCAGTTCCATTCGATCCCTCTTTGGCAAGATGAGCTCAAGTTTGTTTGCGCAATCGATCACCCACTAGCGGAGAGGCACGAAATCCGTCTCAACGACCTGTCAGCCTACCCATCGATCCTTCCGGACCTCACCACATTTACAGGACGCATCGTACAATCGTTGTTCGATTCTCACGAGCTCAATCTCAAGGTAATGATGTCCACTAACTACCTTGAGACAATCAAAACACTCATTTCAGTCGGGCTGGCATGGAGCGTACTACCAGAATCAATGATTGATTCAACGACCTGCCCTCTTAGAATCCCGAAAGTGGAAATCAGCAGAACACTGGGGATCATTCACCTTGAGCAGCGAACCCTATCAAATGCCGCCCAGGAATTTGTAAACCTTCTATGCACCAACGCAGACCAGACGTTACGACAGATCCGGTAGATCGCTGGAGACATCCTGATTCTGGCCACGATGCTTCAACGCCTCGTCCATGAGTACCAGCGCTAACATCGCCTCGGCAATCGGTGTGGCTCGGATGCCGACGCAGGGATCATGTCGTCCCTTTGTTGAAACTTCAGTCTCATTGCCATAGCGGTCAATCGTGCGCGCGGGCTGAGTAATGCTTGACGTAGGTTTTAGTGCCAGATTAACGACAATGTCCTGTCCGCTGGAAATTCCGCCGAGCACGCCGCCCGCGTTGTTCGACAGAAAACCTGACGAAGTCATCTCGTCCCGGTGCTCTGAACCCCGCTGACTTACGCTGGAAAATCCAGCGCCAATCTCGACACCCTTAACCGCATTGATACTCATCATCGCTCGCGCGATACTCGCATCAAGCTTATCGAATACCGGTTCACCCAGACCTGCAACCATTCCCCTGGCGGTCACCATGATTTTCGCGCCAATGGAATCTCCATCTCGGCGCAGCGAATCGATCAGTGATTCCATCTCACCGACCACGGAGACATCGGGACAGAAGAACGGATTATTGCCCACCTCGGACCAGTCAATATTTTTCGCGACTATGTCCCCCATCTGCAGCAGACATCCCTGAATCTCGATGCCGTATCTGTTCATCAGGTATTTCTTCGCAATACCACCGGCAGCAACTCGCATGGTCGTCTCTCGCGCAGAGGCCCTGCCGCCGCCGCGGTAATCTCTTACACCGAATTTTTTCTCAAAGGTAAAATCTGCATGGGCGGGACGGAAAAGATCCTTGATATTGGAGTAATCCTTAGACTTTTGATCTTCGTTATGGACGATCAGGCCAATAGGAGTACCGGTAGTTTTACCTTCGAACACCCCGGAAAGAATGGTTACCTGATCACCCTCTTTTCTCTGCGTTGTGTATTTTGAAGTGCCGGGTTTTCTTCGATCAAGATCCCCCTGTAAATCGGCTTCACATAACTCCAGCCCTGGCGGACAACCGTCAACCACGCAGCCCAAAGCAAGACCATGACTTTCGCCAAAGGTCGTCACCGTGAACATGGTGCCAAAGCTACTTCCAGGCATAATTGATTTCCCGCTACAGATTGCGAGCGCATTATAGCCGAAATCCAGCCGCACATACCGCCTGCTCTTTACCAGCACCGCCCAATCGCTTAGGGTTACAGATCCTGTAACTGACAATCTGGCTGATGGAAGACGAGTTTAGAAAAATAATCGACGCGATCGGAGAAAACGTCAAACGTGGGGGACTTCTCGATACGCCAAAACGCGCCGCGAGTGCGATGAAATTTCTCACGCGGGGCTATGATCAAACCGTTGAACAAGTTGTCAACGGCGCGTTGTTTGACTCAGATACCAACGAAATGATCGTGGTTCAGAACATTGAAATGTATTCATTGTGCGAACATCACCTACTTCCGTTTATCGGCAAGTGCCATGTTGCGTATATTCCAACCGGGAAGGTGCTGGGACTTTCAAAGGTGGCAAGAATCGTTGATATGTTCGCGCGCAGATTGCAGATTCAGGAAACGCTGACGAAACAAATAGCGGAAGCAATCCGCGGTGTTACTTCGGCTTCAGGTGTCAGCGTTATCATTGAGGCTCAACACATGTGCATGATGATGCGCGGCGTCGAAAAGCAGAACTCGCAAATGAAAACGTCCGTGATGCTGGGGAGTTTTCGGGATAATCAAAGTACCCGTATGGAGTTTCTTTCCCTTTTAGGTACTAATGCTTAACTAACGCAAGCTTGATCAACGCCGAATCACCAAAAGCTCAATACGATCGGCGCCATGGACATCGTCCGGAGCAAGCCCCCCTAGGCCATGTGAGATCACCTGATCACTGTCCGCCAACCGCTGTCTTATCTCCTGGCCTATGTTGAGAGACCTGGAAACTGAATCATCCATGTCCTCATCCTCTTTGACCCCCTGGTGTACTACCAGATGAAGCACTACGCCATCTTCTTCGAGCATCTTTCTGGCAGCAGTCACCGCCGCATCACTACTTTGGAAAATAAAACGGTCAATTTGCTGTCCTGACTTTCGGGTTGACGTGGTTTCAATGTGAACATATAGCTTTCGTGTCCCCCGCATCGCAACGTAAATTGCTAGGTAGTCCCCATTTCTTAACCTGGCAATAGCGTAATGTTGAAACTGCTCAGGTCCGTAGAGTATCGAAGCCCCGAATACAGTATTGGCCCAATAGTTACTCGAGCCACAGGTTCTCCCGCTGCACTCGAACAAAATCTCGCCGAGGGAGAGCAACTGATTCCGATAAAACTCTTTCACCGTTTCAGTTCGCCGCTCGTTAGGAATGAACGCTGTCATTGATTTACGCGCGCCACTGGCATATTCGACACGCTCTGGCTCCAAAAGGTTGTTAATCTTCTTGAGTGAACCAAGGATAACCAGCCTGGATGCAAGTGTGTCATCTCGCTGAGAATCTACTACTTCAAGACCTGGATAGTCTTCCAAAGGTGAATCAGCGTAAGCAACCGCTGAGAACACTAGACATATAAAACATGCAAATCGGGAACAACCCATTCAAGCTCACCACTATACTGATTAATCGAATTCATTTTGATGCACGCCACCATACCCGTACCCATAGGAATATCCTCTTGCGTCAGGTACTGCACCATTCTGCCTGCAAATGGCTGATGGCAAACCAGGAGCCGGGCACTAACCTGCTCAAGGTGGAGTTTTTGTGCGATATCATCACACTGGCTTCCAGGTGCCAGATCACCACATACCTCAACATCTACTTCCGGATAACCTACTTTACTAACTATGTCTGCAGTCTGCATCGCTCTGGGTAACGGACTGCTCAGTATCTGATCCACCACTACATCTTTTGCTTTGATCGCAAGCGCCGACCTACGTACTTCTTCTTCCCCGAGCCGAGAAAGTGTTCGTTCATAATCCATCGCAGCGTTTATCGCATCACCATGACGCATGATCAATATGTACAAAAATCCCCTCCTCGAATGGAGTCTAATAACATCCCGTAAACCCCTAAAGAATATGCAAAATGTTTACATTTTAAACGGTCGATCAGCAGACATTTTCTATACATTGGCCCGTAATCGGGTTATGTTAAAGTCGACAGTTATTCCAATGACCGTACCGTGTCTGAAATAGTAGAAAGTATACAAAAAGCTAGTATCCGGCGATTGCAGGCCTTGTTGCAAGAGGCGCTTGACGGCGTCGAACGTTAGGTCGTTGACCAGATCGGGTCTTTTCTTGCTCTCAGTCAGGAGCAGGACGACCTGCTTATGCGATTCGTAACCAATATGAATCACAGCTTTGACGAACTTCTGGACAAGGAAATCATCAAGGAAGAGGCTGTGTTCGACTTCGAGACGCTATCTCTGGTCAAGGAAGAAGAACTTGACGTAATGGTCGCCCTGGAAGGGATGGTTAATTACTCAAGAAACGATCATCTACCCAGCTTTATCAGTTTCAATACCCGACTAAATTCACTGTTCCCACGTAAACGTATTGACGAATCAACCAACCCCCTGGACCCGGAACAAATTGCTAAGAATTTCCAGGAAGCCCTGAGACCTATGGGCCTTGATGCTCAGAACAGCCTCGCAGTGTATCGCGCGTTCAATAAGGGTGTACTCAGAAACCTGGATCAGGTGCTGCATGAAGCCAACCAGCTCTTGATACAAAGTTGGGTTATCCCTGATCTTGGCATGGAGAGGCAGAAAAAGAGCCGAACCGCAAACAAGCGAAGCGCACCCAGGAAAAATGCCGCCGCCTTTGGCACGGTCAAAGAAGAGGACTTCCAGGAAGACGGTGACCAACCGGAATTGTTCTCCATTATGTAGAATCTGCTACATTCCGATGCACCGTCGCAATCCGACGCACCCCCTCCCCAACCAGGTGCAGACCAGGCGCCCGGCGCGGTATCAGGCGAACCACAAGCGGCCCCTTCGGGAACCCAAGAACAACAAGGTGGTGCAGCACCGCAGCAATACATGATTCCAACAGCTATGGCATCCGCTGCTGCAAGCCCGGCCGCGAAAGGCAGCGTAATGCAGCCGTTCCAACCCGCGGCAGACCAGCAGGTACAAATGGTCGATCAAAACCAGCTGATGGATATTCTGACAACGATCCAGCGCTCACTGGACGTGAAGGAAAGCGCCATACCGGCCAATATCAAGGAGGTTCAGAAGCTGGATATATCTGAATCTCTGGGTGAGATACTGAATGCTGATCCACAGGAAGGGGTGATCAATGCCGTCGATCGTCAGGCTTCCGACGTTATTAATCTGGTTACTATGCTCTATGAGGCTATTTGGGACGATGAATCCGTACCGATTCCGATCAAAGAGCTCATCGGACGTACCCAGGTAACTATCATCAAGGTTGCGTTGAGTGACAACGAGTTCTTTAACAGGGAAAACCATCCTGCTCGAGCAATACTAAATGAGTATACTGCTGCCGGGATCGGCTGGACTGAAGTTGAAAAACTGGAAGACGATCCTCTGTATCAGAAAATACAGAACCAGGTAAATCAGATACTCCTGGAATATGACGATGATATCTCCTTCTTTGAGAATCTTATCGACGATTTCAGAACCTTTAGAGCCAAGGAAGCGGCAAAAACACGCAAGCTTGAGCAAAAGATTCTGCGCGCTAACGAGCGCCAGGATCGAATGGAGGATATTCGCGAACTCGTCACCCAGAAGATCGAAGAAAGGTAATTGGGTCAAGACCTTCATCCTTTTGTAGAGAACCTGCTTAACGAGCAGTTCCATCGCTTCATGGTAATGCTGGTGCTCAAGGAAGGACCCGGTAGCAACGCCTGGAAACAAGCCATCAATACAATTGATGTGTTCCTATGGAGCGTCCAGCCACACGAACAGGAAGGTGACCGAGACAGATTGGAGACTATCAATCCTCGACTGCTGAATAACCTTCGTAAAGCGATGCGTATCGCCTCGGTAGAAAATAACGAAATTGATGCCATCATCGCGGGACTCAAAGAAGTTCAGGAGTCGTCATTCCCCGGTGCTGCGCAAGAAGTAGAACAAACAGAACCAGAAGACATTGCTGAATCCAGTAGCCAGAACGAAAAGGAGGAACCCAAGGAGCAAGAAGCAGAAGTAGAAGTAGAAGCAGAAGCAGAAGCAGAAGATGAGGGTATCCTTCCTCTGGAACTCGCTCAGCAACAGGCATTAGCAGAGGAATCGAGCCCACAGGAACCTGCAGTTACCATAAAGAGT